>Ga0302280_1000780_pt1 | contig 27696 bp, 26 predicted proteins | sample III_Fen_E1_1_FD_198771 | JGI IMG/M metagenome (GOLD analysis project Ga0302280, IMG submission 198771) | Peat permafrost microbial communities from Stordalen Mire near Abisko, Sweden - III_Fen_E1_1 | ecosystem: Environmental > Terrestrial > Soil > Wetlands > Permafrost | place: Sweden: Abisko... | reverse complement strand
AGGCGCCAAACCTTTAACAATCTTGGCGTTTCGGTCGCCGAACATCTTCTTAATAGATATCATAGGTGCCTCATTCTAACACAGCAATGACGAACAATGAAGACTGAGTTGCTCTCAAAACAAGATAAAGAAAAAGCCCCTCTCTCGAGGGGCTTTTTCTTTAGTGGGAAGAAGTAAGATTACGCTCGCTTCTTTGAAGCCTTCTTTGACTTCTTTGCAACTTTCTTTGTCTTCTTAGCCTTTTTCTTTGCAGCCATGTGAGTTGATTTCGTATCTTACGTTCTAGTATGAAAAACTTTTTGAAATAAAGAACGCAGTCAACGAGAAAAATTAGTTAATAAGTTTCTCAAAAAAATTTTTGACCACGAAATCTTTTCAAGAACTTATCTTAAGTATGAACCATCTACACCGGAACGCAATAATTTTTCACTAAAATGTGTGGATAACTTTAATTGAAAATTTATTTTGTTTTTTGTTTTAAAAAATATATAAAACAAAATATAAAAAAGAAAACCACCGCTGAGACGATGGTTCTTTTCTTGTTTAAATTTTATTGTAACTTTCTCAGAAGTTATTTTTCGTGCTAGTAGTCTTATGAAGGAAAGATGGGGTCGGCAACAAAGCTGATTATCTGCTCCCCTTTTTCAACATGAGCTCCTGAATCTTCGAGCGTTACCACCCACTCTCCTCTTCCACGATACTGAAACACAAAGACAACAAGGATGTTTTGGATTCTTCCGAGAACAAACATGTTTTTGTAACGCATGCTCTCGTATCTACCATTTTTATAACCTTCGACAATTATTTCCTTGATCTGGGCTGGTGAGAAGGCCATTGTAAGTCTGAGACTCCAAAGCGCTTTCTTCGTTTCAAGATCCATTCCTCTGAATCTGAAGTTATCGAAGTTATGCACTTGATCAAAAAGATTCATGATCCTCAAACCACCAGACTGTCCAACTTCTCGCACTAGCACATAACCTCGAGGAGCGGCCACACACCTGGTATTACACAGAAGTTCATACGTCTCGCCCAACATACACGCCCCCTTTATGAAGCGAAAGGTATTTTCATGTTTTGAAAAAACCTCAATACCATCGAGGACTGTGGGTTCAACAACACCATCAATGTATATTTTCGAAAAAAGATCCTCGGCAATTGCTGCACCATCGGCAATACGTTGAATGCTTTCTGATACATGTTCAGGGGAAAGATTCCCCTTTTGCAATTTTGCGTAAAGATTACCAATACGCCGAGTAAGAGCACCTAGCTCTGCATCTTCAATTTTCCTTTTTTGATCGCTTGGGACAGTTAGTACCGTCATAGCAATTCCTTTCTGTTATTTTGTCCGCTTCTGGCAGACAGATACGTTCTTTGGTCGCAGTTACTACCTTTCACCGCACACCAAAGACCTGGGCTCAAATTACCTTAATTTCTCCAACTGTCAATACTTAGTCGAAATACCAAAACAAAATAGCTTAAAAGAAAATGCCTTGCACAGGGGCTAGGCCCCGAGCAGAGCAGCTGGCCACCAGGCCAGAACGCGTGCATTTTCGAGAACAGGTAAAAACAAAACTCCCTATCATTTGTCGAGAGGGGTTGGGTGGGTCTGGCCTCGAGACAAATGATAGGGAGTTTTGTTTTTTTATTTCCGCCGAGGGAAGGCCGGCGGGTGCGAAGCTCCAAAGTAAACAACTTATGTGAGTGCAGCCGCCGGCCATCGCTTGAAAGAACTTAGCCTGAAGTATAACAAAGAAAGAGAAAAAAGCACAAAAACAAAACCCCGCTTGCGCGGGGTTTTGCCAGTTGTTTACTTTGTAGAGCTCCGCTCATAAATAAGCAGTACTCACATGGGGCCATCATAGCAGAAATAGGTCTAAAAGTCAAGTTTTGACCCTTCCCCACCCTTTTGGGCCTAATTTGATGAGGTTCCTTCGAGCTGATCGATGACGGCCTGTCCCTGAGCGGCAAAGTCAGGATTGAGGGAAATAGCGATCTTTATCTCAGCCACAGCGTCAGGAGTATCCTTTTCCTGAATATAGACGGCGGCAAGGAGAAGATGTGGGTCAGCAGAAGTTGGAGTAGCAACCACTTCAGCCTTGGCTACTATAATAGCCTTGGCAAAATTGTTGGTGTAGAGGTAGGCCTTCCCTACTTCATCTACTGCAGGAGTCAAACTTCCATACAAGCTCATGAGAACTGCTGGCTGATTGTCATAGACTGCCGTACTTCCATACACATCTTCAGAGGTCTGATCAGCTGTCTCTGAAAGATAGGTACTTTTTGCAAGGGCAAAGGCCTGATCGTATTGCTTGTTATTAATGTAGGCACTGACGAGGGCAAGTGAGATAGTCTGCTTCTCTGGAGAAAGTGTATGTGCTCTTTCAAGCTCAGTAATAGCCTGAGTGGTCTCACCAATACCAGAGAGGAAGGTACCGTAGAAGTAAAAGTAACGAGCGTCAAGAGGTGTCTCAGCAATCTGATCGAGCATTTGATCGTTTGCCGCTTGAGCAAAGTTATTCTTATCAGTGTCAGAAACAGTAGAAGCGGAAATGACTTCATCTGCTGCCTGTAGCATCTGTTCTCGAATCTCTGGACGACCCGTCGTGTTATATCCAAGAGCCTTATTGAAGTCAGCAAGATTTACACTGAGAGATGACTGTGAGCTTAAAGCATCAATAAGAGTGGCACTTGCTTCATATGGCTTCCATGCTGTTTCGTAAATGCCGACAATAACTACAATGACCATAACAACGGTCATCACTCCCCATAAAGGACTCGTTGACGAATCTTTACTTATAGCTCCTTCAGAACGTCGTCGTGCAGAAACGATATAGGCTAGAACAGAAAAAAAGAGAAGGTAGCTCACAACATTATCGAAGACAAAAAGATTTTGGAAAAGGTATCCAACAAGGAGACCTGAGAGAATACTTTTTTCCACCAAGTTCCAAGGATTGGCCGCCTTCTTCCAAAGATAATAGAAGGCAAAGACAAAAAGAGAAAGGTAGGAAAGAAGACCAAGAATACCACCGGCAATAAGCCAATCAAAGATGACATTGTGAGCGCGATCAAACCATTGCTCCTGACCATAGAGCTGAGGATTGTAATACTGATTGAAGACGTAATTGAAATTTTCCTGACCATATCCAAAGAATGGACGAGCCTTGAATCCTTCAAAGGCCATGTGCCAGATGAGAAATCGTGATTGAGTAGTTGGATCTGTAAGTGAAATACCGGCAAATCGTCCGAGAACGGCATTATTTCTAATTGCTGGAACGTTGCGCATTAAGAAGAAGGCTCCGGCCACAACTACTACAATGACAATGATACTTACAGCGACTCGCTTCAAAACCTTTCTCTGCTTTTCAAAGATAGCAATGATAAGCATGGCAAGAAGGAGGCCGGCAGCAAAGCCAAGCACTACTCCTCGAGTGGCCGTGAAGTACAGAACAAAGAGCTCGAGGACAACCACAATGCCATAGACCCACTGCCAAGCCTTTTTGCCGGCAGAACGGAAGAAAAGAAAGATGGCAAAGAAAATATTGAAGAGCATGTAGACGGCTAAATAATCGGCATTACCAAGTGTGGCATCGAGGCGATTGCCATTGTACAAATATCCGTTTGCTCCAAAGAGTTGGGAGATACCATTAATACTTACAATAACACTTACTGCAAGTGACGTATTAAAGAACCATCTCCAGGCTTCTTCACTGGCAAGCATGACAGTAGCAGTAATGAAATAGAGGAAGAGATGAACATGAGTGACAAGACCTTCCATGCGTTCGAAGTTGCTCCAGATACTTTTGTATGGATAGAGGCCGTGAAGATCTGAAATAGTAATGAGGACGAGGAAGGCGGCAAAAGCAATAGTGAGGTAATTAAAGTTTGGACGATAACGACTATCACGAAAGGCTAATACTACCCACGCTCCGAAGGCGAGCTCTGTAAAAACTCTGAATACAACGTTCTTACCAACGATGTATGGGAAGTAAAGATTCGTCATCACGATAAGTGGAATGACGAGAGCAATGAAAAGGCAAGATATGCTCGTCCAGCGCAATATTTTATTTAATGTCATAGGCCCGATTATAGCATAGCCTCTCATTTACCCGAATGGGGAAAAATGCTAGAATCCTTGAGTGAAAACGACTACTGTAGTCATTCGACCAAAGAAGATATTCAGCTTTAAAGATATTCAGGAACTGTGGCAATACAAGGAATTGCTCTATTTTTTTAGCTGGAGAGACTTAAAGGTGCGCTATAAGCAGACTGCTATCGGTGTGGCTTGGGCCATCTTTCAGCCATTTGTGACCATGATTGTCTTCAGCGTCTTCTTTGGAGGTCTGGCCAAAATTCCCTCTGACGGCGTGCCCTACCCTATCTTCGTCTACACCGGCCTCCTCTTCTGGAACTTCTTTTCTGGAGCTCTTGGCGACACGAGCAATTCCCTTCTCTCAAATCAGGCCATCGTGACAAAGGTTTACTTCCCTCGCCTCATTCTTCCCATCTCTACCGTTGTTACTCAATTTGTAGATTTTCTTGTGGCCTCAATTATTCTCGTCGGCCTCATGATCTATTATGGATATGCTCCTCATCTTTCTGGATTGCTTATTCTTCCCCTTCTCCTCGTCATTACCTTTATGGCCTCAGTCGGGCTTGGTCTCTGTCTTGCCGCCGTTAACGTGAAATATCGTGATGTTCGCTATGCCCTACCTTTCTTTATTCAAATCCTTCTCTTTGTAACGCCTGTCATCTATCCAGCCAGTATCGCTGGAAAATATTCATGGATACTGGCTATCAATCCGATGACAGGTGTCATTCAAAGCGCCCGCGCCGCTATTCTAGGCACAGCTCCTATCAACTGGCTACTCATTTCCCTTTCCCTTCTTTCTACTGCCATTCTTCTTTTTATTGGTGTCTATGTTTTCAAAAAGACAGAACGATATTTTGCCGACGTTGTATAACACATCATCATGTCTCAAATAATTATCGAAGCAAAAAATATTGGCAAAAAATATCGCATCACTCACCAGCGAGGTGGCTACGTTGCTTTGCGTGATGTCTTAATGAACATTATTCGACGACCCTTCGCCTATCTCAAGGCTAAGGCAAGCAACACTGTCGGTCTCGGTGGCACGCGAGAAGATTTCTGGGCACTTAAAAATATTAATTTTAAGGTAAAAAAAGGTGAAGTTATTGGTATTATCGGTCGCAACGGAGCCGGTAAATCAACACTATTAAAGATTCTCTCTCAAATCACTCCCCCTACTACTGGAGAAATCGTCATTCACGGTCGCGTCGGAAGTTTGCTTGAAGTAGGTACGGGCTTTCATCCCGAGCTCACAGGCCGCGAAAATATTTTCCTCAACGGCGCTATTCTAGGCATGGGACGCAAAGAAATTGCAAAGAAGTTCAATGAGATTGTCTCTTTCTCTGGAGTTGAAAAATTTCTCGACACTCCAGTGAAGCACTACTCAAGCGGTATGACAGTACGCCTCGCCTTTTCTGTAGCTGCTCATCTTGATCCAGATATTCTTATTGTCGATGAAGTACTCGCCGTCGGAGATGCAGAGTTTCAGAAAAAATGTCTCGGCAAGATGGAAGAGGTCACTCAACAAGAAGGTCGTACCATAATCTTTGTCAGCCACAACATGGCCGCCATCGAGCAACTCTGCACCTCGTGCATCCTTCTTGAAAATGGAGAGATCACAGCCGTCGGACCTACGGCAGAGATAGCGAGCCTCTATGAAAAGAAATTCGCCGGTGCCGCCAATGTACAGGCAGTGGCTGAGAGAAAGACATCTCCAAAACCTTTCTATCTTTCACGTGTTGCCCTTACTGATCTTGAAGGAAATCCTCGAACAGATTTTAATTACGGCGACAGTATGCGTATTACTATTGATGCTTTAGGTGAAGCTCAAGCTGACGGATATACTATTGAATTTAATCTTTTTGATGAAGACGGCACAAAGATAAGTTTTGGAGCGGCCAATCCTGTTCGCCAGACTTTCTATAAGAAAAGTGACAAGCAATACGTTCTCGAACTCGGTCCCCTTCCTCTTATGACAGGTATTTACTCTTTTGATTTCTCTGCGCGACTTTGGGGCAATGAACGCTGGGACAATTGGGAACAGGCCATTGCCTTTGAAATCAGAAAGTGCGATCCATGGAATACTGGCCACTCTATTCCTGGAAGAACAAATGGCAGTTTTGTTATCGATCAGAAGTGGTCATAGGACATGACAAAAAAACTTTCCATTATCATACCGGTCTACGAGCAGATCGACCTCTGTCGCAAGCTTTTAGAAAGTATCCGACAACAAACCTTTAAGGACTTTGAGATTCTTATCGTCGACGACCAGAGCCCAAAAGCCGATTATCAAAAATTAATCAGTGAATTTTCTGATCTTTCAATTTTCTATCTTCACAATGAAAAAAATCTTGGCGCCATGAAGAACATGGAAAAGGCTCTTACCCTACCTCTTTCTTCTGTCTATCGAATTGTCTTTCACGAAGACGACCTCATGCATCCACAACTTCTCGAAAAAGAAATTTCTCTTCTCGACAAGGATTCTTTACTGGCTTTTGTAAGTACAAGCATGTTTTTCTTTGATAGAGATACGGAAATAAAAGAACTGTCAAAAAAAACATTTGACACACCTTCAGTTCATTTATATAACGAGCAGAAAGAGATGGTCGTCGACCTATGTATGGGTGCAAGTCTTTGTTTTGGATCTGTAATGTATCGAAACAGCGCCCTTCTTCCAAACACACACTTTGATCTTGAGAGATTCGGCACTCTCTCCGATCGCCCTCTTCTTCTCAATCTCATGACACCTTCCACGCCCCGATCTGCCTTTATCAATGAAAAACTTGTCTTCTATCGCAATCACGGAGCCACTGATACTCGATCTCAAAATCTGCGTGCTCAACAAATCATTACTTTTTATACGTACTATCGATCTTTTTTCCCTGCAGATATAACTGGACGAGAAAAAAAGATCTTCTACAAAGAAAGCACTAACAATCTTCTAGACAGCTATACCAGAATTCACCCTGATATGACAATGCCCTTCGATCAATTTCTTGGGCAAATTTCAAAAGAAAATCTTTTTTCTTTTTGGTATCTCAACTTAGTCGGTATTAAGGCCCTTTTCACAATCTTACGAAAACGATCATGAAAATAATCGCTCTTCTACCTTTTAAAAATGAGTCTTGGATACTACCCACCTACCTTGAAAGTGTTAGTAAGGTGGCCGATCACATCATCGCTCTCGACGATACTTCTACTGACACGAGCAGAAAAATACTAGAAAATGCTGGTGTCACCGTTATCTCTTGGCCTTCCACTGATACAAAAGTAAATATGTCAGCTCGCCGAAACTTCTTACTTCAGAAGGGGCGTGAGGCTGGTGGCACACACTTCATTTGGCTCGATGCAGATGAGACATTTTCAGCAAACTTCGTTAGCAATGGACGTAAAAAAATTCTCTCTCTTACTCCAGGGCAAAAAATAAAGATGCGATGGATATTCTTGTGGAAATCCAACACAGAATACATTACTGGAAATAGTGACTATGCCGGACTGACTAAAGATTTTATTGTGTGCAATTCTCCAGAACTCTCTTTTGAAAACAAGGTTCTTTCAGAAGGACGCACTCCCGGGACCGATACATCAAGCATTACGCTTCCTGAAGAAGAGGGTGTCGTTATTCATTTTCAGTTTGCGGCTTGGGAGGCCAACCAATTAAAACAAGCTTGGTATCGTTGCATTGAATTAGTAAATCGTCCAAATGAGGCACGAGCAATTAATAATATGTATGCCATTACCCGCGACTCAAAGAATATTTTGCTAAGCCAGCTTCCTATAGAATGGCTTTCGCATATTCCTCTCCCCGACCCCACTAAAAAGTCGCTCTGGCAAGATACTGCTATCCGAGATCTCTTTGCTGAACGGGGCATTCTTTTTTTTGAACCACTCGATATCTGGCATATTCCAGCACTTCGAGAAATGTTTATTGTTGAGATCGGTCGCGAACCAAGACCTCTCGTAGATAGTCGTCTGAAAAAAATTGCTAAAAGAATTAAGCGCTTGTTTTATTGATTTTTCTTTTCAAATAAGCGTATCCTCTTGGAATAATTGAGATTGAATTGTAATAGAGATTAAAAGACGAAATTCTTCGCTGAAAAGGATGCGGAAAAGGGTGTGCCACTACATCACGATAGATTCCTTCAATAATGGCCATCTGTGTTTTAAGATCATATTCTTTTTGAAACCTTTCTTTTGATCTTTCTTTTCGATACTGGTAGTAGTCTTTATCAGTCATTAACTTTACAAGCTCATCGGCATATTCATTTACAGTGTGCACCACAAGGCCGGCGTCAGCAATACATTCAACATGTCCATTATTTATTTCAGAATAATGACTAACAATGGGAAGGCCGAAATACATGGCCTCTGCCATAGCAGTAGAATTAATTTCTCCATCCTTTCTTCCGTGTGCATAGACGTCTACTGTCTGAAGAAAATCATAAATATCTTGAGATCTTGCTGAATGAGGAATCTGTATAAATCTTTTTATTTCGAGTTCTTTTGCCTTTTCAGTATAGCGCCGGCTTCCTCCCATAAGGAGAAAGAGTGTATTGTCGGTCTCAATTTTTTTATAAGCCTCGAGTGGTAACGAAGAAAAAATACCATCGTCAGCTCGCTGATGAAAGCCAAACACAAAAGGTCTTTGTCCTTCTTTAAACAATTCCTTAAAATGAAGCCTCTCTTTCATATCTCCTTTTTCTGCAACTATTTCCATTGGATGCGAGACCCGCACTACTCTATTTTTGTCACCATGCATATGTATCCATCTTTTAGCACTCCAGTCTGTGATATGCATCACACGAGAGATATTGTATTGATTGTCCACTCCGGCAATGATATGCAAACTATCTACGATAGGAACCTTTCGAATCTTAGTAAATGGATACTCGGGAAAACCTGCTCTCCCCGTTTGCACAATATCATAGTCCTCCTCTTTAAACTTTTGCCAAAAATTTGTGTTGATCCAACGATGATCCTTCTTCGTCACATCCTTTGCTCCAACATCAAATTTAATAAGATTAATTCCATGCTTCTCCATATATTTTTTTCGATGTATATCTGTATCTATATGTTTATAGTCTGAATTAACATATGGAGCAGAGTCACAATAAAAATAATCTACACTAAAAAACGTTGGATCGAGGTTGGCCGCAATTGTTTGAAGAAATTTTTCTGTTCCACCAGCTGATAGGCCGGCAAATTTAATGAATGCAATACGGATTTTTTTCATTTCGAGTGAGTTTAGGCCGAGGTAATACGATTTTAACATGTTTTATTAAAAGATGCGTTTATCTCTCAATGGCTGTATATTATAGTCGAGATGAATACCATTACGATTATTACAGAACCTATTCCTAGAAACGTCGGCGAAAGACTCTTCTTTCCTGTGCATAAAAAAGCCACCGTCATTCGCCGCTATATTGGAGCACTTCTAAAAGGAAAAAGATTGCTGAAACATACCATCTCTCCTCAATACGGAGGCCATCCCGCCGTTACGAGAAGTCTTATTGAAGGTCTTACAAAACTGTCAGTGAACTTTGTCCTAAACCCTACTTCAATAAAAAATGTCACTTCTATCGTAGTTGATCTATCCAGCGTGCCTGCCTTGAAGCAGCTACTTCAGTTGAAAAATATTCAAACACTCATCGTAGGCCCAAACCTAATGAACCTCTCGACTGATCACGAACATATTTTGGATCATGCAAATATTGATGCCATCATTGTGCCTTCAGAATGGACAAAAAAACTTTATACAGATGATCTTCCTTCGATCAAAGATAAGATTGAAATATGGCCTGCTGGAGTCGACGAAGCATATTGGAAGCCCCAAATAAATACTGAATCTAAAAACGCCAAGAAGAACATCCTGTTGTATTGGAAACATCACGATAAAAATTTACTACAGGAAATAAAAAAGAGTATCTTAGATCTTAACTACTCAATTCAACTAATTGAGTACGGATCATACTCAAAAAAAGAATACTATAAGGCTCTCTCAAGAAGTGTGGCCATGGTCTTTGTCAGTCAGAGTGAGAGTGAGGGTATAGCTGCTCTCGAAGCGTGGTCTATGGATGTTCCTACTTTTTGTTTTCAAAGCACTGAACCACTTCTTCTTTCCAACAAGCAAATATTGTATTCCTCTCCTTGCCCGTATCTCTCAGATAGCACTGGTTCTTTCTGGAAGACAACTTCAGAATTAAAAGACCTTCTGAAAGGCGCCTCTCAAAAAAATATGACAACCTACAAACCTCGAAAATGGCTACTTGAGCACTTAACAGATGTCCATTCTGTAAAAATTCTTTTAAGTATTATCGAAAAATATTCAAGCCATGCGCAAAGTCATTCTTAAAATTCTCCGCCGACCGTACGAATGGGTGAAAAAATATCCACCCCTTGCTCATATCGTTCTTTCGTCGATGGAAGGTGCGAACATGCAATGCGATCGTACTTATAGAAAAAAGCCTGCACGTGCGAGCGTAAATATTCCTTCTGCAGATTTTTTTAAAGATAAGGTAGCTGTTATCACCATAGCCTTCAATAAGCCTGAACTTGTCGAAAGTCAGATCCTTTGTTTCCAAAAAAATGTCTCATCTGATTCTTATCTCATCATTGCTGACAACTCCTTGGATCAAAAAGCCCGTCAGGCTATTTTAGCTCTTTGCCAAAAAAATAATGTAGGCTATATCTCTCTACCTCCAAATCCTCGTAAGCAAATTAATCTTTCACATAGTATTGCTCTCAACTGGGTCTATTACAATCTTATTCAAAAAATTAAACCCTACGGCTTCGGCTTTGTTGACCACGACCTCTTCCCTCTTCAATCGACAAACATAAAAGAAATCCTCGAGAAACACTCTCTCTACGGCCTGTATCAAGAACGTCAAAAAACTAATCTTAAAGCATGGTATCTCTGGGCCGGTTTTTCTTTCTTCAGATATAGCTATCTTAAAGAAGTTGGCGCGCATGATAAAATGAATTTTAGCTCAGTTATTGTTTCGACCTGGCAGGGCTTTCTCGAACTCGATACCGGGGGGGGCAACTGGCTTCCCCTCTATTCAAAAACTCCTGCTAATGCAGTAAAGCATGCTATACAAACAGTAGATGGAGTAGAAAATATCGATGGCTGGGTGCATCTCCATGCAGCCTCACAAAAAAGTCACGACGAGATTCAAGAAAACCTTCGTCATATCTTCAATGAAAAATCCATACAATAAAATAATTATTTGGGGCTTGAAAAAGCGCTACCACACTCACCGATACATTCATCAGTCTTTTTATGAGACGGCAAAAAAGCTTGGCTGGAATGTTTTGTGGGTAGAAGATGAGAGCTCGAACGCTCACCTTATTGAGTCAGGCGATCTAGTTATTTCCTCTCGTGTCTCAGGCAAAATGATTCCTGAGAAAAAAGTATTTGAAGATTATGCCCTTCCTATTAAAGACGGCGTCTTTTATTGCCTACACAATTATGGTTCAGTTTTTATAGAAAAATTACAGCCAAAACAATACATTATCCTCCAAGTATATACGCGGCCAGTTGAAGTAGGAACTATTAAACTCGACTCTGTCCGCTTTCTCGACAAGACAAAAAGAACTCTGTATCAGCCCTGGGGCACTGATCTTCTTCCAGAAGAATTCAAAAAGCCAACCTTCAGTACACTACCCTTCATCTTTTGGATTGGCAGTGTCTGGGACAACGCTGCCCATCAGGGCAATAAACAGGAGATTGAAAAATTGCGAGCCGTCTTACAAAAACACAAAATCCGATTAATCCCTCTTCGACTTATTCCCGAATGGCTTTCTATTTTTCTTATTCGACATTCTCGTCTTGCTCCAGCCATTGTCGGTAATTTTCAGCGAGAGGTCGACTACCTACCCTGCCGTGCCTTCAAAAACATTTCGTATGGACAGCTTACTTTTACAAACTGCGCCAAGTTTAATGAACTATTAAATGGAGCCACCGTCTTTGGTGCAACAACTGAAGAACTAGTCGGGTCAGCCTTGAAACTTTCTCCTTCACAATACAAGGAAATTATCCTCGCCCAGCAAGCTGTCATCAAAAACTATACATATAAAGATTCCTATGCCACTATTTTTAAGGTCTTCGAAGAACTTGCCTAATTCTGATAAGATAGGTGTACTACCGACATGAATTCTATAAGCTTCATTATTCCAGCCTATAACTGCGAGAAAACCCTTGAAGAATCGGTCCAATCTATTCTCGAGAGTAATTTTGCTGAGGGAGACGAGATCATTATTATTAATGATGCCTCTACGGACAACACTTTGAAGCTTGCCTCCAAGCTCGCAGTAAAGAATTCCGCTATAAAAGTTCTCTCCCATACTATTAATAAAGGGTCGGCGGCGGCCTCACGAAATACAGGTATTGATCAGGCAAAAAATGCTCTCATTTTTTGCCTGGATTCAGATAACATTCTTGCACCAGAAAGTATCGCACCGCTAAAAAAATTTGTACTCGACGAGAAAGCAGATGCCGCCGCCTTCGGCATGATTCATTATTTTATTAACACTCCGAGCAATATTACAGACACCGCTACTTTTAAAAGTGGTGCCACTACTCTCGACGATGCTCTTGCGGGCACTCAGTGGCCAGGTCCAAGCGGCAACTACCTTTTTACGAAAGAGAGTTGGAAAAAAGCAGGACGATACAATGAATCAATTGGCGGGGCTTACGATTCTTGGGCCTTTGGTATTGCACAAATTGCCACTGGTGCAAAACTGATCTGTCTTCCCGACACTTTCTACTATCATCGTCATGGATATGATTCAACCTTCGTCACGGAAAATAAAAAACACAGTGCATCACTCACTGCGCTGAGCGTCCTTCTTCCCTATCTCAATCTTATCAAGGACGAAGATGTAGATTATATGTTTAGCAAGGAACATCGATATACTTGGTTTGAAAATCTAGAGAAGAGACCTCTTCACACAAAATCAGGCAAAGATGGAATAAACGGCACAAAGGTGCAAAAAAATTCTTCGATTGAAAGAGTTTTGTGGAAGATTAAAAAAAGATTATCATGACCATTTCCGTTATTATTCCTACATGGAACAGAGCTGACTCCGTACTGAAATCAATTCAGAGTGTTCTTGCTCAAACTATTCTCCCTTTAGAAATCCTCGTCTGTGACGACGGCTCAACAGACAACACTCGCGCCGTCGTCGAGGGTCTACAAAATCCTCTTGTTCACTTTTTGCCCGGAGAACACAGCGGCAATGCGGCCACTCCGAGAAATAGAGGCCTTGCCGCAGCTCGTGGCGAGTACATTGCCTTTCTTGACAGTGACGACACGTGGCTACCAACCAAGCTCGAAAAACAAATAAAATCCCTCGAGCAAAGCGGCTTGCAAGCATCTGCCACAAATGCCTGGCGCATTCTTCCAGATGAAGCCACACATGCGCCCTTACTTTCTTTTACAGAAAAAGAAATTCATTTCAAAAAGATCCTTCGAAACAATGTCATTATTTGCAGTGCTGTGCTTATCCAAACTTCCCTTCTTAAAGAGGCTGGAGGCTTCCCTGAATTTAACGCCAAGACCTCGATCAATGAAGATTATGCTCTTTGGCTTCGTATTCTCACTCGCAATTCATTCTCATATATCTCAGAGCCACTTTTAAATTATAATGATGACGCCACACACAGCTTTCGCTCAAAGAATACAAAAGGTCCATACGAGCAAAAACAGTATATTTTAAAAGATCTTATTGTCTGGCTTAAAAAAACGTCTGCAGAGAAAAAATATCTTCAAGAAGCGCGTCGAGAATATTTCCGCACATCACTTATTAAACTACTTAAATGAAAATCCTTCACACCGTAGAATCATATGACCCTTCTGTAGGTGGAATGCAGGAAGTGGTCAAACAACTTTCTGAAAGACTTGTTCAACTTGGACATGAGGTGACAGTAGCTACTTCATACAATTCTAAACGCACATCTGATGTCATTAATGGAGTACACATTAAGCAATTTAAATTACGTGGCACAACAATGCGTAGCATTGAGGCTGAAAAGGGTGAGATCACGGCCTATGAAAACCTTCTTCTTTCAGATGACTTTGACGTGGTTGTAAGCTTTGCCTCCTACCAATGGGCCACTGATCTTGCCCTTCCACTTCTTAATAGGATTAAGGCTAAAAAAGTCTTTGTCACCACATGGATATTTCCTCATTCGTACGAGGCTTATGTTGAGAAAAATAAAGAATGGATTACTCATTACGATAGCTATGTCTACCTCACCGAAAATCCTGAAGACATGCTCTTTGCCAAGGCACACAATCTTCTTCCAACACGACTCATAACCAATGCTGCTTCCGAAGAAGAATTCTCTTCTCCTTCTACACATTCAATTCGAAAACAATTACATGTTCCGGACGACCATCTTCTCATCCTTCATGTTGGCTCACACACTGGAAAGAAAGGTCACGCTGAAGCTCTACGCATCTTTCACAAAGCTTCTCTACCTAAAAGCACCCTCCTTCTTGTCGGCAATACCTTTGGCATTCGAGGATGTGCTATTACATGTCACACAAAAGCTCTTAGCCACGTTATTACCAATCCCCTACATCAAAACAAGCAAGTGCTTATAAAAAGTCTTTCTCGGAAAGAAACAATCTCCGCATATCAAGAAGCGGATATTTTCTTTTTTCCTTCCAACACCGAAGCATCTCCTATCGTTCTTTTCGAAGCTATGGCTTCCAAGACTCCCTTTCTTACTACTGACGTCGGCAATGCTCAAGAAATAATTGAGTGGTCAAAGGGTGGCGAGCTATTGCCCACAATTAAAGAAGGCCGCTACTCTCGAGCTGATTTTCTGCCTTCTGTTAAAATTCTTGAAAACCTTGCTCGCAACGAAGCTCGACGAACAGAGCTTGGCGAAAAAGGCTTCAAGGTGTGGAAGGAAAAGTTTACCTGGCAGAAGATTGCCTCAGAATATGAAAGGCTGTATAAAGAATTAACCGGAAAATAATGCTTTATATTAAACTTCAAGGTGGCCTCGGAAATCAAATGTTTCAATACGCCTTTGGCCGAGCCCTTTCAGAACGCTCAGGTATTGCTTTCAAGCTAGACACTACTCTCTATACAAAACTTGGAGGTGCCTATGCCGGTGACACTCCCCGCACCTATCTTCTAGACAATTTTTCAGTACAAGTAGACATTGCCACAGCAAATGAGCTTCGACAATTTCCCCAGATCTCTTCTTCACGAATCATTCGAAAACTTTTTTCTTTTTCAAAAAAATATATAACTGAAAGTACCTACTCCAAAGATCTCGCACTAGATCCAAAACAAGATCTTTACTTTGCAGGCTTTTGGCAAAACGAAAGCTTTTTTAAAGAGTATCGTCAACTTATTCTTAAAGACCTTACTCTACGACCAGAAAAATTTTCAAAGGTGGCGCAAGAAATGTCAGAGACTATTAAGCAAGCCGAAGGAAGTATTGCCATTCATATTCGACGCGGCGATTATATAAGCAATGCCCTTGCCGTCCTTCATCACCCTGTGGCTCCACTTCAGTATTATGAGAAGGCTACAGCAAAAATGACGGAACTTTACCCGAACGCATCTTTCTTTGTTTTTTCAGATGACATTGTCTACGCCAAAGAAAACCTAAAATCTGCTCGCCCAATGACCTTTGTTTCGTCGCCCAACCTTTCAGAAAGTGAGGAACTGTATCTCATGAGCCTCTGTAAGCATCAGATCATTGCCAACTCTTCTTTCAGCTGGTGGGCGGCCTGGCTTAATCAAAACCATTCAAAGACCGTTATTGCTCCCTTACAATGGTTTAAAGACCCTTCTTTAGGAACGGACATTGTACCTTCAGAGTGGCTCAAGATATAATACCAATATGTCTCTACTCAAAACCTTCATTCGAGGAATCATTCCGAGCTACATCATAGACTTACATCGCCAGAAAAAGACAGCTGAGCAAGAAAGAGGAGCTCGAATTTCTTTTTACAAGGAACTTCTTGGTGAAAAAAAACTGGTCTTCGATGTTGGTGCCAATGTTGGCAATCGAGTGGATGCCTTCCTTGCTCTTAATGATAAGGTTATTGCTGTTGAGCCTCAGCCTACCTGTGTTCAAATCATTACAAAAAGATTTGGCGTAAATAAAGGTCTGACTGTACTCAACAGGGCCGTTGGATCCACTCGCGGAAAGCTCACCCTTCACTCTTCTTCTGATATTGATACTCTTGCCTCTGTTTCTGATTCATTCGTGCACTATGCAGAAAAAAGTGATCGTTTTAAAGGAAAGAAATATGAAAAAACATATGATGTAGAAGTGACCACACTCGACAACCTTATTAGTCTTTATGGCACTCCAGACTTTATTAAAATTGATGTTGAGGGATACGAGCTTGAAGTATTGAAAGGTCTTTCAAAAGCTCCGGGCGCTGTATCCTTTGAATTTACTCCTGATCGGCAAGAAGGTGTGACGGAATGCCTTTCCATTCTCAACGCGCTTGGCCTGACTCAATTTAACATTTCGTACGGAGAATCAATGAAGCTTGCCCGTTCAAAATGGCTTTCCTTCTCTGAGATCAAGGCTGTCGTCGACGCTCTTGCCGGAGATACCTATATATTTGCTGATATTTACGCTAAAAAATAATGAATTCAAACGATCCAAAATTAACGGTTCTCCTTCCTATCTATAATGTCGCTCCATACTTAGATCAGGCAATTGAGAGTGTGCTTTCACAAACTTTCAAAGACTTTGAATTTCTCATCATCGATGATGGCTCAACTGACGATAGTGTGGCCATTGTAGAAAAATATACTGATTCAAGAATAAAACTTGTAAAACATACTGTTAATAAAGGTCTCATTGCAACCTTAAATGAAGGCCTGGCGCTGGCCAAGGGAGAATACATTGCTCGCATTGACGGCGATGACCTTTGGTCATCGCCAGACAAACTGCAAATGCAATTTTCCTATCTTCATGCCCATTCTGATTGCGTACTCATCGGCACTGCCGCCACTGCAATTGATGCTGACGGTCATTTCCTCTACAACATGCTCGTCCCAATCACTGACGAAGATATTCAACTCAAAATGCTTGCCACAAACTGCTTCTTCCATCCAAGCGTTGTCTTTAATAAAAAAGTGGCACTCGAGCTTGGTGGCTTTCTCACTTCAGATCTCTACGTTGAAGACTACAGTCTTTGGCTTCGAATGGGTCGCACCCACACATTATCAAATATAGACAAACCTCTCTTAAGCTATCGTGTTCACACAAGTGGCGTCACTTTTAAAAATAATCTTATCCAAGCCAGAAACAGCCTTAAGGTCGTCAAAGAAAATAAAAAATACTATTCTGGGTATCTTAAAGCCTCCCTTAAGTGGTATATTCAAATTGCTCTGCTCAGCACTCTCGGCCCGCAAGCTGTGCAGGACATCCGCCTTCTATTCAAACGAGGTTAGTCTCTCTGCAATATCCTCTCGAAGCAATAATTTTTCTACTGCTTTCACGATCTGCCTGCTATTGTTTGGATTAATAAGTAAGGCATTCTTTCCATCTTGAAAGATCTCAGCATTTGCTCCTGTATCTGTGGTGATGATGGGCACTCTGTGCTCTACCGCTCGGAAAAGTGCCTCCGATAATCCCTCATCCTTTGAATTAAGCAAAAAAATATCAGCCGCTTCTATATATAAATTAAGAAGTTCTTTATCATTTGAAACAATAAGACTTACTTTATTTCCAAGCCCTAAATTTTTAATGGACGTCTCTACTGCTTCCTTGCTCGGACCTTCTCCAAAGATGACAAGGTGGAGGAATGGAAATCGCTTCAATAACTCTGGCATGGACATAAGCAAGATGGCAAAGCCATTCCACTCTGCAAGTGTGCCTGCAGAAAGAATTATTTTGCCGATGAGCTTTACTTTATTTCGAGCCGCTCCCTTCCCTATTGCTCGGTACGTTCCACTAATAGTTGCATTCACTAGATGTGGGCGATTGATCATAATTTTCTCCGCAGAAATTTCTTTCTGTACTAAAACATCTTTCATGTAGGTACTTCGTACTTCGATCTCCTTTGCTCCTTTAAGCATTCTCAAAAAAAGCCTCTGCTCTAAGGCACTTAAGTCCCCTTTCAAAAAAACATCATCATCAAGAATAAGCGAATACTCCTTTCTCTTTAGCTGATACCACAAAGGCCAAGCTATAAGGCGAAATGAAATGTTCGCAGATGATATATGCATTATGTATTAAAATTATTCAGCGTCTACTTGCAAGATCTTTCGAAGCACTTCTTCCGGTACTTCGTTTGGTTTTTCACTCTTTGCTATTGGTTCAGGAATAACTTCCGTTGTTGGTTTTGATGGCACTGACGATGAGGGCGCTGCGGAAATAGTAGGAGCAGATTTTGGTGCCTCTTTCAAGACTGACAGAAGAGCGTCTCGGAGACCAGCAACATTCTCAGCACTTGGTGCCTTCTTTGCAATCTTCGGCTCCTCCTTCTGCTTTAGACTCTCGAGTGACATGACCTTTCGAGGTTCTGTGTGATGTGCTCGAGGAGCTGGTTGTTCGACAGGTTGTGGGGCTGGTTGCGGAGCAGGCTGCGATACTTGCTGTGGTGCTACTGGTCGTGGAGCTTCTCTGTGAGGAGCCTGTGGACGTGGCACGTCAGAAGAAGCACTTGGTCGTGGTCTTGATGAACTGCTTGTACGAAAATCCCCCGCCGGACGTTCGCTCGGACGTGGGCTGTATGGACGTGAAGATGGTGCGCTCGATGAGGAGGGAGCACTTCCATTTGCCCCACCTGAAGGCTTTGCAGAATTGATGGGCATATGCCAATTCTTAATCTCTTCTTCTACCTCAGCACGAGGCTTAGCAAAACTAGCACGTGAAGAGGTGATAATCTCTTTTACATGTGAGATAGGCTCTTTTTTAATTGGCGGCAAGGTCACAGCAGAAAATGGAGGCGAGCTCACACCATCAATCATCAGTTTCAAATAAAATTGATAGAGACCAAGATTCACTAAATCTTCTGCCGTAAATTGCGGAGCATATTCTTTTTCAAGCACCTCTGCATCAAAGGCTCCTACTCGAAATGAGACCATGGTACCGACGTTACCGAAGACGGCCGCTCTCACCTCTTCAGACATTTGCTCAATGTATTGATGAGCTACGGTTAGATCCAGTTTATATTTTCGAGCTTCAGAGAGAATATCGGCAAATGATTCATTGGCAAAGTTTTGAAATTCGTCTACGTAAAGATAAAAGTGGGGCTTAGCTGCAAGATCGGCCTCACCAAGGTCGGCTCGAGACATAGCGGCAAGGTAGATCTTTGTAATGAGCATACTGCCTAAGAGATTAGCATTCGACTCACCCATTCTTCCTTTTGAGAGGTTAATGATAAGGATCTTACGTTCATCCATCATTTTTCGGATATCAAAGGTAGACTTTGGCTGACCAATGATATTTCGCACCAAAGGGTTTGAGACGAACTGACCAATCTTATTTTGAATGGCCGGTGCTGCTTCTGAGGCAAAACGATCAGTGTACTTAGCATATTCTTCTGTCCAAAAAGCTTTCACCGACGGGTCGGTAATATTAGCTACCACTTTATTGCGATAGTCTTTATCAGCAAGCATTCGGTTGACGCCAATTAAAGTAGAGTCCGGATACTCAAGAAGGGCAAGCAAAATATTATTCAAAATATATTCCATTCGAGCGGACCAGGCGTCAACCCAGATCTTCTTGAAGGCACTCATGAGACCATTCACCACGAGGTGGCGCTTGTCCGGTCCCACATCTTCCATCACATTGAAAGAAATAGGATGTTCCATATCGAAAGGAGCAAAATAGAGCACATCTTTAATGCGTTCCTCTGGAATATACTCAAGCAAAAGATCGGCAGACTTTCCGTGTGGGTCAATAAAAGCAAATCCTTCTCCATTCTTAATATCCTGCACGGCCATATTTTCAAGCAAGGTAGACTTTCCCATACCCGTCTTTCCAATAACATACATGTGACGAGATCTATCCTTTCGCTTAATACCAAAAGGAATTCGCTTATTGCGCGAATCGGTCTCAGCAAAATATGTGACTAAATTTTCATCATGCATAAATAAAAAGGGCTTTAGAAAAACTAGGCCTGTGACTCTTCCTGACTATTCTCAATGTAGGTGCGTGTGTGAGCAGGCATGTCATGAGAATGCACAGAGAAAGGTAGGCGGCCGTGCTTCTCTCGATAGAGAGAAAGGCCAATAACGACGATGGCTAGACCTCCGCAAATAGTGAAAAAAGATCTCCACGTGCTTGGAAAACCAGAAAGCGGAATGAGGATGAGGAGAATACCAATAAGAAGAAGGCTGGTATGTTTATTCATGCTGTCAGTATAACATAGAGGCCCCAACTAAAACCACAATCTCCCCTCTTACCTTGTCGGCATGCTCTTCAAAATACGTAAGCACTTCGGTGGCCGATCCTCGCACTATTTCTTCGTATATTTTAGTGAGCTCGCGAGCCACCACTACCATTCGGCCAGTATCTCCAAGATGTTGCTTTAAAGACTCCAGGGTTTTTAGAATGCGGTGTGGGGATTCATAAAAGACGACGGTGCGCTCGGAAGCTGTCACTTCTTTAAAGAGAGTCTCCCTTCCCTTCTTGTGCGGTAAGAAACCAAGAAAAAGAAAATCTGACGAAGGTAGCCCGCTAATAGAAAGCGCGGCCACAGCAGCATTGGCTCCAGGTACGGCAACAATCTTAAGATCTGGCAATTGTTCGCGAATCTTCGAAACAAGCAAACTCCCAGGATCAGAAATGGCTGGAGTGCCGGCATCTGAGACAAGGGCAATTGTTTTTCCCTCTTCAATCATCTCAATGATCTTTTCAATCTTCTCAATTTTGGATTGAGCATGGTATGACATCGTCGCAGTCTTGATCTCATAAGCTGAGAGCAACTTTCTGGTAACACGCGTGTCTTCGCAAAGAATTAAATCTACCTCCTTCATAATACGAAGAGCTCGAAGAGTGACGTCTTCAAGATTTCCTATAGGGGTAGCAATAACATAAAATGTTTGTTCGTTATTAATCATGATTGTGAAGAAAGGTCACTGAGTAATTTTTGATGAATGCCATCGAAAGAGCCGTTCGACATAATAAGCACAACATCGCCTTCCTGAAGATGCGGTAAGGCGGCCCGAAGGAGTGTGTCTGCATTTGGATAAAAGCTCGCCCTGGGGCCTCGTGAAGAAATGGTTGCTGTCACCTTGTCTGCATCGAGAAAATCTTCTTTTTTATCATTATGTCTGAAAGGTGGAATGGAAAGATACACTTCATCGGCAAGATCAAAAGACTTTCCGTATTCTTCCTCAAAGATCTTACGGCGGCTCGTGTTTGAGCGAGGTTCGAAGAAGGCCACAATGCGTCTGTCAGGAAACTTGTCTCTAATAGCCTTCAGTGTCTCTCTCACTGCTGTTGGATGATGAGCAAAGTCATCTATGACAGTAACACCTCCTGCCCCACCCACTATTTCCTGTCGTCGCATCATTCCCTCAAAGGTTTGCAGGCCTTGTCGAAGTTTTGACAGAGATACACCTTCTTCAAGAGCCATGCCGCAGACAGCTAAGGTGTTGAGTAGATTGTGGCTTCCATGCAAAGTAACAAAAAATCGGCCGAGATTTTCTCCTTTCACAATGAGGGCAAATTCCTGTCCTTCTGGAGTAAGGGTAACATCAAGAGCATGAATATCGTTTCGAGAATTAAGACCGTAAAATATAACATCAGCCTTTGCATTTTCTCCCAACTGCCTCGTCTCCTCACTGTCTCCCCAGACAAAGACACTTCCCTCATCAGGAATCTCCTCCAACAGAAAACGGAAAGCTTGTCTGTAATCTTCCATGTCATCGTAGATATCGATATGATCAAACTCTACCGACGTCACAATTGCTGAGGTCGGAGCATAATGCAGAAACTTCGGACTCTTGTCGAAGTAGGCCGTATCATATTCATCTCCTTCAACAATGAAGTGTGGGCCACTCCCCACAGAGAAACTATGTGAATAATTTTTCATTATTCCTCCCACAAGATAGGTTGGCTCAAGCTTAGCCTCGGTAAAGACATGAGCAAGAAGTCCTGTAGTTGTAGTCTTCCCATGAGTGCCAGCTACTACAAGCGAACGCCTTCCTTCAACAAAGAAAAGGTGCAAAGCCTCAGGCAAGGAAAGCACAGCTAGACCATTCTCTCGAGCATATTGGGCCTCAACATTGTCTGGCCGACAGGTATTGCCCACAACAATTAAATCTGCTCCTTTTAAATGCTCAACCTTATATCCTTCTTTAAAAGTGATGCCTAATTTTTTAATCATGTCACTCATCGGAGGATAGCAGGCCTCATCAGATCCACTGATAGAGAAACCTGCTTCAGCAAGAAGCCCAGCAAGTGAGCCCATGGCTGTGCCGCAGACTCCAATAAGATGTACTCGCTTAATTGCTTCCAAGCTCGGAACAGGCACACGCTTAAACTCTCGCCTCTCCTTGTCGGAAAATCGTTTTAACTTCTCTTGATAATAGGCTCGAGCAGCGTCTTGCATCTTATTCTGCTTTTTGGAGCAACGCTTTGATCTTTAATAATTCTTCAAAAAGAGCTCGTATCCTTGTGCTGTCTTCATGGGAAAGTGATGTCTCGTGAGTAAGGAGAACAAGCTTGTTTAGAAAAAGATGGTAGATGTCGTTGAAGTAATTTTCTAAAACCACTCCCTCCTTATCGAGATGTTTCTTACCTTCATCAGCTCCCTCCTTCACTTCATAGAAAGAGACATTGTCTCTAATAAGAAGGGTGTTGGCTGGAATGAGATCGTATGTTTTTGTTTTTTGCATATGTTTGAATAAATAAAATTAATTTAAATAATCGACATCGATGCTCGTAAATCCGTCCTTGGTAATAATGACGTGGTCGAGAAGATTAATACCAATAATCTTCCCTGCCGTCACTAATTGCTTCGTCACCTCAATGTCGGCGTGGCTTGGAGTAGCAATGCCTGAAGGGTGATTGTGTGCCAATATCACCGCCACTGCTCCATACTCAATAGCCGGCTTGAATACTTCACGGGGGTGAATGAGATTTGAATTGATGGTACCAATAGAAATAACTTCATCATGAATGACTCGATGATGTGTATTGAGATAGAGACCTCGAAGGTGCTCTTTTGGAAGAGTCTGCATCTCACGGAAATACTGATAGACCTCTTCAGCTGTACGAATAATTGCAGGACCAACATCATTGCGATCGAAAAATCGACGACCAAGCTCGGCACAGGCCACAATCTGAGCAGCCTTAGAAACAGGAATGTCGAGGTCAACAGCAATCTTTGTAGGATCGGTCTGATTGGCCAAGGCCTTCTCTCCATAATCTTTCAAAACTCGACTAGCCATTTCAAGCACTCCCTCCTTCTTAGAACCAACCCCCAAGATGACGGCGAGGAGCTCAGCTGTGGATAAGGCGGCCGGTCCACTTTTCATTAATTTCTCTCGAGGACGGTCGTCCTCTGGCATATCCCGAACCTTTAATACATAGTGCCGAATAGCACCTTTCTCACCCTTTAAAAGGCCATTTTGGGCCTCAGATGCTACGTCTAGAAGCAAATCATTATCCTTTAATGTGTATGGTGTCATGGGGTAAGTATAGCAGAGGGAGATAAAATTTCAGTAAAGATTAGTTAAATTTTTTATGAAGATTTCCCCACACCACACTTATTTGATGAAGACCACATTGTATACAAAGTGCTTGGACAAACCAAGGCAGAGTTTGCCTAGTATTCATCAAATAAGTGTGGTGTGTGGCAATCTTAAAAACCAACTAATCTATACCTATGTATGTAGAAGGGTGGGCACGGGAGAGCTTAAAGCTCTAAATCCTAGAAATTAGAGCACCTGCACAAGGAGGACGTTGGTCTGGACGGACTGGCCGAAAGGAACGCCGGAAACGATGACGGCCTTCTCCCCTTTCTTGGCAATCTTATTCTTTAAGCAATAGGTACGGATAACTTCAAAGGCGGCAGTAAAATCTTTGAATGTGTCGATCATGACTGGATAACATCCGAAACTTAAAATAACTTTTTGAAAGGTGTGCTTGTTTGGAGTAAAAACGAGAATAGGCTGTGCTGGCTTGTATCGAGACAAAAGACGAGCGCCATTGCCGCTTGTGGTAAGAGAAAGAATGTGAGCGGCACCGATCTCATCAGCTACACGAATGGCAGAGGCAGTTAGAGAACTTCCAATAGCACGATTGTGCTCAGCACTTCGTGAGCTGTCGAGAAGTTGCTTGTGCAAGAAGTCATTCTCAACCTTCAAGGCTACGCGACTCATTACTTCTACAGCTTCAACTGGGAAATCTCCAAGTGTGGTCTCTTCTGAAAGCATGATGGCATCTGTACCGTCGAGAATGGCATTCGCAACATCTGACACCTCAGCGCGAGTAGGCACTGGAGACTTAATCATAGATTCGAGCATCTGTGTAGCAGTGATAACTGGCTTGCCGGCCTTATTACATTTCTTAATAATCATCTTCTGAATGAGTGGAACGTTTTCTGCAGGTACTTCTACAGCGAGGTCACCTCGAGCTACCATGATTCCGTCTGAGAGCTCAATAATGCGGTCGATATTATCCACGGCCTGAGGAGTTTCAATCTTTGCGATGATGAAGGCCTTTGACTTAGCTTTATTTAAAAGTGCACGCAATTCTTCAACATCGCTTGGTCGACGAACAAAGGAAAGAGCAACGAAGTCTGCCTCATTTTTAATACCGAAGGCGAGATCTTTCTTGTCCTTGTCTGTAAGAGAGCTGATAGAAAGATCTGTGTCTGGAAGATTCACTCCTCGACGACCCTTCAATTCTCCTCCAACAATAACCTTTGTAATGATTTCCTTACCAACGATCTTCTTCACCTCAAGCTGCTTCTTACCGTCATCAAGCATGATGCGATGTCCTACCTTTGCCTCCTTTGGAAGAAGGGCATAGTTGATGTGAACGCGAGTTTCGTCACCCTTAATATTTTCTGTAGTAAGTGTAAATGTCTGTCCTTTCTTAATAGTGACACGGCCGCTTTCTGTCGCAAATTCTCCGGTGCGGATCTTTGGACCGCTTAGGTCCTGAAGAATAGCTGCCGGTACACCTGTCTTTTCTACGGCCTTACGCAAACTGTCCACACGAGCCTGATGCTCCTTAAAATCACCATGGGAGAAGTTGAGGCGCATGACATTCATGCCGGCCTTAAGGAGTGCCGTCAGCTTTTCTTCTGTTTCCGTGGCTGGGCCGATGGTGCAGACAATCTTGGTTTTTTTGGACAGATGCATAGTAAGGTGATTTTTATAAATTATCGATAATTAAATTGAGAGGTCATCATAGCAAGAAAAGGCTTAGGATTCAAGACTTCCCTTGATATACTTACCGTATGGAAAAATTCGAAAACACTGGCTCGGACTGGAACCCCGAATTGCTTGCGCGCATTAATGCAGAGTTTGAAGAATATGCGAAAGAACGACTAAAAGGTGGTCGGGTAGATTACGAGAAACTCGTAGGGTTAGGCATTGTTACTCGAGAAAAAGCTGATGAAAACTTAGAAAGAACCTCTCAAGAACTTTCCACAACTGGTTTTGAGGGAAAGATAGCCAAAACATTAAACAATTTTCATTGTTGGTGGCCTAATGGTATTTATTGCAGTTCCCTTATGGAAGAGATTGCAAGTGAAGACCCAAAAGGGGCAGAGACTAGAAAGACACTCATAGCCGACCTTGAGTCTTCCATTCATGAGCATGGCTACGACGATCTTTCAAACAAGATATCAAACCGTGAAGAACTTCCTCCTGATGTCCGTCTTAAAGTACTATCAGAAATATATTTTGCAATGAAAGATAAAGGCTATAAACGAAGTGACCTGGTTACTTAAAGTGTCGTCTTGGTGCGCCTGCCAGGATTCGAACCTGGGACCCCATCAGTATCAGTGATGTGCTCTACCAACTGAGCTACAAGCGCATTATTCGGACTTCCCGACGTGTCCTACACCATATCAAAAAAGGCTGTTTTTGACAATAAATACAAATAAAAAACGCTCCTTTGCTAGGCAGCGCTTTTGAAGGGTTAGGACCTTCTCGTTCGTTAAAAGTCGAACTTGATATGGTGACTCCACACGTAATCATTTCCGAGACACACAAACGTCATGGCAATGACCGTCCAGAATGCCACCCAGAACAGGGTGCTGAGATTCCGGAGAAGTTCTCCAAAAACTCTCTTGAGAATTATTTTACTCATTTACTCTCCTTGTTTATTTTGTTGATTTGAACTTGTGAAATTGAATGTACTGTTGACAGTTTCGGCAACTTCGCAATGAAGTAAGCCGGAGCTGCAAAAGACACCCAAACAATGATGACCCAGGGAATATTTTCCCTGAAAGAATGATAGTTTTTTTCTGAGGGTTTCATTCTAGACGACATTATATCACTTCTAGCACCCAAAGTCAATAGCAGACAATATATATGTAAATATGTCAAAAGCGGCCCGTAAGGGCCGCTTTTGAGTTGGGATCATTGCATTCTTTATTCTGTCCCGTTCCTTGGTACATATTACTACGCACTGCATTCAGTCTTTGCTGAAAGTCAGAACAATTTAGGGATATAGTTTCGTTATCCATTGTAGGTCCAATTGGAACCCGCAATATCGACACCATAAGCTTTAAGCATCTCCGAAGAGGATACAGAAAACGTATAAAATTTTGAAATATTCCACGAGCAGCTTCCGCTACCCGTGCCTTGTTACGACTTACTCTTTGTCATTGAGCTTACCGTAGGACGCGACAAGCGCGTACTTCGGGTATTCCCAACTCCCCTGAGTTGACGGGCGGTGAGTACAAGACTTGAGAACGTATTCACCGCGGTTTAGCTGACCCGCGATTACTAGCAATTCCGGCTTCATGAAGTCGAGTTGCAGACTTCAATCCGAACTGGCGCCGGCTTTATTACGATTTGCTCCACCTTGCGGTATTGCGTCGCGTTGTACCGGCGATTGTATTATGTGTGCAGCCCAAGATGTCAAAGGGACATGCTGACCTGGCGTCATCCTCGCCTTCCTCCCAGATTTTTATTCACTAGTAACAAAAATCAAAATAGGAAAACTTTTCTAACTTAATGTGTCGTCAATTTCCTCTATGTCTACTGTCTGATTTTTGCACTAACGCGCAAAAATCTGGGCAGTCTCGCCTGATACGTGTAACAGGCAACGAGGGTTGCGTTCGTTACCCCACTTAAGGGAACAATTCAAACCACGAACTGACGACGGCCATGCATCACCTGCCTAACTGTCCTTGTGAGAGGTCTAAAATTTCTTAAAGATTTCAGTTAGGTTTCAAACCTTGGTAAGGTTCTTCGTTTACCGTCGAATTAAGCCACATAATCCACTGCTTGTGCAAGTCCCCGTCTATTCCTTTGAGTTTTAGCCTTGCGGCCGTACTACCCAGGCGGATCATTTAACGCGTTAGCTTCGCCTCTCAGAGGGTCGATACTCCGAAAAGCTAATGATCATCGTTTAGGGCGTGGACTACTGGGGTATCTAATCCCATTCGCTACCCACGCTTTCGTGTTTCAACGTCAGGAAT
>Ga0302280_1000777_pt1 | contig 27809 bp, 25 predicted proteins | sample III_Fen_E1_1_FD_198771 | JGI IMG/M metagenome (GOLD analysis project Ga0302280, IMG submission 198771) | Peat permafrost microbial communities from Stordalen Mire near Abisko, Sweden - III_Fen_E1_1 | ecosystem: Environmental > Terrestrial > Soil > Wetlands > Permafrost | place: Sweden: Abisko... | reverse complement strand
TCCATATAAAAAGTGTAAGCTGGACTCAAGCCTTTGTCTAGCATAAAACTACGTCGTTATGACCCCGCAAACAGGTTTAGGAAAGGCGGCGCAACCTCCGTTGGAGAAATTATTGCCTAATCCCAAAGGCCGGCTTAAAGACCAGTTTCATGAGGTGGCGCGTTTTAAACATTTATCGTCCCGCACGGAAACCGCTTATTGGGAATGGGTGGTGCGTTTCCTCAAATTTCATCGGGAACGGGCCGGGGAGTGGCAGCATCCGCGCATTCTCGGCAGCAAGGGCGTGACACCGTTTTTGACGTATCTGGCCACCGAGCGGGATGTGTCCATTTCCACCCAGAATCAGGCATTGAACGCCCTGTTGTTTCTTTATCGTGAGGTGTTGTTGTTGCCGATGGTGGCGGGTGATTTTGTGCGGGTGCGGCGTCCGGCGGGATTGCCCACGGTGTTGACCCAGGACGAGGTGCGCGAATTGTTCAAGGCCATGTCGGGCACCCATCAACTGATGGCGCGGGTGCTTTATGGCACTGGAATGCGACTGTTGGAACTGCTGCGGCTGCGGGTGAAGGACGTGGATTTTGCCCGCATGCAAATCATGGTGCGGGCCGGCAAGGGTGGTAAAGACCGGGTGACGATCCTGCCGAAGACATTGGTGGAGCCTTTGCAATTACACTTGGTCTGGGTGAAGCAACAACATGACCGCGATCTGGTGGAAGGCTATGGCACGGCGTCTTTGCCAGGCGCGGTAGCTAGGAAATATCCCAGTGCCGGCCGGGAGTGGGGTTGGCAATGGGTTTTTCCTTCGGCCAACCGTTCGACCGACGACGAAACCGGATTGACCGGCAGACATCATCTGACGGAAACGGGGTTGCAACGAACGCTCAAGGAGGCTTTGCAGCGAACGACCATCACCAAATCCGCTTCGTGCCATACTTTGCGCCATTCCTTTGCGACGCATATGCTCGAAGCGCGGGTGGACATCCGCACGTTGCAGTCTTTGCTGGGGCATAAAAGCGTGGCCACCACCCAGATTTATACCCATGTCATGCAGAAGCCAGGGCTGGGCGTGCAAAGTCCGCTCGATGATCTTTGATTTTGGCGGGCTCGATTTTTTCGTTGGTTAAACTTTGACGCCGGGCATTTTTTCGCCGCCAGTATTGGCCGATGGTCTTGGTCGCCTCATCCAGCCATTCCCGATCCGCCAGCAGGGCCATCAGTTCAACGGCACTGAAAAATTTCACGGCGTTGGCGTTCGGTCGGCCTAATGGCCGGAGTTTGCCCGCACTGACGAGAATGGCGACATCCTCCGGCGTGCAGTTCAGCAGCTTGGCGACTTGGGCTGCCAGCAGCCGGGCCGGCAAATCTTTTGCCGCCCAGGTTGTCATCGCCGCCTGTGTCAGTTCGTCCGTCATAGGTCAGTTCAATTTGGGCATAGGAATTCTACAAGCTATCCCGTCCGGCCCGCCACCTGCCCGGCGCTCCGCGCCGGGCAGGTGGTCAGGCCTTGCCGGGTCCCATCAAAATATCCAGCGCCGCAATCATTCGGTCTTTTATCCGCTGCTTGGTTCCGCCTATTGGCCGCAGTTGCGTGTTACCGCGCCGACGCCTTATCGTTTAGAGTTTGCGCCGGCCTGCGACTGGTTAACACCTACGGAGCAACGGAGGCAGTTATATCTCGAATGCTACCGCCGGCGGGAACCACCTGGTTAAACCCCGCCGCTTTCGCAACCTGCCGATTTTTTCGCTCGATCTCACGGCAACGTCTGTCGCTCTTTGCATCCAGCACCCTGATAAGAGAGATGACTGAATCCGACAGCGTCGTTTCTTCGGCAATGGAGAACTTGTTGATCTCGTATGAATTTGCCCCCAGGCATTTGCACACATAATCCGCTCCCGCGAGTGAGCGGTTATACAGCCGAAAGTCCGCGTCCGCATTGCCGCTGATGATCTTCCAACAGCGCATCATTTGCGAACGCAGGCTCATCATGTTGCACGTAGCGACCCCACCCAGCAGACTGTGGAAATGTGGTCTTCCCCCGATTTCTCCCAGCTCACCACGCAACGCAATGAGCAGGTCTTTATAGGGAACTCCGCTGATTTTGCTTACGTCCCGGCACCAACGCCAGAACATGGCTTTACGGACGGACTCCCTGGGCATTGGATTCTTGAATGTATGTGTCGTAAAGAAATCCCAGTTAATCCGCGCCAACGTATAAGCAAAATCAGCGAACCGCTCGCGCCGATGGATTTTGTCCATCGAAAACTTGTCTGCGCGAGGGTTGGCTGACATAAAGGCTCCTATTTAACAGGAGTTGTTTCCACGATTTCACCGATGATGGACGCCTTGCCGGATTTGCTATGGGCAATCCGGCGCAGGTTGACTTCGATAATTTTGTCCATTGCTTTGTCCCAGTGCTTGGGAATTTCCTCGTCCTTGAGCCGGTAGCTGATGCTTTCCGTCATGCGGGCATCCGCCGGTTGGGACATGTCCACGCAGACGAGGTTGTGGCTGGTGGATGCGGCACGCTCTTTGGTGGCGGGCCAGCTTTGGAACTCTTGCGTTTGAACCAACAGTTTCACTCTCATTTTATATCTTTCGTTTTGTTTTCCGCCGTTGTTGTGAATTTCGCCCGACCCGGACGGAAACGTGTCGCCGAAACAACTGTGGAGAGTTTTAACAGAGAAGTTGGAAACCAACTAACGAGTCGAAAAATGACCCACTAGGCAGATGACTTGGCGGAACGGACTTTTAACGGTCGCAGACTTAAACCGATACCGCTGGGCGGCGGGGCGCACACATCGCGCAGCGTATCAATATCCAGATTGGTGAGCAGGCCACGGCGCATGAAGGGTTGCAGCCATTCATGCAAATCGGTCAGAGTTTTCCTGGGGTTGGATTCTAACATGGCCTTGATTTCCGGCCATACCAGCAGCAAAAACCCGTAAATGCCGGTCCTGGGACTTTCGCCGGCAAGCTGACTGACCTCATCAATGAAGCTATTAAACCCTTCCGCAAAACCTTCATGCAATTCAGTCATTGCTGCCGGACTCCACTGAAAAGCCAGACCATTAAAATCCATTTTCAAATTTTCCAGCGGTTTTAGCGCCGACGCAACGTGTTCGAGAAGCAGTTTTTGTATTACCCTTTCAAATGGCTCGTTCTTGATCAGCATTTGATTTTGAGCGACCCATTGTGCGCCGCAAATTATTCTGAACGTGTCCTCGTTTTCTTGGGGAGTTGGTTCACCGACCTCGTCGCGGTTAATTTCCTCCTCCGATTCATATTCTGCAAACCGGATACAACGTGCCATTATGCCGAAGCCTCTCCCGATGTTTTTCCAGTCAATTCGGATTACTTTTTTAACCTCTTCAAGAGTCTTGGCCGTTGGCACGCCGGCGGGGTCAATAATTTGGACGGTATCCTTCAATTTCGGGAACCCCTTAAAAAGTGTCCGACGGAAAACCTCGAAAATGTTGTAACAATAATCCGGCAGAATGTTTGCGTGCGCCTTCGAATCCTGACAATCCAGCAGAAACCATGTCAATTCAGCTATAATTGGCTTGCCGCGCTCAACCATCGGCACGGTAAAAAAAATCTGCCTGACAAGTTGCTTGTCAGCTTTATCGGACGGTTGTCTCAATTCAATTGATGACATTGTCTATTTTAACACCAAAAATCGTATTTGGTTGCAAATTCGAAGTCGTGACCAAACTTGGCAGCCTCCATTCCGCGTCAACCTGGCCTCCGTTCCGCCGTGTGCTCGTTCCGTCGCGCTGAAATTGCACCCAGCCCCCAAGCCAGACTTCCGGCCCGCTAAATTTTTTATTCAGATGGCCGGAAGACTGGCTTGCCCCAGGACACCCCGCGCGACCGAACGGCACACCGCTCCACTCCGCCCAGTTTGCCGCTCCATTCCGGCAGCCAAGTTTCGTCACTCCGGGGAACTGAATGGTGCGACCAGAACAGCGTTGGATTCTCCGCCAAATGCGCTGCGAACCAAACGCCGCTCCCGTCGCAATTTGGCTTGCGCATACATCGCGCACTTGCTGCCGCCACACTGCCTTTGCTATCGTTCGCACCATGCCGAAGCGGGAAGTTCAGGATTTTATTTCGCATTGGTCAGCGGCCAGTCCATCCGAACGGGCAAATTCGCAGCCGTTCCTGATTGAACTTTGCGACCTGCTGGACGTGCCGCGTCCCGACCCGCACCCGGCCAAAGGCTATTTTTTCGAGTTTCCCGTCGAGGAACATCACCCCGACGGCACCACCAGCATTGGCCGAATTGACCTTTATCGCCGTGCCTGTTTCGTCCTTGAATCCAAACAGTTTCAGGAGGCTAAGGCCAAAGCCTCACAGCTTGAACTCGCCGCCGAGGAAACCGGATTGTTTAGCCGCAAAAAATCTTCCCAGCCCGTGCGCGGCACCGAAGCCTGGGATGAAGCGATGATCAAGGCGCGTGGACAGGCCGAGCGCTACATCCGCGCCATTCCCGATGACAACCCGCCGTTCATCATCGTCGTGGATGTCGGCCACTCGTTCGAGTTGTTTGAAGATTTCTCGCAGGCGGGCAAAACCTACCGTCCGTTTCCCGACCCGCGCACGTTCCGCATCCGGCTGGCCGACCTCGCCGACGAAAAAATCCGCGAACGGCTCCGCCTCATCTGGACGAATCCCGCCGCGCTCGACCCGTCGAAACATTCCGCCGATGTCACCCGCGAAGTGTCCGGCCATCTCGCCGAACTCGCCAAGTCGTTGGAACTCGCCGGACACGAACCCGACATTGTCGCGCAATTTCTCACGCGCTGCTTGTTCTGTATGTTCGCCGAGGATGTCGAGTTATTGCCCAAAAACAGTTTTACGGAACTGCTCGAATCACTTCCGGCGACCGGCGAAGGCTTCGTGCAAAAAATCCGCACCTTGTTCGAGGAAATGCAGAAAGGCACCGATTATTCCGTTGTTCTGAATCGCAAACTGCTTCGATTCAACGGCGGTCTTTTTGAGAACTGCTCCGTGCTGCCCATTAACAGCCTGCAATTGAGCCTGCTCAAGGAAGCCGCCCGCCAGAATTGGGGCAACGTCGAACCCGCCATTTTCGGCACGCTGCTTGAACGCGCCTTGAATCCCGACGAACGCCACCAGCTTGGCGCGCACTTCACCCCGCGCGCCTATGTCGAGCGCCTCGTTTTGCCGACCATCATTGAACCGCTCCGCGCCGAATGGGAACACGTCCGCGCCGCTGTCCTCACGCAAGCCCGCGCCGGCAACCTGAAAAAAGCCCGCGCCGAGGTGAATGCGTTTCACGAAAAATTATGCCGGTTGATCGTGCTTGATCCCGCGTGCGGCGTTGGCAATTTCCTTTACGTCTCCTTGCAACATCTAAAAATTCTGGAGGGTGAAGTCCTCGATTTCGCCGCGCAGTTTGGCGACACCTTCAAACTTGAACTTGCCACCAACACCATTGACCCGCACCAATTTCTTGGCCTGGAAATCAATCCCCGCGCCGCCGCCATCGCGGAACTGGTTTTGTGGATTGGCTATTTGCAATGGCATTTCAAATTGCATGGCAAACGCACGCCGCCCGAACCGATTTTGCGGGCGTTCAAAAACATCCAGTGCCGCGACGCCGTGCTTAAATACGACGGCGAACCGCAGCCCGCGCGTGACCAGGCCGGAAAGGAAATCACCGTTTGGGATCGGCGCAGCCAGAAAACCGACATGGTGACAGGCCGCAAAGTGCCGGACGAAACCAAGCGCGTGCCGTTGCTCACCTACGCCAACCCGAAGCCCGCCGAATGGCCGCAGGCCGATTTCATCGTCGGCAATCCGCCGTTCATCGGCACGGCGCGGATGCGTGAAGATTTGGGCGACGGTTACGCCGAAACGCTCCGCGCCACTTATTCCGACGTGCCGGAATCCGCCGACTTCGTTTTGTATTGGTGGCACAAAGCCGCCGAACTCGTTCGCGCTGGACGGGCAAAACGCTTTGGCCTTATCACCACAAACAGCTTGCGCCAGACTTTTGCGCGCCGCGTGGTGCAGGCGCAATTGTCCGCCCAGCCGCCGCTGTCGCTGCTCTTTGCCATTCCCGATCATCCGTGGGTGGACACGGCGGAAGGTGCTGCCGTGCGGATTGCCATGACCGTCGGCGCGGCGGGCAAATGCCCCGGCGAACTTTTGGAGGTGACCGGCGAGGAACCGCAGCCCGACGGTTCGGAAAAAGTTTCGTTCAAGTCCCATCCCGGAATAATTTCTGCCGACCTCACCACCGGCGCAGACGTGAGCAGTGCGGTTTCGCTAAATGCAAATGACGGCTTGAGCTGTCCCGGCGTAAAACTTCACGGTTCTGGTTTCATCGTCACGCCAGAGGAAGCCAAAGCACTTGGAATCGGAAAAATCAAAGGGCTGGAAAAAATCATCCGTCCATATCGGAACGGCAAAGACCTAAACGACGCACCGCGCGGCGTCATGGTGATTGACCTTTTTGGCGTGACAGTTGCTGAAGTTCGCGAAAAATTTCCAGCCGTTTATCAGCTTGTTTTGACCCGCGTGAAGCCGGAGCGTGACACGAACAACCGAGCGACCTATCGGGACAACTGGTGGATTTTTGGCGAGCCACGCCGCGATTTCAGACCCGCGCTTGCCGGGATTAGTCGTTACATCGCCACGACAGAAACGTCCAAACATCGTTTCTTCCAGTTTCTTGATGCAGAGATTTTGCCGGATAACATGGTCATCGCCATCGCTCTTGATGATGCCTTTTATCTCGGCATTTTGAGCAGCCGGATTCACGTTGCTTTTTCACTGACGGCTGGCGGCAGGCTAGGCGTTGGTAATGATCCGCGTTACAATAAATCGCGCTGCTTCGATCCGTTTCCATTTCCACTTTGCGGCGACGTGGAAAAGGAGCGCATTCGCAAACTGGCGGAGGAATTGGACGCGCACCGTAAGCGCGTCCAAGCCCAGCACGGCCTCGCGCTCACCGGCCTTTACAACGTCCTGGAAAAAATCCGCGCCGGTGAAAAACTCACCGACAAAGAAAAAATCATCCACGACGCCGGCCTCGTCTCCGTCTTGAAACAGTTGCACGACGACCTCGACGCAGCCGTATTCGCCGCCTACGGCTGGCCGGCCACCTTGACCGACGCGGAAATTCTTGAACGGCTCGTCGCCTTGAACGCCGAGCGCGCCGCCGAGGAAAAGCGCGGCATTGTCCATTGGTTGCGCCCGGAGTATCAGGCCAAAGGCCAGGCGGAAATGATTTTGCCCGCCGGTCACGACAAGCCGGCGAAAAAGGCCAAGCCAAAAAACGCCGCACCCGCCCGCGCCGCAAAATCTGCATGGCCGAAAAAAATGGCCGAACGCGTGCAGGCGGTGGAAACCGCCTTGCATCATTTCGGCGCAGCCGCCACGACCGGCGACTTGGCAAAGTTATTCAAACGCGCCGAACCCGCCGACGTGGCAGAAATTCTCGAAACGCTGGTGACGCTTGGCCGAGCGCGCAAACAGGGCGGAAAATATTCACGATGAAAGCGCAGTTCAAAATAGTCATCGTCGCCCTGACCGTGCAGGAAATCCTCGACGAGCACATCGCGAAGAAACTGGCATAGCAAAAACCAATGAGCGTTCCGAAACTAGACAAGTTTACATATAAAATTGCTTTTTCATCGCCCGCGCATTTTAGCGGCGAGATGCAAACGGATTCTTTCTGTCTGACACACGCTTGGCCAATGCATAAGAACAATATGGAGATATTCGACCCTTCAGGCCGTTTTCATCGCTCCTTCTTTGTTTTGACCTTTCGAGAACGAGAGCTGTCTGATGAAGAAGAAAAGAAACGCCAACCACCTTGGTATGACTTTGTTGGAGATTTTTTTTGCGTTGTGCTCAGTGCATATTTCGGAAAGAGATTTGATAATTTGGGGTTTGTTCAGTCACATGGTATTCATTGCGTGCCGGACATTCAGCCGCCGAAGGTGCGGAAATTGGTTGATGCGCTGCCGACAAGCTCGAAGCCTAGAAAAGATTTGGGAATAAAGTTAGAATTGCATGAGGCGAAGTCGCTTTTACCCATACTTGATGCTGTGTTTCTGGAGATAAATGAAAATAAACCTGTAGCGAAGGAATTAGACCTCGCTTTCGCTGCTGGCCGCTTTTACCTGCAAGCATTGCAACTTTTTGAATCTGATACAGAACTTGCGTTTCTCAGCTTGGTAAGTGCGGGAGAAGTTCTTGTTAGTGGGCTCGATTTTTCCGGGGATGGCATTTATGGCAACGACACGGAGGAACTTCTAATCGAAATTAAAGAGAAGTTGGGGGATGTGAAGGCCGACAAAATTCGTCGCATCTTCCGGGTTAGTCGCAAGTTTCGTATTGGCTTGTCGAAGTTGGTGAATGAGTCCTTTTTTGAAGGGAGCGAAAGTCAGGACGAGTTTTTCAGATTCAAACCCGATGAATTTGATATGCGGATGGCAGCAGCTTATGACCTACGCAGCAATTTCCTTCACGAGGGGAAGAAATTTGGAGGTTGGGTTGAAATCATGAGCCATATAAATGCGGAGGTCAGCATTGGAACACCGGCTCATGGTGATGCCGAATGGAAGAAACTCATTTCACGCATTCCGACTTTGGTAGGAATGGAACGAGTTATTCGGTTTTGCCTCCTACGTTTTTTGCATCAAAAGGTTTGTCCGATTCATGTGAAATTGAACTAGGAATATGACCCGCATCCAGTGCCATGAATTCAGCGGACAGGTCAGCGACCATGCCCGGACGTGTCCGCATTGCTGTGCGCCGGTCATCGTCGCCCTGACCGTGCAGGAAATACTCGACGAGCACATTGCGAAATAATTGGAGTGAAGCTTTTTACCATGAAACTCGCACAAGGATCACAGGTCGGACAATGGATGCTTCAAAGAGAGATAGGCAAAGGTGGTAATGGTGTCGTATGGTTGGCGAACAATTCTGAAGGGAAAATGGCTGCAATAAAGTTTCTTCATTCGGACTACTTTGGCAAACAACGTGAAGCGAGGTTTCGAGATGAAATAAAGTTCCTAACAAACGAATCCAATCGGCTCGGCATACTGCCTCGGATTGATGCTTACGAGCCGGTTGTTTCTACCGAGGAAGACCGCCCTTGGCTTGCAACTCCATTTGCGAAGTGCTTTACGGATTTAGAATTAGCAGGCGTCGCAATGCTCCCGGAACTTGTTCGTCATATTGAAGCCATCGCTCAAACGCTCGTGAAGTTGCATGACGAAAACAAATATCACCGCGATTTAAAGCCGGAGAATATTTTCATGTTGAACGATATTCCGGTAATCGGTGATTTCGGCCTCGTTGATTTTCCAGAAAAAGAAGCAAATACGCGAGACAGCGAAGTTCTAGGTTCACGGAATTTTACTGCCCCAGAGCTGGAAGGCGATGCGGCAGACACACCGGCTGGCCCGGCGGATGTTTACTCTTTATCAAAAACTTTGTGGGTGCTTGCTTCCAGTAAGAAATTTCCGCCGCCGGGCACGCTACACATAGACATTCCGCAATTGCGATTCAGTAATTTCTGCAACCATCCACGCGCTGGAATTCTTGATTATCTTTTAGAACGCGGGACAAATCACGACCCGTTGAAACGCCCCACAATGGGAGATTTTGCCAGAGAATTATCTGAATGGTTAAACCCGCCAACTACCGAGGCACTGAAAACCGATCTAACAGCTTTGTCAAAGGAGTATGAAACTGTCTTTTTGGTTGCAGACAGGGCGAAGCGCAATCGAGATGAACTGATTGCCGCTGCTAAAGCCATCCTCGTATCCTTTGAACCAGTCTTGAAACAAATCGCCACCCGCCTCAAGGACTGCACCAAAATCGAAACTTACGTCGGAAATGCCTATGATTTGGAAATCCATCAATACATCCAAGGTTTTCGCGGTGTAGGTTTGGTATCAAGAGATACAAAGGGAGTCAGAGTAACAATTGGAAAAGATTGGGCTGTGTTTTTGCAAAGTTTTGTTCAAGTTGAGGCTTTGGAGGATGATACGATTCGGGTAGTTGCTGGACATATCGTCGAGACAACCGCTCATGGAAGTCGCTTTTGCGGCGTTCCTCCGGTTTGGATAAATAAAACAACAGCGCCACGGGGTAGTGCTCAACTCGCCAACGAGTCAAAAACTTTTCAAGCCGGACTTCTCAATAATCTTAATCCTGCAATCACTGCATTTGGGGAAAGCGTTAAAAAGCTGCCTCAGTAAATTAGTTTCACGACCTCCTTCTGCGTGAGCACAGGCTGGTGCAGCCATTTTCTGCACCAGCCTGCCCTCACGCCGCCCCGATTTTAGTCTGACCACCGGCGTTTTGTTTTCCGCTGCGCTGCACACAAACCAACGGTCGTCAGAGCCGACCGGATTTGAGCCTTTGGCGACTCTGCGAGGCTAGAGGATTTTTGTTTAGTGTTTTTGACATGGCGCGTTTTTTTTAAGGGGAGCGCCGCCGAGGTCACACCGTAGCCCGCTTGCTGCTACGCCATCTTTTTCAAACTTCTGATTCCCGCTATCGCGGGGCGTTTTATTTCCAGCGACGAAGGGCATGGGCCACGCCAGCGACACGGCTATCAGGTAACGCCGAAACTTTCGCTGTCATGCCCCATGCACGCCGGAAATAAAACTGATTCAGTTCAAAAAATGTCTCCGCGATAGGTGAAGCAAGCGGCATACGGCGAGACACGGACGGCGAACATCAAAAAAAAGCTTATGAAAAACAATTTATCTAGTGAAGCAGCGGCTCCAGCAAACGCCAGCCAGCAAATATCAAGCGGAAAGCGGATTGCATACAACCGCAACCGCGAACTAACCACGCAAACCGTTTTGGAATTATTGAAAGCCCAACTGCCTCGCCAATACGAACTGGCCGAAATTGTCGGCAAATGGGTTTGGCTCGAATTTCCCAAGGCCAGCCAGCGCGCCGCCGCGAATACGCTTTCGCAACTTGGCTTTCATTGGAATCAGCGCCGATGCATCTGGCAGCATCCGTGCGGAGCGTGTGCGCCCTTCGCTACTCATCCTGCCGACCCGCGCAGCAAATACGGCAGCTATTTTGCCGCCGACCTCAAACCCGCATGAAACCCGCCATGAATGCCACCGAATCCTTTCCGGGTTTTGAACCGCTGGTGAAACCGTTCCGTTTTGCCGCCAGCCCCTACGAATACAAAGTGACCGCCTTGCGTGAATGTCCTACGCCAGACAGCTTGCAGCAGTGTGAGACACCCGACAAAGCCGCCGATTATTGGCGGTTGCACATCGCCACGCATCCCCATTTCAACCCCGAATGCGAATGTTTGGCCGTGCTGCTGTTGAATACGCGCCGCAAGGTCAAAGGACATCAAATCGTTTCAACCGGCACGATGGACACCATTTTAGTCCATCCGCGCGAAGTGTTCCGGCTCGCAATCGTCACCGCCGCCAGCAGCTTGATTGTCATGCACAACCACCCCAGCGGGGAAAGCAGCCCGTCAGAAGCCGACATCAAAGTGACGCGTGATTTAATCCGCGCCGGTCAGCTTTTGAAATTGGAATTACTCGACCACGTCATCATTGGCCAAGGCAATTTTTCATCGTTGCGAAGTCTTGGTTATTTTTGGGCCTAGCCGTTAAACCGGTCAGAAAATGGCTAACAAAATGGCTAACAAACCAAGTGGAAACCGGCAGTTCCAATAGTGACACAATCTGCTTGAATCACCAATGAAATAAGGCAAAATACCCCTGTCGTCCGCCATCAAAGGCGCTCGATTCCGACCCTCGCCTCCAGCTTCGATGCTTGTGCATCAACGAGTTGTGAAGAACCAAGTTGCAACTGCCAGCAAAACTGCCAGCAGACGGCGGACTTGGTGAAACTCGGCAACGACTCGCCAAAACTCCGCTGAAACTCCGGCAGAACTCGCTGACAGGCAATTTGTCCGCGTCGGATTGTGTAAAGATTACACAACGCGGTGCCAGAACAGACTTACGCTGCTTCGTAAAAAATATGAAGCAACGATTCCGTCTCTACCGCCGCAATGGCGGGATTTATTACATCCATGACGATGAAACCGGCAAGCAGGAAAGCCTGCACACCCGCGAGCGCGCGGAAGCCTCCGCGCTGTTCGCCGCCAAAACCCAATCGCACCGGCAGGCGCATCTGAATCTCCGGCTGGCGCGCACCTATCTGGCCGCAACCGATCCGATGGTGTCCAAGCGGACCTGGCAGGTGCCGATGGATGAGCTGGCCAAAACCAAACGTGGAGCCACCTACGTTCGCTGGCAATGTGCCATCAAGGACAAGGCGTTTAATCTGATTCGCGACCTGCCGATTCTGGAAACCCAGGCCGAACATTTCCTGAAGGTGTTGAATGTCGGCAAGGTGTCAACGAATGTCTTCCTTCGCCGCATTCACAACTTTGCGTTGGACATGGGCTGGCTGCCGTGGCCGGTGGTGGTGAAGCGCCAATGGCCGGCTATTGAGTTCAAAGACAAGCGGGCGATCACTTTGGAAGAGCATTGCCAGATTATCGAGCGCGAGAAAAACCCGGAGCGCAAGGCGTTTTACAAAATGGCCTGGCACATGGGCGCGTCGCAATCCGATCTGGCATTTCTGGAAGCGGAGAACATTGATTGGGAACATCACGTCATCAGCTTTGAACGCAAGAAAACCGGCTCGATTGCCATCATGCGCTTCGGTGAAGACGTGGCGGAAATTCTCCGGGATTTGCCGGGCAGCGGCCCGTTGTTTCCGTATCTGCGAACCGTCCGCGCCAATGACCGGGCGACGGAGTTCAAGCAGCGGTGCAATGGACTTGGCATCAAGGGTGTCACGTTGCACAGTTACCGTTACGCTTGGGCGGAACGGGCGAAGACCGCCGGTTATCCCGAACGTTTTGCGATGGAAAACCTGGGACATAATAGCAAAGCCGTGCATCGCGCCTACGCCCGCCGGGCGCAGGTGGAATTGCCGTCGTTAAGCGAATACGAGCGGCAGCGGAAGCTCTTTGCCAACGGCGTAGGAATTGAACCAGTGGCGCAAGTCGTCACCGCATAAGGAGGACATCATGCAACCCATGCAAATTAAAGCACTCGAACTGGAGCAGTCGGTGTTCAAATTCCTCGATGGAGTCATTGCCGACTATGGCGTCTATATCTTTATGGGGTTGGTGTTTCTCCTGATTCCATTTCTGGCTTGGGTGTTGAGTGGCGGACTTCGACGAAAACAATTGAATGGCAAACCCACACCTCATGTAACGGCGGCCATTGGAGTGCAAATAAAAATTGGACGGCCAACGCCGCCGCCCGATCCGTTTGACCCGTTCCCGCCGTTGCGCGACCCGCCGGATTGTGGCCACGATGAACATTAAGACGTGCAATGACTTAACTCCGGCTGTTTTTCCTGTGGTTTGAGTGAAATATTTGCGCAGGCGTCCGCAGTGGATACAGTCCGGGGCAATAAGGTGTTCACCCCATAGACAAAGTTGCTACTGATATACGAAATTTACGTTGATTAAGCAACGATGTCTGTGATGCAACACCAATCATGAAGCGAATCACTGTCCTGCTGGCGGACGACAACAGGTTCGTGCGCAGGGAATTTAGAAAAATTCTGGAACTCGAAGACGACCTTGAAGTGGTCGGCGAAGCGAAAGACGGCCATCAGACGGTCGCCATGGTCAACAAACTTCGTCCCGCATTGGTTCTGATGGACGTTACCATGCCGCTGCTCAATGGTTTGCAAGCCACTTGCCAGATTCTCAAAGCTTTCCCCGCCACCAAAGTGCTCATGCTTTCGGCGCACAGTGATGAAGCGTATATCGCAAATGCGGTCAACTCCGGCGCGATGGGCTATCTGATCAAACAAACCTCCAGTAACAATGTGTGCCACGCGATTCGGGAAGTCCAAAAGGGGAACACGTTTTTCAGCCCGTCAATTCCAAAACGTCTTCACAAACGGAATCAAAAAAAGTGGATTGACTGAGCCGGATTGCCGAAGCCGCGCATGATTTTTCTCCAGCGCCCCTGCGATGCTCGGAAACCAGTCAGCTAAAAGCCGCATTTCAATGTGTCGTTCGTTTCACACCTGACGGGCGCGAAGACGGGCTGGTCCGGCCATTTCGACCAGCACGTTTTTGTCCATTCTTGCGCCGCCAGTAAGTGCTGATGGCATCCGTCGCCTTTTCAAGCCACTTCTGATTGTCCCGCAACTCCGCCAGCGATTCGGTCGAAAAATACTTGGGCGTGTTGGCGGGAGGATGGCCGAGCGGTTCCAGCATCCCCGCGCCGGTCAGAATGGAAATCTCATGGGGCTGGAAGCCGAGATACCACGCCGCTTCCAAGGCGTTTAGCCGGACGGGAAGCAACGGCAAAGCGAGAAACGTATATTTATCTTCCTTGTTCATGGGAAAAATCTGGCCGGTCAAAATATCCGAGGCCGTCCCCGTCCTCTGGGCGGAAACAGATCCAGAACGGAAACCCGCAGGACTGTGGCGATACCAAGCATCCGCGTGTCGGTGACTGGTGTTTCGCATAGTTCCCAGCGCGCCACGATGTCACGACTGACATCGTGGCCCGCGACGCGAAGTTTTCGGGCGAACTGTTGCTGTGTCAATCTCCGCAGCTCGCGCACGAGGCGGATACGTTTTCCAATGATGTTGCCTTGTTTCATACTTTCATTCTCCGGGCGGGTTTGTGTTTGATAGTTTCAGTATTATCGGGCTGCTCAACTTGGACGATGGCCTCGGTGTTTTCAGCGGCCTCAAGCTGGTTGGGTGCCTGATTCTTGGTGAGATCAAGTTTCTCCTCGATTTCCGATTGGCGGTTGACCAGTTTGTGATAACGCTCCTCCTTCTCGAATGGCGAGCCGACCTTGGCTTCCAGTTCGGTTGCGCGCTTTTGCGAATCCTTGATGTCGGATTCCAGCCGCGCGGCGCGTTCTTCAAATCCCTGCACCACCGATTCGAGCGAGCGAATGGTGCCCAGCGCCGTGTCCGTGATGCGGGTGCTGTAACTGTTTTTGCCGCGCAAAATGAGTTCGGCGGTGTTGTTGAAACCGGCACGGATGGACAGATCAAAACCGGCAAAGCGTCCAAGGCGGATGTCCTCACCGAAACGAGTTTTGATCTTCTCCGCCCGCCGCAACAGCAATTCCCCGGCGATGCCGCGATTGTCCAGAGTTTGCTTGTCCAACTCGACGCGAAACTTGTCGCCGGACGTGTCCTGCCGGAGAGTCAAATCCTCGCGCAAGTTTGCGAGTCGTTCCGTCCAGGTCTGCACCTCCTCGCGGGAATGGCGCAGGCTGGCGCGGATGCGATACTGCTCCTCGGCATGGGCGGAGCGCAGCCGGGTCAGACGGATCAATTCGGCATCCACCTGGGCTTTTTCAATGACGAGCGGATTGCCGGACGCTATTGCTTTGATCTCGGCATAGGTCAATGCGGCGGAGTCCATGTCTTCGAGACGGCGAATCGTCATGTCCCCGCTCATCACTTGGGAGATGAACTTCGCCTTCGTCTCCAACGTCTGCCACATATAGGCATCGAACGAGCCTTCGGTGACGTAACGGTAAATCTGCACGGTGGAGTTTTTGTTGCCCTGCCGGAGAATACGTCCCTCGCGCTGTTCCACGTCAGCCGGTCGCCACGGCGCGTCCAAATGATGCAGCGCAATCAATCGCTCTTGGACGTTCGTGCCAGAACCCATTTTCTGTGTGCTGCCGAACAGGACACGGACTTTGCCTGCGCGGACGGAACGGAACAACGCCAGCTTCGCATTGTCCGCATCGTAATCCTGAATAAAAGCGATTTCGTTTTCCGGGATGCCCAGGCGTTTCAATTTGTCGGCCATGTCGCAATAAACGGAAAAGCCACGGTCTTGCGGCGTGGACAAATCGCAAAACACAAGCTGCGCCAAACGATCATCCTTCGTCGCCTCCCAAATCTGGTGAATTTTTTCCACCGCCAGATTAACTTTGCTCTGCGGATCATCCGGCAAGCCGGGTTTCATCAGCCGCAAATCCAGCGCGGCCTTCCGGCCTTCGGTGGTGATTTTGAGCATGTTGTCTTCGCGCGGGTCAACCCGCCCGCGTTTCAGCGCCTCGGCGCGGCGCGCGAGACCTTCTACAAATTCTTTTAATTCCGCCGATGCAGGGGCGTTGCGGATCGCCGGTTTCTCCCCTTCCAGTTTCGGACGTGCGAGATTGAGCATCTGCGCGGTCTGCACGTCAGCCGACTGCCGGAAAATTTGCATCAGCTCCGGCACATTGATGAACCGCGCGAAGCGCGTGTTAAGCCGGTAGCCTGCGCCGTCCGGCGCAAGCTCCATCGCCGTCACCGGCTCGCCGAAGGTTGCGGCCCATGAATCAAAATGATTCAGGTTATGCTTTTTCAAATCCTCCGGCTGCATATAGCGTTGCATGGTGAACATCTCAGCCATGCTGTTGGCGATGGGCGTGCCGGTGGCGAAGACGACACCACCGCCGCCGTTTGCTGACTGGATGTGACGAACTTTCAAATACATATCGAAGGCACGTTCACTGGCTGTTTGTGGCAGTCCGGCGATGCGGGTCATTTTTGAAATGTAGAAAAGATTTTTGAAGTAGTGCGCCTCGTCCACAAATAATCGGTCAATGCCGAGTTCCTCAAACGTCAGCGTGTTATCTTTCTTGTGTGTCGCGGCGAGGGCTTCGAGTTTGGCTTCCAACCGTTTCTTGGCCTTTTCGAGTTCCTTCACCAGTCGCCGATTATCGTCGTTTGCATGTTCCCGTTTGATCTTTTCCAATTCCTCCAACTGCTCTTTGAAGAAACGCTCCTGGGTTTCGCGTGACAATGGGATGCGCTCGAAACCAGAATGCGTGACGATGACGGCATCCCAATTGCCGGTGGCGATGCGGCTGAATAGTTTCTTGCGGTTCTGCGACTCAAAATCTTCCTTGCCCGCCACGAGGATGTTTGCGCCCGGATACAGCATGAGCAACTCGGTCGAAAACTGGCCGAGCATGTGGTTGGGCACGGCGAACATCGGCTTGCGCGCCAGCCCCAGCCGCTTCAACTCCATCGCGGCGGCAACCATCGTGTAAGTCTTGCCCGCGCCGACGACATGGCCGAGCAGCGTGTTGGGCGTTTGCAAAATGCGCCACACGCCTGACTTCTGGTGAATGTGAAGTTGAACGGCCGCACTGGCTCCCGGCAAGGTCAGGTGTCCGCCGTTGAATGTGCGAACGCGCGAATGATTGAACGTGTCATTGTAGAGGCGGCAAAGCCGTTCCCGCCGGTCGTCATCCGACCAGATCCATTTCGCAAACCGTTCCTTGATGCGTTCCTGCTTCTCCCGCGCGGCTTCGGTGGACTGCGCGTTGACGACGGGTTTCTTGTCCACATAATCATAAACGGTGGGCGTTTTGAGATTGAGCGTTTCCTCGATGAGTTCAAGGGCGGTATAGCGGTTCGTTCCCCAATCGGTCGTGTTGGCGGTCGCCCCTTTCGCCTCCCAATTGGCGGTGACGTGCCATGAGCCGAGCGCATGGATGTGGCCGACCTCAACCCCCGACGGAACGCCGAGCAATCCGTGGACGAAATCTTGCACGTCCGAGGACGGCAACCAGGACGCGCCCAGCCGCACGTCAATTTCGGTGGCTGGCAAATCCGCTGGTTGCACCGATTTCAACGCCTCGACATTTTCACGGAAGCGCGGGTCACTGACACTGGCGGAATCGGCGGCGACAAGTTTCTCGCGGACATTGCCGGAAAGGTATTGGTCTTCGGTTTCCCACAGCTTGGTCTGCGGATGAAGAAAAATCATCCCCTTCAAATCGGGCAAGAATTCCTCTGCCGGACGGGCCAGCAATGAAGCCATGTGGTTCAAATCCACCCGGCCTTTTTCATTCAGCGAAACGAGCAGCGCTTCCTTGGGCGAACCGACCGATTGAACCGGCTGCTTATGGTGAATCGTCCGTTCGCGGAAGACGGACGCTTTGACCGCCCGGCTGGTTTCCTCGTCGTAGTTTTCCAGCGAGAGCAGCAGCGGCATATCCGGGTCGCCGTGAAATGCCCGCTGGTTGACCGTGGCATTGATGGGGCCAAAACGGGCAATGAAGCGGTCGTAGGCATGATTTAGCTTTTCGCGGGTCTCAATCACGCGCTCCTCACCACTACCATCGAGTTGCGAGCGCAGGCAATCCCGCACCGCATCCCGCACGTCAATCAGCCGTCGAATCCGCGAACGGGTCTCGACGGGCATATCATCCAGCGGACACAGGACACCATCTTCGTTCAGGCACAACCGGCCATCCTCGTGAACGCAATAGGCATTGGGTTTGATGTAATCCGGCGCGGGAATCGCCGGATCAAAAACCTTTTCGGCGGCGGATTCGGTTTGGACTTCGTAAATGTTTTGGGGCAGCCGGGCAACCGCCTGTGCCAGTGCCTCGCCCAGATCCCGGTCGTCCGGCAGCAAGACGGGTTCACCGTCCCGATACATTCCCCGTGCGAGCCGCATTTTGCCCAGCATCATTTCAGGATGGGCGGCGAAGTATTCGTTAATGGGAAACTTTTCCTGACGGTCGTTGGTAAAATCTGCCGCTGTTTTCCATGCCGGGCCGGGCGGGGATTCACCAACGCGAAGCTTGCGGAGCATCACGATGTCGGTGGTCACTTCCGTGCCGGCGTTTTTCTTGAAAGCCGTGTTGGGCAGACGAATCGCAGCAAGGAATTCAGTTTTGCTGGAGAGCGTTTCACGCAGAGTTGAATCCAGTTTATCCAGCGTGTGACGCGACGTGACAAACATCAGCAGCCCGCCCGGACGCACCTTGTCGAGCGCGGCGGCAAAGAAATAGTCGTGGATGGGAAACTTGAAATCATTCCAGCGCGGGTCATGGACGGTGTAATCGCCAAACGGCACGTTGGAGATGGCGAGGTCGAAGGCATCGTCCAACAGTTTTGATTTTTCAAACGGCTGCTCGCGGATGTCGGCATCAGGATACAAAGCCTTGGCGATGCGCGCGGTCAACGGATCAATTTCAATGCCGGTGATGGCTGAATTTTTCAGCATCGCCTCCGGCATAAGGCCGATGAAGTGGCCGATGCCGCTGGCCGGTTCCAGAATTTGTCCGCCCTTAAAACCAAACCGCTGCGCGGCCTCATACATGGAGCGGATGACAACCGGCGCGGTGTAATGGGCGTTGAGGGTGGTGGCGCGGGCGGAACGGTGTTCCTCGTCAGACAAGATTTCAGAAAGCTGGATTTGTTCCCTGTGCCAGGTCGTGCTATCCACGTCAAACACCTGGGGCATCGCACCCCAGCCAACATATTTGACCAGCAAAGCTTTTTCGTCCGGGGAAGCCGGACGATTTTCGGCATCAAGCGCCCGCAAGATTTCGATGGCCTTGAGATTTTGGGAAAATTTCTGCTTGGGTCCGCCTTCACCGAGCCGGTCATCGTCGGTGATGCGATAACTGTTAAGATTCTTTGGCGAGTCGTCGGCTTGGTGGCCGTCGGCTAGGACTCGGCTGGAAGCAGGATGTAACTTTCCCGCACCATTTCCCACGCCCGGTCGTGTGCCTGCTGCGCGGTCAGACCCTGTTTTCTGAACTGTTGCGTCAGTTCGATCATCTCGTCCTTCGTCTTCTCCTCGGCCTCCAGCAACATCGCGTGCAACTGTCCCTGCGCCTCCAGTGCGCTCACCATTTTGGGGCAATGTTCGCGCCAGTGTTTCTCGGCCTGGCGGCCGTATTGTGTCAATGCTTTCATAAGTCGGCCTTTGATTTGAAAAAAGGTCAAGCTGGTCATTTGCCGTTGTTCGTCTGACTGCCATGGAAAATTTGCCAGCGCCGGCCCGGAGGTGCAAGCCGAGTTGGTTTATGTCTAGGATTTACGTCTGGGGTGGCGTGGTTTTTTCATGGGACTGTCGTCCTTACGTTGGACAAATGTTTCGTCCAGTTCCTGAACCAACTTGGGAAAAAGCTGGACGACTGGCACTCCGAATGCCTTGTGAAGCGCCCGGATATGTTTGTCCGTCACTTGTGTCCGACCGGACTCGATGTTGGCCAGCACGTCACGCGAAATATCCGCTTGCTGGCATTGCAATCGCGCCGCCAGAACCTCCTGTGACCACCTTCGCGCTTGGCGAAGTTTAATCACCACAGGACCGATGATATTCAGGAAGGGCATGACGCAACCCATCAGACAACCCCTGGACCATGCTTTCGTCGCAAATATCAGGTGGAAATATTGAACTCACTTTCTTTCCTTTCTGATTTTTGAGGTGTGCCAATGAAATCGAGGAACAAAGGGGATAGCTCAACCCAAGCAGTGAAAGCTGAATGGCTTCCAGATCGAAATGTCCAGAAAATTGCCAGCTCGCACATAATTCTGACGGAAAGGTGAATAAAGGCGCAAAAACACCCCTCCTGGCTCTTTGAAGCAAATTTCGTGCCTGTAAATCAAGCACATAGATTCTGCGACCAAATCTGCCTGCCACAATCGGGGTGCGGTCTGACTCTGCTGCCAGAGTCAGACCGGCATGAGCGTCTTCAAACACCAACCGCCTGTCCTTTGGTTTGTTGCTGGGTTTGGGAGCGGGAAACGGCGCGTTGGGTCTGGCGCGCAATCTGGCTCATGACTTCTTCGCGTTGTTCTTCCGGCACGTTCTTTACCAGAATCTCGTAAGCCTGTTTCAGTTCGGGGTTGGCGTTGATTTTTTTCATCATGCCATCGCGCATCCGCTCCTGACGTTCGAGCTGGCGCACCTCGTTCAGGACGACGGTGCGCTCCAGACGGTCGCGGGGCATACTTTGCAGGTAAGCCCAATGTTTTGGGTTCTCTTTGATGTGGGCGTCAATCTTGGCCTCCACTTCGGGATTGATCCGGTAGTTGGATGGGTCGGGAGACGCGGTTGCGCTGGCGGCGCCATTAGGCGCGGGTTTCGTTTTTGTTATGCTCATAATGAGTTTGGTTGTTGGTTGTTAATTTTGTCAGCGTGATTGCCGACAAAGTGTTTTACGGACTCAACGAATCGGGCGCTTCATTGGTCGTGGAAATGGGTGTTGCCGGCAGTTGCCCTGGCGCGGTTTCGAGCGAATCGAGCCGCTTCTGCATGTCGTTCACCGACGCGCGCAGCCGCGCCGTTTCCTGCAAATTGGTTTTGGTCTGCTGCAACGCGGTTTGAAATTGCGCGAGTGCCGTCGAGAGGGTTCGGGCCTGCATCATGATTTCGGTGGTGGCGAGCCGCTGCGAATTGACCTCGGCCAGAATTGCATCGTTTACCGGGACCGGGGCGAACGCCGCGTCGCGCGATGGCAAAGCGGGCAGATTGCCGTCCGCCGGTCCGGGATGAAAATTCCAGCGCGTGTTTTCCTCGACGCGATAGACGACGTGCTGTTCGTGCATGAGTGAATCGTCATTTGGATCGCCGTAGCGTCCGACGTGATAGGCGTGGAGAACTTCGGGATAACGAATGCCGGCGGCGTCCGATGCTGGCGGCTGTTGTGGCCGCAACGTGAGCTTGGGCGCGGTGGAACACGCGGACAGAAACAACAAGGGAATGAGATAAAACATTTTCATGGTCGTGATTTGGTTGGGAATTGTTCGTCTTTTGTTTGGGTGCCGGGAATTGATCCGCCTGTTTCCTGGGTGAGAGGAATTGCCGTGCCGCCAAGTGAGGCATCGGCGGCGTCAATGGTTTGCAGGACGTAGAGATAGAATTGCTTTCCGCTCGGCACGCGGACGTAGAAACCGTCCTTTTGAATCGAATCTAACATTTGTTGGGCGTAGGTTTGCAGCACGGCCTGCGCGCCCGCAAAGGGCGCGTTGTTGAGCGTGGGACTGTTGATGGGGCCGAAGACGGTCTGTTGTTTTTCCGTCAGCGCGCCCGCCGCGCCGGAGAGGAACGTCGCGGCAAATAGTTTGAGGTCGGCGAAATTGTCGGACTTGATGACCTCGCCGCGCAAACCGGCGCTGCCGTCGGTGATGGCCCAGCCGGTCTGGTTGGTTTCGTTTGCAAACTCGCGGTCAAGGGCGATGGCCTTGATTTGCATTTCCATCCCGTTTTGCCAGATCAAGGTCCAGATGTTGCCGCTGGCGATGCGTTCACGTTGATGGTCGGTTTGGGCCGTTCCATGAATCTCCGTGCCCGCCGGGATAACCAGCCTGCCACCATAATAGATGTTCTCAGTGACCAAGCCGACGATGGGTGTCTGGATGGAAGCCGAGTCAACCGTAACCACGGTTTCGCAGGGAATCAGCCGTCCGAACGGGGCAAAGACCGCGCTCAACTTTTTGGCCGGCGGAATTCCCGCCGAACTGTCGCCAAACAAACTGATGGGAGAGAGCGTTGGCGACTGGTTCGCGGGCACCACTGGTAACGGAGTGGGATTCGGAAAAGCAGACTGCGACGATGACGACGACGTCGTTGTTGGTTGCGACTTGGATGGCGGCGGATAATAAACCTGCATTGGCCGCGTGACGGACTGCACAACCTGGGGCTTGTCCGTGACGTTGGTGGCCAGAACCGTGACACTGACCGGATCATCGGTGGACGGATGGTGTTTGCGCACGATACTGAAAATGATCAACGCGGCGGCGAACACTGCGCCAAAGGCAAGGAGCTTGCCGCTTCTGGTCTTGAAAAAATTGAGAAAATCGCGCGGTTTCATAGGTGGCCTCGGGGTGAACGGATGGGATTCACAATGGGAGCATTGGTGACATTGACAACGGGCGGTGGCGGCGGCGGCGAAAGGCGCGTCACCAAAACCGTGAAGGCGTTTCGCAAAGACAATTCGTTGCGCCCGCCGTCCGGCGTGCCGGTGACGGCGAAATAAACGATGCTTTGGCCTTTGGGCGGCACGGTGCCGTCGGCGTCGCTGATGGATTGCGGGTAGAGCCGGTTACCCACGCGCAATGCGAAACTATCCGGCTGATAAACCAATGGCGCGTCAATCTTGTTGGTGATGACGAGGCGAAAGACCAGCGTGTCCTCGGCGTTGAAACGGAAGGTTTCTTCGATCTGGATTTCGTAGTCGTTGAAATCAATGACGAGCGGCTTGCCGTCGTAGGTGGTGAAGTCCACGTCGGCGACACTTTCGGGCTGCTGCGCTTTGAGCAACGGAAACGCCTTGGCCTTGTCGAGCAAGGCCAGAAGTTTAATCGGGCTGACTTCGGGCGCATGGCCAACGCCTTCCTCCTCCGGCGTCGGCATGGCGGCCATGTTGAGCGACAATACCGGCTGGCCGCTTTCAGTCAGTTCAAAAACGTAGGTATGGTCGTTCCAGCGGATGTTGAGGTTTGCCGATGCTTTTGGGTAAAGGGCGCGCACGGAAAGAAACGCCGAGCCTTTGGTGTGGGCCAGTTGAAACAGTCCCGGCGTTTTTCCGTCCACCGTGACGCCCGCCCCGTCAATGGCGGTGATGGCGCTTGGAAAACTGATCGTGGTGACGCGGTTGGTGGCAACCGGCACTACTATCAATACGTTCTCATCCAGGAAATCTTTCAAAATTTCTTTGGAAGGTTGCGCCAAGGCAACATTGGCAGTGAGCACCGAGCCGGTGAGCAACACCGTGACGGTGGACAATAGGAGTTTAACGGTTGATTTCATATTTGAAGTCGCCCACGGCGGTGGGGAAGCGTCCGTTCAAGGCCATGTTGGGGTTGCGGATGAGGCGGAGCCGGAGCGTGAACGGAAACGCCTCGGTGAACGCCTTGTCTTGAAAAATGCCGCTGCGAATGATCTGGCCGGTGACAGCGGCCAGCACCTCGTTGTCGCGCGTCGCCAGAATGTCAATGCGGGCAATCTCAGCTTTCTGGTGCAACTGCTTGGCGCGAAATTCGGCCATCTCTTTGACGCGCTCATCCTGCGCCTTTGCCAACGCGGGCTTGAGGAACAACAATTTGAGCAAATCAGAATTGTCGAAGTCCTTGGGATTGCGTTCGAGGAAAGCCATCGTGGCGAGTTCGGCCTGTTGGATGTGCAAATCTTTGGCCTCTGAAAACTGGAGCAACGGACTCAAGTAGTAAGTGCCGGCGGGATCAATGATGACGACGCGCTCGCGCTGTTTGAATTGGGAGACAATGTGGTAGCGGTCAATCGCCGAGAGCAACAAGACGGCGACGGTGAAGAAAAACCAGAACCACGGCAGCCGGTCGCGCTGGACCAAAAGCCGTGTCGGATCAAAGTGCTTGCGCACGGCCACTTTTGGGCCGGGTTTGGTCTCGGTAGTATTTAATGTTTCCATAGGTCAGTAATAGTTTGGTTTGGATTTGGCGATGAGGTCGCGGACGGCCTTGTTGCCGGTGATGTCGTCACCGGGCCGACCGCGTGCGGAGCGCGGCGGCAGGCCGGACCCGGCGATGATGATGGCCCCCGCACTGCCCATGTTGGCGGCGGACGACATGGTGCTTAACAATGCCGCCATGCCCGCCGCGCCAGCGGTCACGGCGGGCATGCCGATGGGCGCGGCACTGGCGGCAGCGCCCGCAGTGGTGGCGGCGGTTTGAAGTGCGCTGCTGACACCGCCCGCGAGCAACGGGCCTCCGGGCTGAATACCATGGGCGATGACGTTTTGGATGATGACGGGCGCGGCAACGGTGCTGAAAATAATCCAGAAACCGACCACGGCGACGCCGATGGTTTTTTGCAAATCGGGAAGCGTGGAAGTCGGATCAATATATTCAAAGCTGGGGTCGGTCATGAAATCGAGGATGCCTTGCGTGACGAGCGCAGCGAGCGCCCAGCCCAACGGCCAGAGCAGCACGCCGACAAGATTCAAGAGGTAGCGGTTGCCGGTGTGTTTCAACGCCGGGATCGCCATGAAACCGATGAGCAAGGGCGACAGGGCGTAGCCGAGATTCAAGATGATCGTCTGAAAGATGTAAGCCCAGAACATCATCAGCGAAGCGAACTGTCCGACGAGCCAGAGAACGGCGGAGATGATCAGGTCGGTGGTGAAATTGTGAAGCTGCGACATGACATTCCACCAGGATGAAGTCGTGGCCGGGTCGCGTTTGATGATAAGCAGATGATTGAACTGCTGATAAACGTTGGCCGGGTCAACGCCCAAGCCAGAGAGGATGGAAGTTTGCAGCAAATTCTGAAGCGTGTTGCCCCAAGCGGGCAGGAACACGAGGAGCGAGGTGAGCAACAGCAAACGCAGGAGCAAATTCAGAATGGATTTGTGCGAGGAATGGTGCATCACGGTGACGATGATGCCGACGATGAAAAGCGCGAAGGCCACGCTCAACAACAACGTGTGGAGTTCACCACATTTGGCGAGAAATGTGGGGAAGATGCTGTCGAACGTGGCCATAATGATTGAAGGGATAGAAGGTTATGGGGTGGGAAACACAGTCGGTGCGTTCAGCAACTGGAACTTCGCCGTGTAATTGCTGACGGATTCTTCAAATTCGGCGTTCTGCTGTTCGGTCAACGCCTGAACCTGTTTCTGCTGGTCGTTCCGGTTCTGGATGTCCTGCACCATTGCGGACGACGCCGCCTGATTTACTTCGTCATCGGTGCTGGCCAGATCGCCGTTCAGGCTGGTGAGAACGCCATGCAACTTCTGCACCTCGGCATCCGTGGTGGCGTTCTGGAGTTGCTGGGTGGTCTGCGCGATTTCGCCCTTGATGGTCGCGCGCCGTTGCGCCGCATTATCAGCCACCGTGACATAATTGCTGGCGGTATTGATGATTGCCGTAATCGGTTTGTATTGGTCGGCGGGTCGTTGGATGGTCTGGCCGCCCGGCGTCTGGAAGCTGGTGCCCACCGTGGCGTAGATGCCAGAATCATTGTAGGTCAGCGCCGAAGTCCCGTCGGCATTGGCGACGAGTTTTTCGAGGTTCACCCCCGGCTCCAGGCTCTGCAAATCGGCGTTCAATGGCGCAACCATTGACAGCACCACTTGAGACGGATTGCCGAACAGGGATTCATAGTTCTTAAACTCACTCAACTGGCTGGTGAGCGTGTCAATTTGCTGCACCTGGTTGTCAATCATGGTGACGTATTTGGCGATGTTCTCGGCTTGATCCAATATCTGTTCGATGCTCATCGTCGGGTCATAGACGATCCACTGTGCGCGGGCGGAGAACGCCAGCGGCAGGGCGATGAGGGCTGCTACGATTAGTTTTTTCATGTTTGTTTTCCTTTCCTTTTTTTGGTGGTTTAGCGGGCAATTATTTTCCTCCTATTCTTCAATGCGGAGGTTTTGGGTGGTGGGTTTGAAAATCACGCCATCAATGACTTGTTCGGGCAGATGCACCTGGTAGAGCCGGATACGGCCTTCATCACCGGCCTTGGCCTGCTGCATGGAAACGTAGAGCCAGTATTGTTGTTTGACGGCATCACTGCGGCCTTTGTCGTAGCCGGTCTGGTAGGACTTGTCGTTCTGTTTGCTGTTGGCGTAGTGGAGTCCCTCGCCAAGAACGACTCCGCCCACCGCGCCGCCCGCGACGGCGGCGGGATTGCCTTTGGAAAGCACACCGCCGAGAGCCGCGCCGCCCGCGCCCAAGCCGACATCAGTGGCAGTCCGGGTCACGGCGGCGCAGCCCGTGAACAGGCACACGACACAGGCAAGGGGGATGAATTGAACAAATAATTTTTTCATAAGTGTTTTGATTTTGGTTTATGCGGGGGAATTGGCGTGGGCGATGATGCCCTCGACGATGTTGGTGCTTTGGCGAAGCTCGCGGGCGCGTTTGTCGAAATGTTCGCCGCTGGACGAACTGCAATAGAGCATTTCGCGCGACGAAATGTTGTGAGCCGTGCCGCAAAGATTCCGGCCGGAGTCGGTGTGAAAATAAGTGAACGGCGAATACTTCTGCCCTGACTGATGGTCGGGCAGCGGATAATTCATGATCGCGTGCTTGGTCACTTCGGGCAGCGCGATGTCATGGGCCATGTCTTCCAAGTCGGCGCGGTCGTTCTGGCGCATAATGAAAAATTGCCGGCTGTTGCCAAACACGGCGGAGCGGATGCGCGACTGTTTGAACCGTGCGTATTGCTGGACGATGGAAATGTTCCAGCAATTGAATTTCCGCAATTGGGCGTAAGACTCTTGGACGATTTCCTGCCCGCCGGGAATGTCGAGGAAGCGGGCGACTTCCTCATAGACGTTCCGTTTCCGCACGGCACGCGGCAGCGTGATGATGTGCTTGCGCGCGTGATTGGTGATTAGAAAACCAGCGGCGGCTTTCAACTCCTTCGCCGATTCGGGAATGTAACCCAACTCGAAGTGCGCTATTTTTCCCGTAAGTGAAATGTTTGTCACGCCGTCGAAGAGGCAGCCGTAGTTGCCGTCGCGACACCACGGCAGAATGAGCGTGGCGATTTCGATGATCTGGTCGCGCTCCGAACCGACCGGGTCGAGCATCATCAGTTCCTGAAGCATCCGGTGCGTCGGAAATTCTTCCGGGGTGAAGTAGGCGAAAGCGAGGTTGCGGACTTCGCGACTGGTCCTGGGGTCTTTCAGGAATTTCAGAGCCGTGCCTTCGTCGAATTGGGCGAGATACTCCTGTCCCCATTCATTGAAGCGCCGTTCTGTGTTGGACGATATGAGTCCTGACCCCGCCTGGTCGCGGAAGTCCGCAAAAGTTTCGAGGGTGGTCGCGCCCGGCGGCATTTTTTCGGCGCGGAATTTTTGCAACGCCAGCGCGTGCCGGGCGATGTCGAGCAACTGCTCGTGCCTTTTTTTCTGCCAGTCCTGAAACGAATCCTCGTAAAGCAGGTTCAGGTATTTGGCGATTTGCGCCTGCCGGAGCATCTGCTTGTCCTCCTGCGCCGAGGTGCCAATCATGCGGGCGACAAGGGCGGTCGCCGCC
>Ga0302280_1000775_pt1 | contig 27855 bp, 27 predicted proteins | sample III_Fen_E1_1_FD_198771 | JGI IMG/M metagenome (GOLD analysis project Ga0302280, IMG submission 198771) | Peat permafrost microbial communities from Stordalen Mire near Abisko, Sweden - III_Fen_E1_1 | ecosystem: Environmental > Terrestrial > Soil > Wetlands > Permafrost | place: Sweden: Abisko... | reverse complement strand
GCTATCGGCGTCATTAAGTACGATATCTTGATGAGCAAAGAGATAATTGGTAAAACCAGCTATCACCTTATCCCAGCCGTCATGTTGATCCTTCAGGCGGTCAACCAAACTTTCTAACAGCTTTAAATTTGTCATTCCTTTGATATTTTCTTCCTTAATTTGTTTATTGATACTGCTATAGCATGATGGTTTTGTCAGGTAGGTATAAATATCCATGACCGTAAAAGGCTTTTCTAACGAATGCAAAATATAGAAAGCATTAGTAAAAATAGTAATAGATGTTTCCCGATAAAACGTGTTGGCATCTTTATAATTATTTAAAAAAGAATCTATGACAATCTGAGGATCACATTCACCAACCAACAATGGGTTATACGTGCAGGAAATATCCTTATACGCCAATGAAAACAATAAAAAATCGTCATCCCTGCCAATGGAAGCCAGCATGGCGTTAAGCTGGTTAATTGATGATGCCTGCCCTTTCGCATCAAGGATAATAACAGGTCGCTTTTTCAAAGCGTCCTGATAAATTAAAGGTAAAAATACTCCCGATGTCTTGCCCGTGCCAGTCATCCCTAAAACCTGCATGTGCTGGCTTCGTTGAATATCGGGAATCGTAATAATTTCCTTATTTTGCTTCTCCGCATTTAATCCCAAAAAGGTTGTGTCATTACTGGCGTCCTTCTCGTAAAAACTTTTTAATTGTTTTTTAAAATCATAACTATAAAAAAGATAGGCAATATCATTAGGATTAGGAGCAATACCAAGACGCCACATATTTAAGCGGTTTTGTATCTTTTCTATAAAATGCCCTATCCACCAGATCAGGCATAGCACCAAAGCCGCTCCTAATCCAAAAAGTAACACAAAATGAGGATCACCCATTTTGTCCTCAAACCACTGTCCATATTTTTTATAAAGCATGCCTATAAAAATCAGGACAAGAATAATAACGTCAAAACTTCCATTATGTTCTTTATTGGTTTCCATCATTTGGCTTTAGCTCCCAATGCCCCTGCTCGGTGACAATATCTTTATAATGCCCCTCAACTAAATCCCCATTTTCATCTACAAAAGGATTGACCCAAAGCTTGCTTGTCTTGGTTTCAACCCAAACTTTATTTTCCTCTGGTTTTGGCTTAGTTTCCTCATTCTGCTGGGCATTCGTATTCTGCGTGGTATCAGTATCCTGCGGTAAAACAATCAAAGGCTTATTAAAATCAGGGTCTTGATAACCAGCACATCCGCTTAAAACACACAATATGAACAATAGAGATAACAATTGCATAAACTATCCTTCCTGTTTACTTGCTTCATCTATGACTTTGGTGATCCCTTTTATAACCAATTGAGCATTGGCCTCTGTACGGCAATATGCGATTACGTCATAATTCTTTTCCCAATTACCATTAATGTCCTGGACGATCCCAAAATGCTGTTGGACTGAATACAAAGAATTCCAGAAAACTTTCCGAAAATTTCCCTGAAATAAACGCCGTGGGCTTTAAGTCTCGTTTTTTAATCAGCGCCTCTAAACCATCTACCCCAGTACGAATGCCCATATACCGAGCCATCCAGAAATCAGCTTCATGAATTTTCCCCTCAGCGATGGCTTTCTTTGCCTTTTTATAAAACACCTTCAATTGCTCTTTCTGAACATTATCAAGGGCAAAACCCGGTGTTACCACCATTGAAACCAATAATAAACAACAAACCAATATTCTCATATTCCCTTTATCCCCTTTAACTGCTTATTAACCTTCGTAAGCTCTTTATCCAACTGTTTTCTATCCTTAATTACCTGTTTTCGCTGTTCTTCCAACCATTCGGTCAGGTAATTGAATTTAAGCAGAAATGTTCCTTGTTTGATCAATAAGAACGGATCCTCCGTCGTAAACTCAACAATCCCTTCGAACTTTAACGACTGCTTCAGATTTGTCAGATCAATGCTATTTACTCTTATTTTACCAGATCCAATAACTTGGGTTTTTATCGTTATATTTTCCTTTAAATTGCAGAAATTAACTTCATTATACTTGCTGCTTTCGATCCACGTATGCTTACCTGAACCCTTTTGTGCAGGTTTTAATTGGGTTAAGACTTTAATTAGAATGATGGGATCAATTTGGAAAAACATATTCATTCCTTATCAAGATCAAACGGCATTTTCTCAAACTCTTTAAACGTACCGGTATCCCTATCAAAATGCACCCGCACGTTGAAGTCGGGTTCTGCGAATTTCATTGCGGGTATTCTGATATCCATAATACCTCTATTTTTCTTTTTGGGATTATAGTATTCTTCCCTGTACAACTGCAAAATCCTGCTAGCATATTGATATAAATTACCTTCCTTAATGCCATACTCGTGCTTTGGTATTAAAAGGTAAGGATTACGTTCAATTCGTCTTGAAAGACCTTGTGTGATCAATACAGGGATGTTCCATTCTTCCGCCTTCTCTTTCAATATCTTGAGTTGTTTATTATATCTTAGCCCTCTGCCTTTTTGTGTCTGTAGATGATTGCCATAAATATTACTCATACCATCAATAAGCACAAGTTCGACCCTTTTCTCTTTAATTGATTCGTTGATTATTCTTATAATGTCCTCAAGCCGTCTTTTATCGTCTTTCACATATATTGGCAACATCGACAATTTCTCTGACGTTTCCTTAAGCCTACCTGTTTCTTCTTCATTCAAGAATCCTGTCCTGACTTTATGGAGATTAAGATTGGCTGACGAACATAGTAAACACTCTGTCCAATCTTCTTTACATTTGCTTAAAGTCAGGACAAGAACAGACGTGCCGACGTCCACCACGCGACGAATGATATTCATAGCAAATAACGTTTTGCCCATCGATGGCCTTCCAACTATGACCGTTATTTTTCCTTTTTCTAAACCATCTATCTTCTGGTCCAATTCTTCAAAATATGTTGGTATAAATTTTCCCGTCTTGTCATGATTCTTTGCTTGCTCAATGAGCCCCACGGTGGTTCTTACCAGTTCATTAAAATCATCCCCCTGATTAAAATTGATTCTGTTAATCATAAGCTCTCCCTAATTATAAATTTTCTATCTTCTTAAGCACCACCACAATCGAATACGCTCTCATGATCGTTCTTTCCTGATCACAGTAAGGAGATTCCTTAATTTTCTGAATATAATCAATATTAATTGTGGGGAATACTGGGCTAATCGTCCAGTCATCTACCACAAATATGGATCTTTTATCAATATTGTTCGCCATTTCAGTAAAATTCTCTAATTGTTCTTTATTGTCTGATTTAAGTGCTTCCAAAGCTTTGATCTGCCTTATCATTTCCAAGAACTTAACTGTTTTCCCCTCATTAACAAAAAATTCCGGACATTCTTTGGCAATTGCAATCAGATCACTATCAATCCCAAACTGCCATTTACAGGACACAGTAAGATAAGATTTGTTGAGAAATTTACGCAGATCATCAGTGTAGTCAGCCTTCAAAGCTTCCCATGATTCACGGTATGATTCTTTCTCTTTCTGAAACTCTTCCCAGTTCATAGCTTATAATCTCCCCAAAAGCACAAGCAGTATCCATATCCCCCACAACCAAGGATAGTGACACGCAATACACACGAAAATAATAAATAGAAGACACCCCATAGGAAGAAACTCCCCCATGATAGATAAGAGATGAGTATAAAATACTCATGCGACAACATTGTGTCGCAATTGTAAAAATACTTAGATATTTTTGAGGGATTCTTTGAGGATTTGCGAAAGAATTTCTTTAAACTCAGGAGGCTTAATGACTTTGATGTGGGGTAGCCAAGTCATCATGACATGCAGGGCTTCTTCGTACTGACCTACTGTTGTGCTGATAAGGATAGATCCGTCTTTTTCTGTCTTAATGATCTTCTGGCAGGGAAAATATTTCTTCTGCTTAAAATAACCGGCAATATTAGCTTCCGCCTTTAGAACAATCTCCTTGTCCCTCTTATTGGAAAACCAAATATTAACACTGTTATCCAGAAGGATCTTCAGATTATCCGGCATATTGAATGTACGATCCAAGAGCTTTGCTTCTTTGATCTTCTCTAAGCGGAATGTTCTGATATGTTCATTTTCATCAAGACGGGCCAACAAATACCAAAATCCTTCATAATTGACGATCTTTAATGGCCAAACCAGATAAGCTTTCTGTTCCTTGGGCTTATCATAGACAATTCGCGCCGTTTTAGACTGTTCAATGCCCGATTCAATGACTTCAAGAACAGGAAAATCCTTACGGATAACTTCCGGCATTTTAATAAAATATGGAGTATCAGAATTAGGAGAGAATAATTTTTTAAGTATACCTGAATAAACTTTAGGGAAACGTCCCCCCAAACTCTCGGAAAGTTCGTAGAAAAGAGCCATCAGAGAGGCCTCATCATGGCTGACGCTGATTTTCTTCAAGGAAAAGCCATCTACGAAGGAATACTGGCCTTTCTGTGGGGATACAATGGGAAATCCAGCCTTATCTAACAGGCTGATATCCCTTTGGGCAGTACGGACAGAAACATTGAATTCTTCAGCCAGATCGGTGGTATGAACCGGTTTAGCTGTATCCAATTCATTGAGAATGCGGATAAGCCATTCTCCTCTTTTATCACCATTGCTTCGGACAATTTGGAGCGCTTGTTCATAATATTTAAAGGCTATCGCATATTGTGAGATTTTAAAAAATATATAGCCAATAATATAAAATCTACCCGCATTTAATCTTTGTTCAGTGCTGAAATACCAAGCATCTACATTTTGTTCCCAGAGTATTGATGTCTTCTGTATAGTTATGACTTTGTTAAAAACTTTCTGCCATAGATCAGCAATCAATGTATCGGTATTACAAAGAATCCTGCTCCCATTAAATTTTTTAAATGGGTTCTTCTCCTTCTTAACCGATATCGCTTCTGAGGTTGGATCACCATTCTCTAAATGATCTATGAGGCAAACATTCTTTAGAATTCCATCAATAGCCTCAATTTGAGGGGAAATATCAAACACGTCTGAACAGCTATACCCTAAAACCAAAACATTCTTATGCTCTCCCTGAGAATAAACATAATCAACTACTTTTTTTCTAGAAGAGAGAACTTTACGGCTTGCAACTTGACTTAAAGTAATGGACATATTCTTTTTATCATGAATACTGCCATGAATTTTAATTAATCGGATACGATCAACAGTCCAATCTATTTTGTCAAAATCTTCTTCTTTATAAAGCAAATCGTAATGTTCCTCTGCATTCATTGGATCTGGGCCAAAAGCCAAGGCCTCTTCAATAAGTTGATCAAAATTTGTGGTCACAATAGTCTTTAATTTACCCAGCTTGATCATCTGAGCTAATAAAAGGTGGTTTGAATTTGGGCCAGCGCCGTTAATTTTTGCATCATAAATATCAAAGATTTTATCTATTTTGCTATGCCCTTTCAGGGTTTCAATAAAGGCCTCAAACGGCAAGTTAGCTTTAAAAATAATTTCCTGTTCAATTTGAGAAAGGCCCAACCTTTTGAATACGTACTTCATGAAGAAATCAACTGTTGGTAATCCAGAATTACGGGAAATTCCAGCGCCACAGAAAACAATGGATTCCTTATTATTTATGGATGTAATAATTTCTGATGTAAATTCGGATTGCATTGATCTATCTGTTCTGGGGATTCAATCTTTTCGATAATTTTTGTCTTGGTTTAAAGCATTCTAACCCAAAGAAAAATCCCCCGCAATTTATTAAAATCACAAGGGGATTGATTAATATCAAAAATATTTCTTAATTCAAATTCTGCCGTCCTAAATGCCAGTTTTGTCTCCAATCATGCTCAACAAAATTCCATTCATCAGGTAAACGCTTTAATTCACGTAAATGAAGCCTTACTCCCTTATAGAAAACAGTCGTCCCTACAATCACCGCCCCAATCCATCCACCTATGCCATAGCCAAGCGCGGCAAAGATGAACGTCCATAGGCCGCAAATAATGAAAATTGTATAAACCGCAGTATTGGGCTTACTCAATAGTATGACACAAGGTATAAAGAGCGCTGCCCAAACTAACCATGTTTTAAACATCAGACCATAAATCATGGCAAATATAAATGCCTCAGCACACAAGAGCCAGGTACTTTTCTTATCAAAACGAACTCGGGTGATCCATGTAATCCATTCTGGCATTTTATCCTCCTTTGGTTGGATTCCCGCTTTCTGCGGGAATGACATAACCTTTAAATTTTTGGTGTCCAAAATGTGTCCACTTTAGGTTAATGGGAGTTAAAAAATATTAAAAGATGATAAAACAAAAAAACTCCGTTTCTCGACGACGGAGTCTAATATCACAACAATTACAAAGGGTTAGAATTGGGTCAAAATTGCATTGCGAACGACGCGCTCTACCAAACTGAGCTACCGACCCAGAAAAACCAATAAAGCACGAATTATACAGCAAAACTGATGATTGTGAATGGATTTTTTCAGCGGGCCAGATAGGCGCCATCTTGAAATACTTTAAAAATTTCTAAATGTTTACCTATAAATGCCGTCTTCTGTTCAGCATCCATTTCAGATTTCTCCAAAAACCCATCATTATTCCCCGAAAGGTAATAATAATCAAATTTACAACGCAAATCTTCTTGATAAGGTAAAATCTTTAACCATTTTACATTTTTCTTAATAATATAGAAATCTAATAATGGGGTAAAATTCCGATGGGTAGCTATAGAAATTGAACGGTCTTTTAACTGCTCACTTTTATGCAGCTCAATCAAATAATCAATAGCTTCACGACTAGATTCCTCATAAGCACCTATTCTATAAAAATCCCTTAAATTGGCAGTTCGCACAAAATGAATCAAGGAAATGAAAGCTAATGCCACGACAAAGCAACTAGCCGCTGTTCTTACACGACTACTCCCTTTGACAGCACGCATTCCCCACTCAATGAGCAATAATAAGAACAGATTAAAAAGTGGTATAAGATAAATTGCCGCTCTTCCCTCCGGGTATCCGAACTTGATCACCGCCCCTTCTACAACGATAAAAGCACAGCACAGGAGTAGAATTACAGCAACACAACGCAGCAAAGAAAATGTTGGCTGATGGAAAACATCTTCCTTGCATCGTAAACTCATAAGGCCCAATACGGCTGCCATCATGATTACAGCAATAATAAAATATTGAATGAGCTGACTAAACCAACCCCCAAGATAAGCTTGATTATAAAGAGTCACATCAATCAAAATCAACACAGTATTTTTCCAGAAACCTTCATGGCCTAATTCAGCGATAAAATAATGAAAAGCCTGTATTTTAAGTATAGGAAAAAGACAGGTGCCGATCAAGATTAAAAGGCTCGGCAAAACCATTTTGCCTGAAGCATGTTTCATCATTATTTCATACCCCATAATCCATACAAGCGCTGCCAAGTATACATGAAAGAATGTGAAACACGATATAGTGGCAAATGATAACATTAGAAATCCCCAAAAAATATATAGATCTTTTTTCTGACGAAGGAATCTTAAAATAAAATAAATACCCATACTCATAAAACCAAGACCAAGGGCATATCCTCGGCCGATGGCAAATATCTGCAAAATAAAAGGATTAAATATCAGGATACATAAAGCAGCTGCCAGCAGATTTTCTTTAAATAATAACTTTAAAGTTTTATAAACTCCTGTCAAATACAGGGCATGCCCTATTAAAGCCGGAATCCTAATAGCGAATTCTGATAACCCAAAGCACGAAACGGATAATTTAATTAATAAGGAATTGAGAAGATGATTGTTCGGAGGAGCAAAACCATTAAAGAGAAAAATATCACGAAACGAACCTGCTGACCAATAAAGATAGGTGACGGCTTCGTCATGTGTAATGCCCAGATAACATGCCCTTAATACCGTATAACCAAAGGCTAGCGCAATAAGCAGCCATGAAAGAATCTCATATATCATTAATCACATAGTTTCCCAACCACATTATTTTGACTTCAATCCTTCAAGTTTGGCTATATTCTTTTTGAACCGCTGATCAAAAGGATCAATACTTAAACCAGACTTCCAGAGATGAATCGCTTCATCATATTTCGCCAGATTATAAAACAATACCCCAGCATCTAAATAAGCTTCCTTATAATTTGGGTCAAGTCGAAGTGCTTTTTCAAAACAATCCAAAGCAATGCCAGGAAGATTATTCTGTGCCAAGCTGACCCCCACCTGCGTTATAACGACAGGATCACTTTCAACATCGATATATCGTGCGGCATATTGCTTTAGACGGACCAAATCTTTTTCCTGAATAAATATATCAAGCAACATGAGCAAGGTCTTTCTGTCATCTTTGACAATCTCAAGATCTTTGAAACAGAGATCAACAGCTTTCTGATATTGAGCATGTTTTATCAGTATCGACGCAAGGCCTCTCCTAGGTTCCAATAAAAGCGGATTAAGCAACAGTGATCTGTCAAAGTTCTCTTGAGCTTTGTCTAATTGACCTTCTACAAGATAAAGATAACCCAAATCATATAATGTACCTGCCGAATAAGGATAAAGCTTTAAAGCCATTTTATAATTTCTTTCAGCGTCCTTGAAACGACCCTGTGCTTGGTTAGCAACGGCTAAATTAGTATAAATATCTATGTCAGAAGAATCTCCAGCCAATGCCATTCGATAATATTTTTCAGAAGTTTTTAAATCCCCTTCTTTTTGATAGGCATCCCCCAAGTAATAATATGTTGTTTTAAAATCAGGCACCTGCTGGGCCCAATATAAAGCATAAGTTTTTTGATCAGCCCATAATAAATTATTGGCATGTGAAATTATTCCCCACGATACAATTAAAATAAATACAGAAAGCCAACCAAGAATCTTCATTCTCTTTAATACAAGCAAACAACAATAAGACGCAAGAATAAAAAATCCAATAGAGGAAATAATAAACCAATGCGGTTCAATTTGAGCACCATGCCCAGGGGTTTTAAAAGCAGCTAAACAGACAGGCGCAAATCCTATGACAATCCAAACGATCGCCATCTGAAGAATTCTCTCTTGATTGAATTTCATATAGATTAATAAAAATAAAAGGATAAATAAAACTCCTCCAAGGGCATAAACAAAAATATGCTCATGTGTGATTGGCGTTGCCCATTGCATCACAATCCCTGTCGGATAAAATAATTGGGAGATATACCAGCTAAAAACCCGGAATAAATTTGCCACATACTCCCAGCTGTTCATATGCTGCAAGGCTATTTGTTTAAGAATAAGATCATTTAGACTTATAAAAAAGAACCTGAAAACGATATAAATAAAAACAATCAAAAAATAAGGAAAACAGCTTAAGGCCTTTTCTCTTAACGCATCTTTTCTAAAAAATAAAATAGCAGCCAAAACATAAAAAGGCGTCATGACCCCGCTCTCATTCCAAAACAATGAGAAAAAACAAGATAACAAACTCAAGCTGTAGAGCACGGCATTATTTTCTCTTTCTAATGATTCCAAGAGCAATAATATTGCCCCAACCGTAAATATGATTTGAAAAGCAAAAGCATTGGCAGAAATATAATCGACGATGATTCCATTAATTGGATGAACGAGGTAGAAAATTCCTGTCAATAACGCCAGATTATAATTCCCAGTTAACTTTTGAATGAGGAGAAAAATTAAAGACGACGCGAAAACAAAAAGAATGAGGTTTAAAAGATGATATTTCCAATAATCATTCTTAAAATTAGCATATGAAAAATCTAAAACCATATGCGCCATGGGGCGATAGTATTCAAGCCTTTCATGACTATCCAAGACACCCAAGGACTGTTCACGATAAGGATTCCACTGTGAAAGGATATATTTAGTATCACACATCACGGTGTTTCCTAAAAAGACATAATCATCGATAAGGAATTTATTGTTTAGGCTATTGAAATAAACCAAGAGTCCTAGAACAAAATAAAGAAGAAATACTTTAAGCCAATTTTTCATAAATAACTAAACTCCCCTAGCCCCTCTTTATAAAAAAGAGGGGGAAATCACGAACTTCCCCTCTTTAACATAAAGAGGGGTTAGGGGAGTTTCCTTTACTGACGGATTGTCCAGAAATCACTGGCTAGGGTTTCGATATAGGTATAAGGTAACGTGAAATAACCCGCCTGCCCCCACTGCTCGCCCCATGAGTTTCTTACGATAAAACGCTTTTGCTTCTGATCATACCCAATGGCCATGACCGCATGCCCACCTAAAGTCCGTTCTGATTTCTTGGGCATAGGCGCAATGCCGGTTTGGGCTACTTTTAGACTTTCAAAACTCTCATAAACCGTAAAACCAAAGACAAATGGAAAACCTTCGGCTAAACAATTGAGCATATCCGCCAGCGATTCTAAACGATGATACGAACTGATGCAACGCTTTAATCCCTCTTTATAACAAGCCGCCGTGGGTTTACGCGTGAATTTAGCAATATCATAAGGCCAACTTGTTTCCGGACAAACCCCGAATTTAGCCAGCACCTTTATACCGTCACGAATCATGGCACCAGAATCAAAACTAATAGTCCCCTCAATGGCGCGTTCATTGTAATAAATAAAAAGACGACTTAAATCCTTATATGTTTGCCCACTAATTCTTTCCAAAAACTGCAAATGGCCGGCAAGGGCATTGGCTGTACAAGAGCCTAAATGACCCTGATTCTCGATAGGGGAATCTTCACTTCTTAAATCTACTTTTGAAGGGAGCTTTACTCTTGGGGCGATGGCACGGTACAAATAATCCCTATGATCCGGACGATCAGGGATCCAACCATAAGATTGAACATGCTTCATGGGGTCTCCTTGTCTGTTGGCCAGTTAGACTATTGCATGCCTTCTTGTGACGGAAAAATGCTTCCTGAAAGCTGGACGCTGGGATTATTAGCTTGATCTGTTGAATTGCCACCCGAACAAGTCGAAGCAGAATTATTCAGGCAATTATTGATGGTTATAGAAAATCCCGACGTTGAATTAAATGCGGCTGAAGTAACCGGATTACTGGCAGCTGTTCCTAAATATTCTGAATTAGCAACCCCTGTACAACTAACAGCTCCTTGGGAAGGCGTTGATAATGAATAATACGGCATGGAACAATAATTGATTTGATAGGTCACAGGTGACCAGGTGTAACATAACCAACGGGAATCATAGGTGGTGGCTGGGTAGCTATTATTGTAATACGGTGGTGTTGTGGCTGGGCTATTAGGTGCGGCATTATCAATCGTAGTCCCGGCTGGAAAAGGAGGTGAAGGATAATATGGAGCTGATGTTGCACCTGGCGGTATATCCTGATGAATGCAAAAAGTGTACGCATTATTAGGATCTGAACACCCCAAATTCCCTCCCGTGCCAGGGCTACAAGGCCCTCCGATGAGAATCCCCAGATCAGGATAACCATTGATATTAGTTCCACTGCCAATGGCCTCTGAAGCATTATTCAGGATATGATTTAAAGTTGTTTGTGTTGCTGATTTAATAAGATACCGTTGCCCATAATCCTGACTATTATTATTCAAGACATTATTAATAGCAAAGATACCCATTAAAACAACAGAAACGAGCACGGTCGCTATGATCAACTCAAGCAAACTAAATGCGGTTATGGAAGATTTTATTTTCATACGGCATTCGGCCAATTGATACTCAAGTCTACCCTTCGGGCCATATCAGGATTACTCCCTCCGGTGGTACATGAAGTAAAATCTGCGGTGCTATCGGCACAACTGACAGTATAGACCAAGCAAGCAACGCTTGTGTCACAATTGGTAATAGCGTTCATATTCGTATTTGGTTCTTCCAAATTTATAGGCCATGACAACGGTAGTGTTCCGTGAGGCACTTGATGCTTTCCCAAATATAAAGAAAAATCCACACAAGCCCCATTGGCATTCATTGCGGAACAATTGCCATAATATGTCGACGCATTCACCTGTGAACGCAGGCTCTCCAAAACTTGCTTGCCAAAAATTGCCGCGGACAAAGCACTTTCCTTGTCAGCCACCGGCCTTCTGACCGCGCTCAAGGTAACGAAAATACCTCCAATGGAAACAATAAAAATCACAGAGGCTAATAATATTTCCAATAATGAAAAAGCTGTATTATTTAATTTTCTTATACTCATAGCCTTTACGGACACCAATTTGTATTGCTTGGTGTGCAATATGGGTTGACCTCATTTGTTAATTGTATCGGCGCAGTTAATGTGACCGTGATTGAAAAAGCTGAGGGGCCATTATTCCTCTTTGCTGTGCACGCATTCGCTGTTGTTTTCCCACAATCATATAAATAAGACCCATCATCCAGAATATTCAACGAAAGATTGGTATTAAGATCAGCCAAAGTATCCCCACAGGTAGAAGACACCCCCGTACAATAACTGCCATTATTATTGTTGAAATAATTCTTTTCCGCAGAATAAATAGCCAATAAATTATTTTGGGCAGTTAGGGACTTGGCGCCTTCTGTAGGCGCAGTAAAATTTGGAAAAGAAACCAGGGCGGCAATCACAATGATGAATAAGACTACCAAAATCTCCATTAATGTAAACCCTTGCCTATCAAGCATAACGATCAACCCCCTATTAAATTTATAGCACACAAAACAAGACAGGTCAAATAAGGCCGTACATAAGTGTTTAAAGACTGGTCGGACAGGTACTTGTTGCAGGAGAACAACTTATGGGCGGCTGCACACTTGGATTTAAGGTCAACGTCTGCGGGCCATAGATTGCTGTGCAAATATACGGAGAAGCAGCCACACAGCGATACGTATATGGATCACTGGGAAGAATAGCCAAATGTAATTTGTTAATGAGATTAGCTGTTGTATCCCCGCAACCTGCCTGGACACAGTAAGACCCATAATCTTCATTATATTTTGACTGCCCGGCTGCTATGGCCATCAAATTAGTCTGGGCTGATTGCGCCTTGGTCTGTTCCATGGATGTAATAAAAGCTGGCCAGGCAAGCGCAACTAGAAATCCCACAATGATCATGGTAACAATCATCTCTGCCATGGTAAAACCATTTTTCTTTGTCATCAGATTATTCCCCGTTTAACTTTTGAACCTGAGCTATCAAGACATCAAAACGCTTATCATTAGTATATTTTACCCCTAATTGCCAAACATGGATAGCATCATCTGGCCTATGTTGATTAAAAAAGAATTTCCCCATTTCTATGTACGATTCAGGATATGTATAATCAATGCTCACAGCCTTGGAAAAGAATTCCATGGCCATATCAAAAAGACCTTTTGAAACAAATTCCTCCCCCAAGCTAACTAGTTCTTGAGGTTCATCATCTCTAAAATTCAGAATATCTTTGGCTATCACCTCAAGCTGAGGGATTTTTTTTGACTGTAAATAAACATGAGCCAAATTAAAATACGTCTCATGATAATCATGATTATTGCGTAAGGCCCTTTCATAATATTCTTGAGCCTTACTAAAATCACCTTTAAGCATATAAATATCACCCAAATTATTACATACCTTGACCCGACCTTCACTGATTGGTAACAGATGCTCATCAATGGCAATGGCCTGATCTATATGACCCAAACTAACATCCAATACAGCCATGTTTAAAAGGGCTCCATAGCTGTCCGGCTCCAAGATTAAAGCTTTTTTCAAATATCCCAAAGATTTTTGATAATCTCCCTGACTGCCATAAAGCTCACCAAGGCTGACATAGGGCCTGGATTTATTCGGAGATTTTTGCGCTGTATCTAACCATAAACTAATTTCATCTTTATAAATAAAATTTCTTTGTATTGTTAAGGCTGAGAAAATCAAAACGATGATCCCCATTACCATGACAAACACCCTGCGATTGTGGATCACGGCCCGCATGGCTGGTACAAAGGCCACGCAAAAGCCAAATAAAGGCAGATAAAGCCTGTATTCTGTCATCACATAGGCGATGGGAAAAATACTTGATTCGACCGATAGTGTTAAGAAAAACCAAAAAATACCAAAACTAATTAACGGATATTTTGATCTCACCCGCACGGCATAAATCATTATAAGAATAATAAATAAACAACCCTCAATCACCCCCGGTTCTAAGAAACTATACGACAAGGGCATATCATAATCAAAATTTAAACCTGCCGGCCAAAACAAAAGACGCACATAAATCAATATGACCTTAAATTGCGTCAAAAAATAATTGAAGGACGTGATCGTTTCGCCCTGATGCGAAAGAGAATAAAAATGAGCCTTGGTTAACAAATCAAAAATATTAAATCGATAAATAAACAAAACTGAGGAAACTATTAAGACAATAAATACCGGAACAAGCATCAAATACTTTTTTTTGTTTGTCTCAATCTTTGTGAATCCATCTAAAATAAGAAACTCACATAACAGGATCGCCAACGGCAAAGTGATCACTGTCTCGCGGGTAAAAATCCCCAAGAGGCCAGCCACGCCGGAAGCTAGAAAAAAAACAAACCTTCCCCTGCCCTGCGATAAACGTCCCTTAAAATAGAAACATAATGATGATAAATAAAACAAGGCCGCCAAAATGGCATAGCGCTGGGTGATGTGATCTACGGCCATTGTTTGTACGGGATGTGCAACAAAAAGAAGTGCGGCCCAAAAAGATAAATTTTCTTTTTCAGCAACGAAAGTCCATGATTGAAATTTAGGAACAGATAAAATTAAGCAAAAAAGGCAGCCCACCACCCAAGCACTGCAAATGTGTATCAGGATATTAAAAACATGATACCCTCTGACATCCAAACCTCCCCAAGCATAGTTGAGCGCAAAGGTTAACGTCCCCACCCAGCGTCTGGGATGATAGGCCACGATCGCTTTTACATTAGAAAGATTTTGGATGGCATGATTGTGAACGATAAAACTATTATCGTCATAAATGAAGGGGTTTTGTACAGAATTAGCATAAATAAAACCCCCTAACAATACAATCAAACAAACATATAAAACATTCAATCGTACTTGAGAGGTCATGAGCATATTTTTTATCCACAAAAAAAGGCAGCATCATGATTGGATGCTGCCTTTTGAATACTAAAAACCTAATTCCTTAACAAACACCAAGAAAGGCCCCTGTGCAAGTTGGCCCCCAAGAACCCGATGTTGCCCTCTTTAAAGTAACAGTATCCCCAGCAACACCCCCAACCAAGGTAGCTATGACTGATGGCGTTGCGGCACTGATTCCAGAGCCATTAGAAGCTGTTTTAGTAGGAGCTGTTCCTCCATAATTAAAATTGGTATCGTTATTTGGAAAAGCGACCCCTGTGACTGCAACGCCAGCTGCACATACTTGCTCATTATTAATGTGCAGATTAAGGCATTGTTCCATGTTAATTTTATATTGCTCAAAGGCGGCAAATGCGGCTTGAGATTTACTTTTAGAAATATTACTGAATAAAGCTGGTAAAGCAATGGCTGCTAAGATTCCAACAATGATCAAGACGACAATAATTTCTATAAGCGTAAAACCGCTTTTATTATTGATGGTTTTCATGGTGTTTCTCCTTTATGTAACTTCTTTAAGTATAACTACAGCCTACACTTAAAGTATACCATGCAGGGCACGGGTGTCAAACCGATATGAGGAAATAATCAGGAGATTTTTAGACATAAAAAGGCAGCATCAGGATTCGATGCTGCCTTTTAAAGAAGATTCTAATACCTACTTAACAAACACCAGCAAACATACCAGTGCAAGCACCAGTATCTGCCCATGTACCTGTCGAAGATCTAGTTAACACGATCGCATCAGCAGCTACACCATTGGTGTATTTCGCTGAAATACCTGGCACAGCTGCACTAATCCCTGAGCCATTTGAAGCGACCGTACCAGCTGCAGGATCTTCTGTATAGGTGAAATTACTAGGTGCTGCTGAACTAGGAAGAGCAACTGCTGATGCCCCACCTACCGCACATACGGCTTCAGTACCAATATGGCTATTAAGGCAGGTATCCATAGCAACTTTATAAGATTCAAATTGTGAAAATGCTTCTTGAGCATGGCTTTTGTTAACATTGCTAAATAAACTTGGTAAGGCAATCGCAGCTAAAATACCGACGATGATCAAGACAACGATGATTTCTATAAGCGTAAAACCGCTTTTATTATTTAGACTTTTCATTGTTTTCTCCTTTTTCAACATTTTTATTGTATAACTCCTTTTCAAGAAAAGTATAGCATACCCCAAAAAAGTGTCAAATTTTAGATAAAAAAAAGAGCAGCATCAAAATTCGATGCTGCCCTCTTTAAAAGACACCTATTTACTAACAAACACCAGCAAACATACCAGTGCAAGCACCAGTATCTGCCCATGTACCTGTCGAAGATCTAGTTAACACGATCGCATCAGCAGCTACACCATTGGTGTATTTCGCTGAAATACCTGGCACTGCTGCACTAATCCCTGTACCGTTTGAAGCTACGGTTACAGCTGCAGGATCTTGTGTATAGGTGAAATTACTAGGTGCTGCTGAGCTAGGAAGAGCTACAGCATGTGCTCCACCCGTTGCGCATGCTGCTTCTGCGCCAACATAAGTATTAAGGCAAGTATCCATGGCAACTTTATAAGATTCAAATTGTGAAAATGCTTCTTGAGCATGGCTTTTGTTAACATTGCTGAATAAACTCGGCAAGGCAATCGCGGCTAAGATACCAACGATGATCAAAACAACGATAATTTCTATAAGTGTAAAACCACTTTTATTATTTTTTAACGTTTTCATTGTGTTCTCCTTAGATTTAAACTGCTTTATAGTATAACTGCATTAATTACAACTCTTACGTTTAGTATACCATGTGCGGGAGGCTTGTCAAATGTAGTTGAAATATTTTTAACTCCCCCTGACCCCCTCTTTGTAATAAAGAGGGGGAAATGTTTAATGCATATGAGCGCCTTGACCCAGCTTAAATAAAGGAAGGAAGATAGATACAACAATGGTCCCGATGATGGCCGCCATGAACACCAACATAAATGGCTCGATCAAGGTCCCAAAACGCTTCATAAAAGATTCGACATTCCCTTGATAGAAATCAGCCACATGTTTAAGCATTTTGCCAAGCTCTCCGGTCTCTTCACCTACCTTGATCATCTGTACGGCCATCATCGGGAAAAAGGCAGCTTCCATCAGAGCATCCGCCATCCCCTGACCTTCACGCACCCCTTCACGAACCTGGGCCACCACCAAACCGCAAGTCTTATTATCAACAAGCTTTTCCGTGATCTCAAGGGCATACAAGATCGGTACTCCGCTTTCAATCAAAATCGCCATCTGAGCCGCGAAACGCTCAACAACAATCAAGCGGGTGATTTCACCGACAATAGGAAGCTTATACATAAGCTTCTCAAAATGCAACTGGCCCATGGGTGTGGAAATATAAGCTTTTACAAACATAAATATCCCAAAGCACCCACCCATAATAAACAACAGATAATGTTTAATAAAATCAAAAGAGCCTAGCAAGCACCTGGTCATCAAAGGCAGATCCGCGTGCATGGCATTAAAAACATCTTCAAATTTGGGTCCAACCACCAGCGCGAAAAATATAACCGCCCCGATACACACCACAAAAAGGATCATGGGATAAACCATGGCTGAGATGATCGCCGATTGAAAGGCCGCGTCCTGCTCCACATGCTGGGCTAATTTATTGAGCACTAAGGGCATGGTACCCGATGCTTCTCCCACCTCAGCCAAACTGATCCAAAACTGGTTAAAAATTTTAGGATGCCTGGTTAAGGCCACACTTAATGATGATCCTTGTTCAATATCATCATGGATCTTGTTGACAGCTATAAACAAATCCTTGCTTTGGATTTGAGACATGATAACGTCAAGCGTGCGTAACATGGTCACACCGGCTTCTAACATGGTGGCCATCTGACGGGAAAAAACCAGGAGATCTTCTATTTTACAGGCGGTATGATCAAATCTAAACTCTGTCCCTTTTTTATCGCCTTTAAGGACGGATTTTTCCATCGCTAAACGCACTTTAAGGACAAAATACCCCTCGGCTTGCAGCTTTTCAACCAGGGCATCTTCATTTTGTGCCTGGACAATGTCTGTCTTGGTCTTGCCAGTGCTGTCTTTGGCTGTGTATGAGTATATTGGCATTATTAACCTTGCAATGGATCCCCGATTGAAACATTCGGGGATGATATCATTTTATAAATTTACGCGGTGGTTATGCCCAGGACTTCATCGACACTGGTGATACCAGCTTCTACTTTCTTCATACCTGATTCAAACAAGGTATCCATTTCATTGCGCCGCGCCGCGTCCCTAAGTTCATTGTAGCCGGCAGAATGCGAAATCAAAGTACGGATCTCATCGTTAATGCCCATCACTTCGGAAACAACCAACCGGCCCTTATAGCCAGTGTGATTGCATTCATCACAACCTTTAGAGCGATAAATCAAATCACTTTTAACCTTATAGCCTCCCACCACCAAACCATTAGATTCATAAGCTTCTTTGCATTTAGGGCAAAGCTTGCGGGCCAAACGCTGGGCCACAATCATAACCAGCGACGGTGTTAAAAGATAATGAGGAACCCCGATATCAATCAAACGCGCAATAGCTGAAGGAGCATCATTAGTATGCAAGGTGGATAAAACCAAATGCCCCGTCAAAGCGGCACGCAAGCAAATCTGAGCTGTTTCTAAATCACGAACCTCACCCACCATGATGATATCTGGATCTTGACGCAAAAAGGCCCGCAAGGCGGTGGCAAATGTCAGCCCGATATCAGACCGCACGCTCACCTGATTGACCCCGTCTAATTTAAACTCCACCGGATCTTCGCAGGTCATGATATTCAAACTAGGATCAAAGACTTCATTCAAACAGGAATACAGCGTCGTTGACTTACCGCTTCCCGTCGGTCCTGTTACAAAAAACAAACCGTAGGAACTATCCAGCGCCTTGCGGATCGCCTCAAGCTGTTTGGGCTCATAGCCTAAATTGACCAGCTCAAGCTTGACCGCGCCCTTGTCCAAAAGACGCATAACAGCTTTTTCTCCATATACTGTCGGGATCGTGGACACACGCAAATCAACAACACGATCTTCCAACTTGGCTGAAATAGCCCCGTCTTGTGGCAGGCGTTTTTCTGCGATATCCATCTTAGCCAGGATCTTGATACGCGAGAGAATGGGTAGATGCAAGTGCCCCGCCGGTGGCGGTATTTGATACAAAACCCCGTCGATACGATATCGGATTTCCAATCTATCTTTAAAAGGCTCGATATGAATATCACTCGCCCGCTCGTCAATAGCTTGACGGATAACCAGGTCAACAAGCTTAACGATAGGGGCTTCCCCAGCCTTGGCAATCAATCGATCAATGCTAAGCTCAGAATCAGCGGTCACACCCTTTTCTTCGACCTTGCTGATCCGCTCTCCGTCGACATAGCTTTTCTGAAGGGCTTGATCCAACAGGGAACCCTGTTCCTTTTTATGGGCATGACTTGCCTTGTCTCCCCCACTGTCACTGCCACCGGTCACATAAAACTCTTCGATGGACTTGGTCAAATCCGTCTTGGTGGCAATGATCAAATTCAAATCGCAACCCGTCAAAATTTTTAAATTATCGAGGACAAAGAAATCCATGGGATCAAAAATAGCACAGGTTAGGGAATGCATATTCTTACTTAAAGGCAGGACTAAATTCTTTTTAGCAAATTCGTAATTGACCAACTTATCCAAGCTCTGGTCTGATTTGGGCTTGAGCAGACCAGACATATAGGACGCGAAAGGCAATGCCAACTGCGAACCTAAAGCAATGGCAAAATCTTCCTCTTTGATCATGCCCACCTGGAGCAAAATCTCACCGATACGGCTTCCTTTTTGCCGCTTCTGGATTTCAATGGCTTCCTGCAATTGACTCTCAGTAATGAGCCCTTGCTTGATCAACAATTCACCAATACGCATGCGTGCCATAGGTTTCTATTTCTTCATATCAAAATCGTTTAAACTAGAATTGACCTGCTGAACACGGTCCTCAGCATCCTGTATATCCAAAGCTGCCTGGGCTGACAAGGAAGAACCATTCACACTAATTGATGCTTGCCCAGGATCATCAATGATATGTGGCGTTAAGAAGATAATCAGCTCTCGCTCATTGCTGGTGGTACTGGTTGAACGGAAAGCAGATCCTATCAAAGGCAGGTCTCCCAAAAATGGAAGTTTAGTAATGGTCTTAGAATCCTGATTGCGCAATAATCCGCCAATGACCATGGTCTGACCATCTCTAAGTTTTAAAATAGAATCTGAACCACGGGTCTCAGGATCATAAATTTGTGGGCCTGTGCTAGCCGACTGAACCTGGGATAAAATGACATCAACAACCTTGGGAGAAACAGCCATGGTGACTTCCCGGGTCAATAGATTAGCTTGAGGCGTGACTTTTAAGACAACACCGGTAGTGACCCTTTCAGGAGTGGTGCTGGCGGTATTTAAGCTCCCTGATGTACCAACGGTCGTACTCGTGATACTGATCGCTTGATCTGTTGATATCTCTATTTGGGCTGTTTCATTATTTAAAGTCAGAATCCTGGGACGAGCCAAGGTGCGGGCATCGGTTTGAGTCGCGATGAATTGCAAGGCGGCTGTCATGCCGCTGGCATCCCAACCGCCAGAGCTTGAACTGGAACCGCTGCTAGATGAAGAACTTGAGCTCGAGCTGGAACTTGATCCTGAACTACTTCCCCCAACGCCGCCAAAAGGCCAGTTCGCTGATTTCTTCCCACCGATAAAATTCAAAGGATTAGCCCCATAGGTAATCCCTAACTGATCTGCAGTACTCTTGGAAACATCCAGCATTTCCACCTCGATCAAGATCTGAGGGATCGGCACATCGAGCTTGGCGATGGTGCTGTCAATAATATCAAATTGCCCTGGCACATCCGTCACAATCAAACTATTAGTGCGGGGGTCTTCAACAATCTTACCATCCGTGGAAAGAGAATCTTTAAGCACTTCTTCCAGACCACCGGAACCGGTTTTCCCACTTCCGGCGGAAGATAAAGTTGAATTTAATGGCGATGAGGAAACCGTGGCATATTTTAATTGATATACTTTTGTGATCTTGGTCTTTTCCGTCTTATACTTGGCCTTGATGACAAAAACATTGGTATCATCTTGCATTTCATACATCAAACCATTGGCATCCAATATCGTTTGTAGGGCTTGATTTAGCGGGACTTTGTTGAGATAGAGGGTAATTTTTTTATCCGCTACGGACTGATCAGCAATGAAGCTCAAATTAGATTGCTTGGAAATAATTTTCAATACATTTAAAAGCGACACATCCTTAACATCAACGAAAACACTTTTTGAAGTGTCAAAATCAGGATCAATAAAACGATCCTCCATATCTCCCTCAGACCACCCTTGAGGGACGCTCATAAGAAGAAATGTTAACCCTAGACATATAGTCAAAATGGTCTTAATCATTATTTATATGCTTATATTGTGGCAGTTTATATAAGATGCCTTTTAGAAAGAACTTACAGACATCTATATTAGATTAACTAATATATAAAGACTATTCAATCTTTAAAAAGAATTTTTTGCCCTTATATAATAGTTTAATCCCCTGCTTGCTTACTGAAATAAGTTTAGCCCCTTTGATAGTTCCAAGCAACGACACATTTTGATCATCAATGATCGCCTCATTTATTTCATCACCCACAATGACACCTTGTAAATTTAATTCCGGAAGCTTAATTACTGGCGGAGGCAATTTTCGGGGCTTGGGAGGCAATATCTTGGGCTTTTTAGGTTCTTCATGGATCACTACCTGTTTCTTTGTGAATACAATCGCCTTAGGAAAGCCATCATCAAAAGGATTCTTAATAATATCCAACTCTTTCATAAAAGCCTGATCAGCAGCAAGTTCTTCATCAGCCGCTTTGAGCGAAGAAGTGGACATGCAAAGTAATATCATTAAAAAGAGAATTTTTATCATTGGTGGATTAGAACGGCACTGATATTGACCACAAAATCAACCTTCCCACCAGTCTCCTGATGCCCGGACCATGCATCAATCCTCAAAGGGAATTCAGATTTTTCTATCTTTCTTAAAAAAAGCATCATAGTCCGATAATCATCAGCACCCGCATTAAAACCGACATTAATAACATCATACAATCCTTTATCCTGCCCCTCAGCGGGATTAAGCGAAGAAATACTAATGCGGTACATTTTTGCATAATTGGAAATTAATGTGATCAATTCAATTTCGTTTAATTTTTTCGGTAAAGCAGATTGAAAATTCTTAAAATCTTCAAGCGCGGCATTATTAGCCTTGATCGCAGAAATCTTCGCCTGCACCAGGGACACCTGGGAGTGCAATGCCTGTGTTTTTTTTTGATAATCATTAAACATAAAAAAAACCAATGCCAATGAGCCTATGACCAATACAGCTTTGATGACAGTGTTCTGATGCTCCGTCATCACCTTGGTGAGTTGGGCAACATCCATATCTTTCATGCTACTTATCTGTGAATTTAATTTATCGAGATCCATAATTTTTTAAGAACACTTGATTGTAAACCCTGTTACATGTTGGCCATTATAGTCTTCACGATCTAAAGAACCTAAATTAACACTCTTAACAAAGCGCGCTAATTCCTTATCATGCTTGAGGTCTGAGAATATCTGATTAACCACCGCTATCTGCTCATTGGGATCTTCTTTAAACACATCCCCCTTCATATCAATGCTCAAAGAAGCACCGACAGAATCATTCGCTTCATACCTAATGTCCAGATTGTTAAGCAAAGCCCCCTGGGGCAAATGTGAGGCCAATAAAAGAATGATCGAACTCACATCACTCTTGACCCTGATATCTTTATACTGATTAAGCTTGCTGACATTATCCTGCGTTTGGGACTCAATACTCTCCACCGGCATTGACAAATATGTTCCCTCTTGAGCCGCTAACTGATTATAATTCTTGGATGTATTTGTCAGCTGTATCTGAAAATATAAATACGCGCCACCTACTATAAACAAACAAATTAAAAACACAAATATGATTTCTTTATAGGAACTAAGTATTGGAGTTAGGCTACCGCTAAACGCGGGCTTGGAAGATTTAGCTCCCAGAAAATTGAATTTTGAGAGAGATTCAATAGGAGGGGTGACGCAAGCCCCCATGGCATAGATGGCATCCATGTCGTTGACAGGGGCAATGACACCTGTCGTTACGACGGGAGAAAACTTAATGATCTTTACTTTTATCTCCGCTTCCAACGCACTCAAAAGATCTTTTTGGACAAAATCTGACGACACCATCATCTGCTCAATCCTATCCCCACTAAATTGCCTCGCATAAAAATCAAAAGAATTTCCCACCTCGTTGACAATCTTTGCATTCAAAGATTCCACTGATTCAATAGCCTCATCAGATTGTGACGGAGAGCTTAAGGCGAATTCACGGATAAATTGAGGGATCCCCTGGTCGATAAAGCAAATGCGGCCTAAATTTTGATCAAGAATTAAGAAAGCAAACTGATCTGTTGCCTTAATCTCCTTTTTAAACAATAGCGCCTTAGAAAGACTCACCATATAAGGCTCACAATAAGTAACCACCGCATTGACCTGCTTGAAGATCCTTTCATACCGCACCAGCACTTCTTTGCGTACGGCGAAAAAAATCACTTGCAATCTTTTAGCCTGCCCCTCGGAAAATGGAATCGTATGAAAAACATACGACAATTCCTGGATATCAAAAGGCATGTATTTCTTGGCTTCGAATTTGATTGCCACTTGAATTTCATCTGGCTTGACAAAAGGAATGATGAAAGAACGTAGAACAATATCCTTCATAGGCAGGGATACATAAAAAGACCCGCCCGTAATCCGGTTATCCTGTAACATTTTCTGAAGAATGGCAGTTATTTGAATTTCTTCGGTAAGGCTGGAACTAAATGGCGATGAAGCAGCAGCTTTGGAATTTAACGGTGACGAGACAATTTGAAGGGGGGTATTTTTGTCAAACTCAACAATTGTTATCTTCTCTTCACCCCAATAAAAACCTATTCTTTTTGAAGATGCCATAGTGTTTCTACAATAGATTTAAACGACTCATATTAAATATTATATATCAAATTTTATTAGACAATACCGGCAAGACTTTGTCAAACCCTAATCTGATTATCTCAAACGCCTTGAGATCAAAGTACTTGGGAGCCTAGAAGGTATCATAATTAGCACTCACCGTATAACTGGTGATGCCATTGACAGACGAACCGCTACTCATGCTCATGGTATAATTCCTGCCACCGGATAGATTGGTAGATACGCTTTGAGGTGGAGCACTCATGCCAGAAGCATAGGCATTCCACCACATACCTTTAGAGAGCTGTTCTGCGGCAATTTGATCAATCTGTTGTTGAGCATAATTCATCTCATTCATGCTCTGGGTCAATATACCAACACTAAAAATCATAATAATGATAGCCGTCATAAGGACTATAAAAAGGACAATGCCGGATTCATTATTTAGTTTTTTAAACTGTGGAAACATATGTCCTTTACTTTTGTCATTCCCGACTTATTTCTCGTTAATTCTGATAACTGCCGCAACGCGGGCAATGCCCAGGTGCTTTTTTAAAATAGTCAAAATACAAATAACCACAAAATCCGCACTGCTGAAAAAATTCACGATGACTCAAAAACTCCCTGCGACCTCCCCTTAAAGTATAGAACACCCAAGAGGCAATCACAACCCCCAAACCTAAAGTTATTCCGAGGGCGACAATTACATTAAAATCCCAAATGATCATAATTAAAAGTTTTTGATGGACCCCTTATCTCGATCCAATGATTAAAATAAGCCGCACCCGGATGATCAATAATAAATTGGTCAGAAGTTCTATTCTTTTGCCATACATCCGCTGTCGCAGCGTCTCCTGCTGGAAGAGCCCCCTGATAAGTAAATGTCACTGGTAGCCTGGAGGCCGGTGCTGAAAAACCTACCCATATCACATTTAACAAAACCAGATGAGCCAGCAAAACCCCAACAAATATCCTAAAGAATCGTGCTAACATTTACACTGGCTCCTGAGATCCCACGGCAAAGATCAAGAATATCCGCCACACGCCCCATGGAGGCCCTCGAATCTGCCTTTATCCTCAACACATCTCTCGTGAAATTGCCCTGAGCTAAAAAATGCCTGAGTTCATTTAAAGTAACTACACGGCCGTCAATATAGATAACATTCTCGCTGGTAATGGTGATCGTGACCCCTTGTCCCGATAAATTAACGCCTTCCTTAAACGCAGGAAACTCCATCTGCACTCCTGAAGGCCTGGCAAAGATCGTCGTGGACATCATCAACAATACAACCATCAATATAAAATTTACAAACCCAATGGCCAAGATGGGATGAAATATATTCACACTCAAAGGAGACGTTAAGTTTGTCCTTTCAAAACTCATGACTCAAGATCCCCTTTTTGACGATCTAACTCTGAGACTGCCTGCAAAATTCCGACTGTTTCACTAATGGCTTGCTGATACACTACGATCAAATCATTGACGCGACTGGCAGTAAAGCAATAAATGGCATAACTGATGATGCCAACCGACAATCCCGCTGAAGTCACCACCAAAGCCTGCCAAATGCCTGATGACATATCCCCCAAACTTAAAGGATTAAGGGCATTTGAACGCATTTGCGCGGCATGAAACACAACGCACAAACTTGTAGTGGTACCCAAAAGTCCCAAGAGGGGTGATACATTAACAATGAATGATAAAAGATTTAACCGTTGCTTTAAAGCATGAATCTCAAAACCGGCCGCTTGCTCCATCGAAGCTTTGATCAAATCAACGGATGATCCAAATTTCATAAGACCTGCTTTGCAAATACTTCCAAGCCCCAGGGCATTTTCTTCACAGGCCCCTAGAGCATCTTTCATACGATTCTCCCTTACAGCTTTAAAAAAGACGGGTTTAAATTTTTTTATGTTCTCTTCAACAGAACTTAAAAAAACAAATTTCTCAATACCGACAGTAATAGCCAATACAGAAAACAAGACGATCGGCCACATCATTGGCCCACCTTTTAATAGAATTCCCCATGCATTGATAAAAACTACTGTCATGTCCCCCGCACCTTTCCGGCATTATTCTTGATCCAATCCAATCTCTCCTGAGCAAAAGCAGCTTCAGGGGTATTTAATTGGATGATTTTTTGATAAGTCACTCGAGCCCCTTCCCAATCTTGACCTTCTTCATAAATTTTGCCAACCCTCAAATAAGCTTTTACAATCCACCCTTCTTCCGTGGGATAAAGATCCGGTATTTTTAGATATTCTGCGATCGCATCCTCAGTGCGACTCATTATTTCTAAAGTGTCAGCCAAATTAAATTGTATCTGGGCACGGTCAATCTGACCCTGTTTAGCCCCTAGCGCCTTTTGATAAACATCTATTTGTTTTTCATAATCCTGCTCATTACGATACAATTGACCCAATTTTAAATACGCCTCACCGGCAAAATCCGGGGAATTGACAATGATACTTTCATAAGCGGCAATAGCACGCTTCGGATCCATGTCTTTTGAAATAATCCCTGCGATTGCAAACCTGGTTTTTCCTTGAAGCAGACTATCTGTCGCAGAGATGGCCTTATATTGTTCCAGAGCATCATCAGATTGGCCTTGAATCTCGTAGGCCTGCCCTAACTCATAATGAATTTGGTCTATTTGCGGAGAATCTGGAAATTCATCGACGATCAACTTATAATATTGAATAGAAGAATCTGCATCTGCATTCTTCAAATAATATTGAGCAAGCCATAAAAGGGCCTCAAATTCCACACTGGTCTTAGGATATTTATAAACAATCAACTTAAATTTCTTCACCGCCTCTCGTCCCATTCCCAACTCAAATTGACACTTGGCAATCCCAATATCCGCATTCTGGGCAATATCCGTATAATTAGGATAAAGCCTTAAAATTTTTTCAAAATATTTTAATGACTCTTCCGTTTCTTTCATATTTAAATACGATAAAGCTAAAATATAATTAGCATCAGGGGCAAATTCACTTGGACGTGTAAGCCCCTTCAGATATTCCCTCATGTCATGGGCGCTATTTTTCCAATCACCTTTCTTGAAATTGATAACACCCAAATAATAATCAATATCCTCAAGATATTTGCTATCGCTAAAATCATCTTGCAATGTTTTAAAATCAACAAAAGCGCCATTGATATTTCCGGATTTTAAATAGGCGATGGCTTGACGATAAAAGACATAATCCATCATGCCGCTATTCGGATACATTTTCTTAACCCGTTCATACATGGTTGCAGCCGCATCCCAATGATTACTTTCCTGATACACATCACCCATCTGGATCAATGCATCTTGACGCTTATCAGCATCTTTGCTTTGGTCAAAAACATCTTGAAAATGACTGATCGCCAAAGCCAAGTGACCTAATTTTAATTCACACCAACCTAAACCAAATTGGCATTTTTCAAAAACTTCAGGATCTTTTTGACCATCTAAATGCAAATAGTCATTACGCGCCTCTTCATATCGCTTCAAAAGATAAAAAACATCGGCCCGTCCCAAATATCCCTGATACCAATGAGGACTCTGGGGATAACGCGTGATGAAATTACTAAAAAGCTCGACAGCCTGGTTTAAAAATCCACGTTCATAAGCCAAATTAGCCTGCCCCAAAACTACTTCCTGTGCAGACAAACCCTGCGCCTTACTTAAATTTTCAGCTTTTTTAAGGATAGTTTGAGCTTCATTGAACCTGCCTAATTTTATATAACCCCATCCTTCGGCAGT
>Ga0302280_1000774_pt1 | contig 27869 bp, 32 predicted proteins | sample III_Fen_E1_1_FD_198771 | JGI IMG/M metagenome (GOLD analysis project Ga0302280, IMG submission 198771) | Peat permafrost microbial communities from Stordalen Mire near Abisko, Sweden - III_Fen_E1_1 | ecosystem: Environmental > Terrestrial > Soil > Wetlands > Permafrost | place: Sweden: Abisko... | reverse complement strand
ATATAAACATATTTATCTAATAATATAAACATATTTATCTAATAATATAAACATATTTATCTAATAATATAAACATATTTATCTAATAATATAAACATAATCCAGTTTTTTGGATATGATAGGTTAGAGGAATTTTTTGTCCATATTGATTAAATAATTCAGTAATATATTTACTATTTTGATTAACGGATTCTATATAATTTCTTTTATAACTACGATTAAAATTGTTTAATGCTTGTTGTAGAGTTTCAAAATATTTAACACTAATATCTAATGATTTTCTTTGTTCAATTGGAATATCAAGACTGGATAATTCATAAAAATGAAGTATTAGATTTTTTTTGTAGGACATAATATTTTTATATATTCTTTTATGTAAATATTTTTAATATATTTTTTGAAATCAAATATATTTATGTGAGAAATATATTCAATAATATTATAATGTCATCTGATGCTAAATTTTCATTTTTAGAAGACTTTGATAAAACATATTCTGGCTACACTAATAAATATTTAGAAGATAGAAATGATATACGTGATTATAAATTACAAAAGGATCATCGCATGATTGAAGAACCAAAGGTAGATCCAGATTTACGTTATAGTACTATGAAAGATTTAGAGAGAACTCCTTTGAGTGATTTATTTTTCTCAAGAAAGAATGTTGATTATATTCAATATATGATGAAAGTATTAGTTCAAAAAGAGACTGGATTAATCATTGGAAGACAATCTGATGAAGAATTATTAATTATTATGCGATCAACATTTTTTAGTGATGCTAAGAATTTACCAACTAATATTCCCCAACAAGTTGCAGAATTAAATGCAAAAGTATTAAAATATGCAGTTTATAATGAAATTATTCCCAAAGTCAAAGGATATAATACATTCCTCTACGATAACTTAAGAACAAATGTTGTTCTTCCACAAGAAAAGTTTATTAGTCAAAAAGGATCTCGTACCAATAGAGGTTTTTCAGATCTTATTTAATCATAAAACATCTTTACACAAAAATAATTTGATTTTATTTAAATTATTATTATAAGTAAAATTCAACACACTATGGAAGATTTTTATTCCTATTTATATTCATTTATATGGCCAGAACCAATAATAACAATTCAAAAAAATGATATATTAACAGATTTATATAATCATTCAAATTATATACTTCCTACCATAATAATAACTACATATACATTACTTTTTATCATTTGGATTTTTCATCCAACTACCACCAAAGATATCATTGAAAATACAATAAATACAATAAATACAATAAATACTGATCAAAATGAATCAAACAATGAATCATCTAATGAATCATCTAATGAATCATCTAATGAATCATCTAATGAATCAAATCATGAATCAAATCATGAATCAAATCATGAATTGGAATCTAGTTATAAAACAATAGCAAAAATATTTGAACCAACCACAATATTTGAATCAAAATTAGAAGATATTATAAATGACGAAGAATCTGAAAAGTCTCATTTAGAAATAAATAATAATATAACTGACATCCGAAATAATCAAGAAATACAAAATGATCAAGATAAATCAATCGATATGATATTTGATGTATCCGACCTAGAATCAACTGAAGATAAAATGGAAAGTAATGATTCTAATGAAAATATTGATATGAATACAATAATTGACGATGATCAAGAAAAAGATCGATCTCATATTGGAGAAATTAAAGAATTAGATAATCAATATGATTCAGCTGATGAGAAAGATAAATAGTAAATATATTATTAATAAACAGTTTATTAATAATGATTATTTTTTTGGGTAAATAATTTATTGACATCCGACAGTGACATCAGCGCAAGTATTTCCGAGAATGGATTTACCGGTGCTGAATGTTTTTTTGCGATCACATTCAGTGCATTTATTGCATTTATTGCAATCACCATATTTGCATTTGTTGGGAGTTAATACAACGTTACGACATTGTTTCTTGAGTTGAATAATGCGTTTAATGGCTTTGGCGATTTTAGCTTCCAATTTAGCTTTTTGATGGCAATATTCACGACGAGGAGTGTGAGTTTGTCCATTTCCGCAGCATTCACAAGAAACATCACGTTTCTTGAAACTATCGCGAAGGAGTCTTAATTTCAAACGATAATGTTCGAGTTTGGCTAATTGTTCATTAATTTCTGTTTGGCATTTAGGTAAGACACGTGGACATAATTTGCGAGGACATGATCCACAAGCAACTTGAGTAAAACTGCATCCACCTTTGGCATGATTGAATTGACAACATGTTCCAATATTTGCGTTGGCCATATTTGTAATATTATATTACTATACAATATTTTTTTATTTAGCCGTAAATAAAATATTTTTATTGTTATGTTTGATGTATATGTTATAAATTTGAAATTCTATTTTTTTAAGTATTGACAACTGAGAGTAATATCAATATTCCAATTATTTCTTAAAAGTTTAAAATCTGAACTAAAAAAACCAGAAAATGGAGAATCAACTGAAATCTCTCTATCATTAATTATTTTTAAATTTGTTACTTTATAACATGTATATTGTTGAGGAAATTCCAAAGTTAAACTATCTTGACTTGATAAATTATGTACATGTCGCGTTACTATTAATATACTATCATTAGTTTTAGTCACTTTTTGTACTGGTATTAAATTTAAATCCAATATTTGATTAGGTGGTATCAAATGAAATGTTAATGTATGTGGTAGATCATCTTGAGTTGATGAATTTTCACCTAAAGCTTGATATGTTGTATATTCATCACTAGTATGACAAGGAATTAATTTAGCACTATAATTCTTACCAGATGCTGAATATACTCTATTTGTTATTTTATTATCATTATCGGTTGTTGAATATTTTGCTAATAAATAAGGTAAATTCTTTGGCAAAGTAACATATTTTAATTTAATTCGAAATTTACTCTTAAAATCCGGTACTATCTTTCTATTCCATGAAAATGTAAAAATATTTCCATTGATATTCACTAAATCACTTTTATTCAATGATAATAATATTTCATTAAATTCATTACTATATTCTAAATCATTATTTTTCTCATATATTCTATCATCATTAGTTCTATCTCCTTCTCTGTCATTTGGTCTATCTCTACTATTAGTTCGACCATTATTTTTATCAACATCTTCAATTAATAATTTACTTTTATCATCATCATTATTTTTATTTGTTAAAGAAGTAGATTCCGATTGTATCGCTTGTGCTAAACTAAATGCTCCATTAGGTTGTCTACCAACATTCATTGGAGGAGGTGGACCATTAGTAGGTGGATTCTGACGATTACTATTTCCATTTTTGGTGTTAATAGGAATTGTAAAATCTGGTCTGGTTGTAGGAGCTGCAGTTTGAGGTAATGAATAACCACGAGATTGTAATTCTTGTTCGTATTGAGAAGAAATATTATTATTGGCACGACTACTAAAATTTTGATTGTTGTTATCAGTCGGTTTAGAATATTTTTGCATGCTAGTTTGAATAACAAAATTATTTAAACGTTCCAGATCAGAATTTGGATATTTTTCATAAACTTGATTCATAAAATTAAAAATTTTAGCAGATAATTCTTTGATATTAACATCAACATTATTATCGGTAAGATTTTTAATGATTTGTTGTAAAATAATATTAGTATTTTCACCAGATAAAAATTGTTGACGACTAGTCATAATTTAATATTCATCTAGTTTGTTTTATATTTAATCTTAACGTATGTCAATATTATTTGAAATTACCTCTCAACTTAAATTATATAGAATGCAAAAAGAACAATTTTCGTCTTCAGATTCTAATTCTTCAACACCAATTGAAGATGATATAATTAGTAATTTATCAGATACAGCTGATTTGGATGATATAGAGTTATTACAAACATGTAGTCGTGTAGATTTATTTATGTTAATTAAAGAAGATCCTAAATATTATTTAGATTTAATAAAAAAAAACAAACTAGAACAACTATTAAATATTTTAGTTACTCGATCTACTGATGGAAATGGTCTCAATATTAAATTCAAATTATATCCAAATGATCGTTGGGTTGAAGTAGGTTATTGGGGAGATTCAACAGATACTGAAGTATATAATGAATTTAAAGACCAAATTACTATTCAATTAAATAAAAGTCAATCAGGAAAAAAAGATGCAGATAGATACGCTCATTTAACAAGTCAACTTGATAATAATAATAATATATTAAGTCCTGAATATAGCAAAGATCCAACCTTGAAAAATATAAGTAAAATACAATTTAAATCAGGTCATCAAGAAGTTTCATCATTAGAAGATAAATTAAATTCTTTATCAAAACAATCATCATTATCAGAAGTTAAAATTGATTGTAAATCAGGTTGTAATGCCAAAGTTATTAATAAACAAAAATTACCAAGTATACACAAAGCAAGATTAGCACCTGAAAACTTAAAAGAATGTTTGGAGGAAAGTATTCATGATAAACCAATGGAATATTTAGATAATTTTGTAGCTCAATTATTAGAAAAAATAATTGAAGAAGTACCTAAATTAATTGTAATCAACAAAGATAGAAATTATGGAAAAATTATCCAAAATTTAACTGATATTAATTTATTAGATAAAGATTTTGTTCCTGACAATTACAAAACAATGCATCAAAAACTTATTAATCAAATACGTGGTTGTGAATATATTCAAAGAATTCATTATTTAACTGATTGGGGACAATATCCTGAATTAAATGATTATTTGGTGGATTTTCATAAAGAAGCCATGCAACAAAATCCAACTTTATACACTAAAATTAAAAAAGATGATCTATTAAAATTATTAGATGATGATGATAAAATCCTCTTAGATAAATATTGTCTTGATATCCAAGAAATTTGGTTAAATTATCTCAATCATCAAGATTAATCAATTTTTATCTTCTCGATTTTTTACACCTTCTAGATTTTCTTTAACTTCTTGATTTACTATATTATCTGGATCATTATTTGAAATTACTTTGTGATTATCAAGTGAATGGGGATGAATAGTAATAGAACCAGTTCCACCAAGTTCTATGATTTTATTAAGAATAGTTTGAAGACAATTGGACATATTATGAAGACTTTCTTCTAAATGAGTAGTTTCAGTACTTAATTCGTAAATAGGAGCTTTAATATAAATAATTTTTAAACCATTATTAATTGGTTCATTAAGGTTAACTGAATGTTGTGTAATTCCTTCATTAATAGCTGTTACAATACTATCGATACCGGCTCGAGTATTACAATTTAAAGTAAATTCAGCTTTTAATCGATGATTTTGAGGTTTCATTCTCATTGGAATAATTTCATTAAAGATAATATAATCTAGTGGAATAGATGGAATAATGGTATTAGATAATCCATGATGATGTAAATCAACAAATTGTTGAAAATAAGAAAACGGATCTTCAAGTGTCCAAATAAAACTTTGATATATTCGTTCTACTGAATGTGTATCAGTATTGACTAAATCATCAGATGAAGATCTGAGTTTTTGAATAGATTTATTTGAAACTTCATTGACAATAGAATGTACACGGGAAGCTTGATAATATTTTTTTAGAATCTTATCTTGTTCACTAGTTTGATTTTCTAAGTTCTTTTTTGATAAATCAATTAATCCTTTTATTGGATCAATATTGATCACTTCAACTACTTCAATATTACCAATATTAACTAGTTGATTAATCGAACGAAAACGTTTTCTAGTAAGTTCATTTAACATAATTAAACCTTCAATATTAGCATATTCTAATAAATTAACACGAACACCAATATTGGTTAATTCTTCAATTTTAACAACTACTAATTGACCATGTTTTGGCAATATTTCTGAATAAAAGCGATTTTTTTGTTGCATTATATTTTAATTATATTTTTAATTTTTATCTGATATTTTTATAATTTATATAAATTAAATATATCAATTTTTATCAAAGATTTTAATATATGAGTTAAGCCAATATTTTAACCCATATATTGATTCCAACATCCTTCATCATCACTTCCTCTTCGAGCTATATATGAAGATGTTGCAGTTTGATTAATATAATTATAAGATTTAGCGTAAGTTATTTTAGGTGGGATATATTCTAAAAGTGTTTTACATGCAGAACATACTTTAATTTTATATAAAGTGCCTTTTAAAGTAGGTTCTTTATCAATTAGATAAGCATACCAAATACATTTATTAATACACACTTTTTTGTTACAATGATCACATATAACACTTGCTTCATCATTGATATATTTTTCACAATCATCACAACAAATAATCTCATTATTTTCTGTTTTAATATATGCATTTCTTCCTATAGCATAATCCCCTTGTGACCAACGACATTTTCCTTCTTTAGCCAATCTAAAAAAAATCTTTTTACCATATTCTATCATATTAAGTTGCTCTTTTTTTAATTGATCTCCTAATTTATCTCCTAATTTATCTCCTAATTTATCTCCTAATTTACTCATTTTCAATAACTTTAAATATAAATACGATAAAATCAATTATATCAAAGTAATTAAATTTTGTGTACATGATCAAACAGAAGGTTATTTCTGAGTGCTAAGACTTTCTAAAATTTCATTAATGATTGTAAAAAATAATTTAATTTCAGGTTGAGGCTCTTTATCATTAACATAATTTTTCATGAACAGATCTTCAAAAAATATATCAAATTCGCCTGTAAAAATTTTATTGTTAAATTCTGCAGGTAGCTGTAAAATTTTACTTAGAATAAATAGAGTTTCTCGACTCTGTTTAATTGCATTATTAATTTTATCAGATTGATTTGTATCATTATCTTGATATTCAATATCAATTAAGATATTAAGTAATTCTTCCACACTCATATAAATATTTGGTTTTTGGATAGGTGTATATCCTTTCACCTCTAATTTTTTGATCTTTCTTATTATTTCTATTACTTCATCTTTGGTAAAAAGTGTCATAATTGAATATATTTCAAATTTAAAATATTTGATTTCAAAAAAAAATTGATTTAAAGAAATCTTGTTTATATATATTATTAAATATAAATAACTTTGTATTCTTCATAATGACGACAACAACAATTGAATTACCAAAGAATATAAATAAGAAAAAGATCTTTGATCAATATGAATTTTATCAGAATGCATATCAACAAAAATATGGAAATAAAACTATTGTATTAATGCAAGTAGGTGGTTTTTATGAACTCTATGGTGTAGATAATGAAAACACGAAAATAGGAAAAGTTAAAGAAATAGCTAATTTATTACATATTGAATGTACTCGAAAAAATAAAGAAAATAAGGAAAATTCACGAGAAAACCATTTAATGGCTGGATTTCCTTTAGCTGCTTTATCAAAATATATTGATATATTAATGGAAAATAATTATACAGCAGTTATTGTAGAACAAGAAGGCACTGCAAAAGATAAGGTTAAAGCGAATGATAAATTACCACGCAAAGTGGTAGAAATATATAGTCCAGGTACTTTCTTCTCATCAAATGGAATGAATGAGGAACATAAATATTTAGTTCAAATACATTTAGAAGGTTATCAGAAAACTCGTAAATTATCAAATATTAAATGTAATTATCAACCTATGATAATAGGATTATCTGCTATTGATGTTACTACTGGAGAAAGTGATGTTTATGAAGTATCAAATAGTTTAAGTGATAATAATTATGCAATGGATGAAATTTATAGATATTTACAAACACATCAACCAAAAGAATTAATATTAACAAGTAATAATTTAGATATGTCGCGTGAAGAATTAGAGTCTTATTTAGATTTACAAACAATATCATGTCAAATTAATTACAATCAAGTATCAAAAGAATATTATAAATTGAGTTATCAACAACAATTTTTGGAAAAGATTTTCCCAAATAGAAACAATATGTTAAGTGTTATTGAATATTTAAATTTAGAACGTACACCATCAGCTCTAATAAGTTATTTATCTTTATTACAATTCACATATGAACATAATGAATTATTAATTCATAATTTGAAAAACCCCTCTATATGGAATAGTAATCAACATTTATTATTAGCGAATAATACAATTAGTCAATTAGATTTGTCTAATCAAAATAAGAATCGTACAGGTTCAATATTAAATTTATTGAATATGACTTCCACTAGTATGGGTAGAAGATTATTCAAAGAAAGATTATTAAATCCTATATTGGATACAGATCAAATTGAATATCGATATAAAAAAATCGATATTTTTCGCAAGAATAATTTTTGGGAAATCATCGAAAAACATTTAGAAGGTATAGTAGATTTAGATAGATCCCATCGTAAAATAGAATTAGGTATGATGTCACCTAATTCATTTAATATGTTACATTCAAGTTATAAACAAATAATTGATTTATTAAATATGTTACCATCCGAATTATTACAAATTAGCGAAAAACAAATTAGCGAAAAACAAGATGAGAAAGATGAATCAGAGGTATCGTTTAATGATCCGATGACTTTAAGTAAAAAATTTATTGAATATGTGAATGATTTGGAAAAGATATTAGATTTTGAGGAATTATATAAGTATGTAGCAGTAGATAAGATAATAGATAATATTTTCAAATCAGGATATGATACGGAATTAGATGGAATTAGTCAAGAGATTAGAATGAATAATAGATATTTAGAAATTATGATGACTAAAATGTCAAAATTAATTACTGGAGCTAATGGTAGTTCTGTAGTAACATTAAAAAATACGGATGCATCGGGATATTATTTTATGATTACTGCAAATAGATATAATGATTTGATTAAAATATTAAAAACGAAAGATCAGGAGAAGAAATCTGAAACATTCATGATTAATCAAAAAGAATTTATATTTACAGCTGATACATTTAGAGTTAATCGCAAGAATAAAGATGATACTAGTTTTAATATTACTTGTGGATATTTAGAAGAAATATCAGAACATTTAACTGAATGCATTAATAATTTACAAAAACGTGTAAAAATAGTATATTATAAATTTATGAATGATTTAATGATTAAATATAAAACTTTGTATGAACAATTAACTAATTTAATTGCTGATTTAGATGTATGTAAATCTTGTGCTAAATCTAGTATTAAATTTAATTATTGTCGACCACAAGTAATTAAACATGATTCTAGTTTTATGCAAGTTATTAATTTTCGTCATCCTCTTGTTGAACGTCTAAATCAAAATAGTTATTATGTTCCACATAGTATTCAATTAGGTCAATTACCTCCCATTTTATCCGATGAATCATTTCCCGATACACTCAATAATTCATTACCTGATAAACCAAATAATTTATTAAGTCCATTGGATGGTATGTTATTATATGGATTAAATTCATCAGGTAAGTCTACCTGTATGAAAGCAATCGGAGTGAATTTAGTATTAGCACAAGCTGGAATGTTCGTCCCAGCTGAATCATTTATTTATGCCCCATATAAAAGAGTATTAACTCGAATATTGGGTAATGATAATATTTTCAAAGGCTTATCTAGTTTTGCAGTAGAAATGTCTGAATTGAGAGGTATATTAGCAAGAGCTGATGAAAACAGTTTAGTCTTAGGTGATGAGATTTGTCATGGAACTGAAACTATATCAGGTGTATCAATTGTAAGTGCAAGTATATTAAAATTAAGTGACTTAGGAGCCCATTTTATATTCGCGTCCCACTTACATCAACTCACTGAAATAGAAGATATTCAAGGTTTAATTAATCATACAGATAATGAATCGGATAAACCGAATATCGGAGTATATCATTTACATGTTGAATACGATCCACAAAGTCATCGATTAATATATTATCGTGATTTACGAAAAGGATCAGGTAATCCAATGTATGGAATTGAAGTAGCTAGAGCAATGGATTTAGATAATGATTTTTTAAGCACTGCAAATAGAATTAGACAAAAAATTATGGGTCAAAACGAACATCTATTAGCTTTAAGAAAAAGTAGATATAATGACAATGTTTATATGGATAAATGTCTGGTTTGTAATGGAAAACCAGATGATACTCATCATATAAAATTTCAATGTCAAGCTGATGAAAACGGATTCATAGGAGCTACTCATAAACATGAAATGAAAAATCTCGTTCCATTATGTAAGAAATGTCATATGGCCATTGATACTAATGAATTAGTAATTAGAGGATATATTGAAACTAGCGAAGGACGGAAATTAGACTTTGATAATAACCAATCAAATGATTCAAAACCAGAATCAAAAAATGAGCCAAATATGTCTAAAATAGTCTTTAAACGTAGTAAATAAAAAAAATTGAAAAAATAAATATGATATAAAATGCCATATTTAGTAACTAGTGAAACAATTGCTCATGTTGATATTGAATGTATATTAGGAGTTGCCGAAAATAGTATAGAAGTTTTTTCTATTTTGAATAATTTCTTTAAATCTTCTGATACATTTGAAGAATTTACTATTTATAATACAATAATTATATGGGAAATAAGTGAAGATAATATTAAATTTTTCAATAAATTATTCGAAAAATATGAAGAACATATTGATAAATTATTACAAGATAATACATATCAAATTGAAGATTTATATCAAAATTATAAATGTATTCCATATATAAATAGTGAAGATATTGTAATTTTTACCAAAAAAGAAGTAAAACAAATAGAAAATATAATTGAAAATGCAACTCAAATACTATAATATTATCTTAAATGAAGATATATGGATCCAGCATTTTTAGGCAGAATCACATGTTTTGATTCTACCAATCAATGTATGATGGCTGAAGAACAAACATATAAATTAATGACTAATACTAAATTAGATTCTGCATTTGAAGGAGCATGTCAAAATAGAAAAGGATCTATGATCAGATGTTGCCCATTAAATTTAATTAATACACCATATCAACCTAAATCAGGAGCAGTTCCGATTCATGTCAAAGATAATGGGAATGGATCATTTACAACATGTCCTGAAGAATTAACATCTTCATGTGTAAATGAACAATCAAATGATAGATTCACTACATGTATTGCACAAAAATGTAATGATGCAGGATATCTTGAAGCAGATAATTATTATCAAGTATGTAAAGCATATAACTTAAAAGGTAACTCAGAACAAGTAGTTCCAGATTGTCCAAAGAATAATTGTTCCTCTATGATAACCTTACCTCAATGGTACCTCGATACCTTACAAGGAAAACCAATTCCTACACCAACATCAACACCTACGACTACATCAACTACTCTAATTACCCCATCTAATAATTTGTCTAATTTATCCCTATCTAATATTACTTGGAATCTAATGAATACTGATATTTATACATATAGTTCGATAGTAATGGGAGTTATAGCAATGATAATTATCTTTGCAATTATTTTTATATAAGTTGTATATAATATATATGCGAGTGTTGTATAATACAAGTATTATAAAATTTACTTATATTATATAAAATAATGGGATCAGCTTTAACTGTATTATTATCAATTTCAAGGGATATAAATTTAGCTTTATTAGGAACTATATTGATAAAATCATTTTTTAATCCTTTTCAATTAGAATTATCTTGGATATTTGTAATAATGTTATTTATTATTATTGTACCATTTTTGGTAATTCAAATGCCACAATTTTTTGCTGATTTAACAAATTATTATGCATTTCCATTACCAGCAGCATTAGAAATTCTTTTAGTATATATTTTATCATTTGTTTTATATCGAATTTCGGACAAACCTTCTAATATACTTGTTCCAATATTTTTCTTATCAATATATACTCTATTGGTTGGTCAATCATTATGGCCATCTGATACATTTGATGGTCGAGCTGCTAAAATTTTTTGGAATGGACTTTTATAAAAAAATTATTTATAATATATATGTCAAAAGATATTACATTTATATTATTTCATGGTTTTGGTAGTTCCAAAATGTATTGGGAATATGAATTTAAAGGATCAGCGATATTAAGAAAATTAAATTTTTTTAGTGAGTTAAAAAAAATAGGTAATGTATATACTTTTAACATGACTCATTTTAATATATGATTTTCCAAATGATGATAAAAATAGAAAAATATGGCAAAAAATTTATAAAAAATATAAACCACATGATAAAAATATAGATTTTACATTAAAAGACTTAGATTATGGTAATATATGTAAAAAAGTCTATTGTGAAGTTAATCAAAAATATCCAAACACTAAATTAGTTCCAATCGGACATTCATATGGAGTAGGTATAGCATATATATTTTCAAAAATGTATAATAAGAAATGTATATTTAGTGTATTTTTAGATGGTATACCATTATCATTAAGATGTGCCGAAGAATCATTTTATAATAAAGAAGACGGTGATATAAAAAATGAGAAAATGATAAAAAAATATTTTAAAACAAATAATGCTTTGACGAAGGTTTTAGAGAGAATAAAAACAGGTGGAGATGAAAGAAAAATTGATATTGAAAGAGTATATAATTTAATAGGATATTATGCTGGAAAATATAGATTAACTCAAAATTATATATACCAACACTAATTTTTAAAAATGTTCGAACAGATAAAGATAAAGAATTATGGAATAGTTGGTTAGCAAAAGAAAAAGAAGATATAGAAAAAAGTAATCCCGAAAATATATATAAATTACAATATTTTTCTGGAATTAATCATTATTTATGGTTCGATCAAAAAAGCCAGTGATGATATAATAAATGAAATAAAAATAATGTCATATAAATTTTAAAAAATTATTATAAATAATCCATAATAATATATTATTTATATTATTATGGAATTAGAAAAACCTATCATAATTGGTAGTATAGCTGGTGCTATTGGTTATGTTGGAACATTACCATTAGATTTAATAAAACAACATTTGCAAAGTAGTAATAAAAGTAGTACACAAATATATAAAAATATATATGGAAATGTACAATCTCAAGGATATAAATATTTATTTAAAGGAGGATTATTAGGTTGTTATTCGATTGTACCACAAATGGCTATTAAATTTACTTCTAATGATTTTCTTCAAAGAAATACTAATAATTCAAGTTATTGTAATGGATTTATTTCAGGATATTTAGATGGTACATTCTTAGGACCAGTCTTATCAATGATAGCATTACAACAAATGAAAAATAATATAGGATATCATGAATCATTTAAATTATTAATTTCAGGACCAATTTTTCCTTTGACTATACCATTAGCAATGAGAAATGCTACATATACATCAATATTATTTGGTGGACATAAATCATTTAATCAAGAATCTAGTTTTATGAATAATTTTACAGTGAGTTCAATACTTAATGTTCCTGGTGTATTATTATGTTCCCCATTTGATGTAGTAAGAGCTCACCAAATTAATAATATGTTAACAAAAAAATCAGTAAATCCATTATTTATTGCAAATAATATCTATCAGCAATATGGATATAAAGGATTCTATCAAGGATTAGGTTCGTTATATATTAATTTTGCTTTACGATTTCCTATAACCTTTTCAATTTTTTATGGTCTGAATGATCTTTGGTCTAAAAATTTGAAATTCACCAAAAATTAAAAACAATTTTTATAGTGAATTACTCAAAGTTAACTTTTAAATGTTATAGCTAGTTTGTAGAAATCTGCAATTGGCATTATATGATTTGATCTAAATTTATTTCCTAATTCAAGTTTAATTAACATTGCTTCTTGCACTGTATCTTTCAGTAATATATATTCAATTCTAAGAATATCTTTCTTAGCTCCGGGACGATCTAAGCGACCTTTAATCTGTGGTAAAATATCATAATTTGGTGGTCTGCACAAAATTGTATCAAATTTACCGGCAAGTTCATTAACACCAAATCCACATTCGTGAACTGTTCCTACAACATGTTTTTTATTTATTTCCGGATATCTAGAAACATTATCTATTTTATCTGCAATATCATCCGCTTCAATTTTACTTTGAGCAAATATTAATAATGAACAGTTTTCATTTTCTAGTTCTTTTAATCTTTTTTCAAATAATAATACAAAATTAACATTATCATATATTAATTTACTTAAATCTGCATACAGTTTTTCATAATCCTTCTTTTGACTTAATAATTTATTATATCGAACTCTTAATTTTTTAGATAAAGGATATTTCGTTATGCCCGTTAACCATTTACGAGTTTTTGTTGGTATATTTGCTACAATTGATTCGGATAAAATTGCATCTAAATATTCTCGCTTTTCAGGTAATTCAGTATGTAAAATCTTTAACATATAATATAATTTATCAATTCTTGAACGGAAAAATGTTGCACTTGCCAAATATACATTATATTGACTATTTATTGATTCTTTCCAAATTTGTTGTGTTTGTAGTGCACTTTTATTACAAATTGTTAAACATTCATCAATTACAATAAATATCCATGGAATATTTAAACTGTGTTCTCTTATTCTACCAACTGTACTTAATACTAGCGAATTCCATTGTATTTTTTCACTCAACTCTCCATTCGCATGTTGTAATACGATATGAAAATTTTTAGTATGTTTTTTAATTTCATCAATCCAAGTTTTATATAATTTGGCTGTTGGTAATGCTATTAGAACTGCATAGTGATTAAATAACTTATTCTTATAATTATGTGCAAATAATTTTTGAGAAATTGATAAAGCTGTTAAAGTTTTACCTGATCCAACAGCTGAAGCATCACCATGTCCACATACTCTCCCGGAGGTCTCGTCTAATTTTCCTGTTAATATACTATAAATTACTTTATTAACGGTATTAAGTTGATGATCCCATAATTTACTATTAATTATTGGAACTTTTAATTTTGAGATGTTTTTTGTATTAATTGTTGAGTCTGTACTTGATAAATATTCTAAAGAAGACATTAAATGTCTGTAGCCAGAACTATTTTTATTAAGTAAAAATGTAATATCGTTATGACCTATTTTAATAGTGTCGGGATATAGCATAACCAACATATTGCAAATTCTCCATAATGTTCCTTCGTATTGATAATTAATTGAATTTTCCATTTTTTCTCCATGTCTATCTACTGGTCCAATTTCAAATTTGTTTCCAGTTGTATCATATAATTTTATTATTAACGATCGCCATATATTTGACCCAATTTTCAATACTTTATTAATATGTTTCCATTCATATACAATATTATCATTACTTTCTGTTCTTATTTTACCTACTTTTCTCATAATCAAATTAAATTCAAAATGTTTGATATTCTTTAATGGTATTACATATAATGCATATTTGACAAATAATTCCATTGGAATTAACATTTTTTTAGGCTTTGAATTTTTAATTGGTACTAATAATGATGAAGCATCAAATGGATTTAATTTAATATCATTTACATAAAAAAATAATTCATTTCTTAAAAGTTGTGCATCAGAACTATTTAATTTAACTTTAATTTCAATATCATTTGTATTAAATATCCAATTAAATCCTTCAGGAGCTTCTGGCAATTTAATCTTTAACGGATTACTCATTATTTTTGCAAATTCTTGTTCTATTAAAAATCTATCTTGTCCCTCAATATATTCTCTATCTTGAGAAGTTGTTGGTTTAATTTTACAGGGAGTTTCTTCCGTATCACATACAATTATATCATATGATTTGTTTTTATACTTTATTTTAATCTCTTGACCAAATATTAACAAAAATCCAATTCTTGCTTTTAAATTTGTTATTTTTTCTGATTTTTCATATTTAGTCTTGGTAGTTTTATTTATTAATTGTTTTTTATTTGATATAGTGTATGTAGAACCATTAATTAAATATTTTTGTATCTCTAATATAATGTTCAAATATTCAGAATATTCTTTTCCAACAGATAATCCGGTAGTTCTAATATTTAAACCTGAAGATAGATCCCAAATCAGATTTGATATATTCATTGTCATTTCTTTTTCATTTGGTATATCAGGTAAACTGCCTTGTAAAAATAAAATCATACGAGGATTTCCATGCATATCATAAGAAGCAAGCCGTGTTTTTAATGCTAAATCATTATTCTTAAATTTAGTTAAAATTTGTTTTGATTTTAATTCTAATTCCTTTAATTTTATATTCGTATTTAATTTAGTAATGCCATTTGTCAACATATATCTATCACCACTCATCATTGGCAAACTTCTCAATGCTAATTTATAACTATTTATACAATTAATATATTGATGGTTTATTGGTGTGTTTAATGTTAATTCTGATTCGATTTTTTTAGTTAACCCCAAAGGATTCCAATCCCAATTACTTCCTTTAATATCATTATGTTGAATTAATTGGGCTGTATATATTATTTTATCTAATATAGTTTGTTTGAATTGTAATTTATAATCAATATGACAGATTATTGATAAACATAATAAATCTAACATTGATAAATAATTTTTATTTGGCATATATGGCGTAACATCTTCAGTTGTACTAATAAATAATCTCCAGCATATTTGTTTAGTTCCACTCACACGCATGAATTTTTGTTCAGGAATATTGTAAGGTTTACTTTCATTCAATTGTTGTATTGTAGTTTCTAATAATTCTGAACAACCTCTACCTCTTCGAATACACTTTTGTAATCTGGAAACTAATATTCCAACATTCTCATATTTTTTGTAATTAGGCTCAACATTAAATATTTTATCAATATCGCATGCAATAATAATATTTTCAAGATCATCATAAAAATAATCAGTCAATTTAATATATTTCATATTTTTTTTCACTGAGTTTTGCCATTTATTAATATCCAATTTGTTTTTTATTTCAAATAAATCAGATTTAATATTGTTATTTTCATATCTAATCGTTATACAGATTGTTGGATCAAATTGTTTAATATTAATAGAATTGTAGTCAGATAACCATGTATTAGGTTCAATAATATCCATAATATAGATACAACAAAATGTAACTGGAGATTTTCCTTTACGTTGTAGTAATTTATCCATTTCAGTATGTAACTCTTTTCCAGAAGAAAACATCCTTCCAATCCATGATTCAGGTACTACGGAATTTAGTTCTTTTTTACTTTTACTATCTGATAGACCGATATTTACTATCGAAAATTTTTCGTTCAAAGGATCATATCTTTTTGTATTAATCCATTGATGCAACTTAATAAAATTATTATCATTTAAAAATTCTTTATTTTTATTACTTAATGTATTTTTGCTTTTTAATTCTAATGGTATTTCTAAATCATTACGTTCTAACCATTTTACAATTACATAATATACTAAGTCTAATCCAAAGTCTCTAATTTCATTCAAATGTAAAACCTGCGATGCTTCTAATAATTTTTCCTCTCTCATAAACTCAATTGCTCTTATTATTCTTTCATCTGTTAATATTGGTCGCATGTTTTCTTCAGCTCGGATTGTAAATCCATTATACTCTCCACCTTCCCGCACTGCAATTTGTCCAATAGTTAAACCAAAATTTGATATATCTTTATGAAGTTTTCTGTTTTCATCTCGGCCAGCAATATAACTTGGTTTAGTATAACGTTTAATATTCTTAATTAATTTATCCATTTATATAAATTAAATCAATATTGAATTATCGATATAAGTCCATTTTATTACATCAAGTTAAAAATATTACAGTGTAATACGTTAAATTTTGATCACAAAAATAAATATATGATCATATAATGTTCGAAAGTATTTTTTTAGAAACAATAAATAGATCAAATCATGAACAACAATTTATAGGTAATAATTCAAGATTAGCTACATGTACAGGAGTTAAACTAATTGATAATAATCATCTTGTCACTACACATTTTGTAGGTCAAAAAATGTATTTATATGAATTCAATAAAAATGGTAAATTCACATATAACATTTTAGATTCAATTGATACTACTTTGAATCGAAAAATGATCACTACAGATCTTCTAGATTATGATGATGGACGAATTATGACAAGTAATTGTGAACATGGTTCAGTTTCTTTATATTCAGTAGATCGTAAGGAATGGAAATTAAAACATATTAAAGATTATGAAGAATCTGGATTAGGTTTCTGTCATGGTGTTAAATTTTATCCATATGATAAAGATATCTTTGTAGCTACTTCATATAAACCAACATATTGTATCTATTTTAAATCGATAAGTACTGGTGAGATTAAATTAAAAATAGATTGTAAACCATTATTACCTAAGGATATATGTTTTCCTTCAAAGAATACAATGATTGTAATATTTTGTGAAAGATTTCCATCTAAACGGTCAGGTGTCTTTTATAATGTAGATATAAAATATTATAGTTTTGATTTACAAAATGAACTACCATCTTTTATAATAGATCATATTGTAATAGAAAAATGTCATACTGATTCTTGTGTTTTCTCGGATAAAAAACTATATTTAACTGGAGGTATTGATAATACAGTTATTATATATAAACTTGGAACCAATGAAAGACTCACATTTGATAAGAAGATTAGTGGATTTAATTTTCCTCATGGTATTGATTTTAAAAATAATATCTTAGCTGTAACAAATTATGGTAATAATAGTATAAGTATTCAAATTTAGACGCGTGAGATTTTAAGATAAGCAATTGGACTAATTTCTTCAGAATTATATAAATATCTATCAGTTTTTAAAGTAATTGGCATAGCTAATGGTCTAACATAATGATTATCTTCATCAAATCTAATTCCAGAATCCGTACCAGCATCATAAACATATAATGGAATATTTAAATTATCAATCCATTTTCCATTTGGTTGCATTAAATTAACTCCAGAAACTCCTGTAAACCAATCAGGTGATGGAGCAATCATTGTACAAAATGAAATATTGGGAAATTTAGAACTAGTCTTAATAGTCATTGATTGATTTCCTGGAGTAGATAATACTTTATCTGTAACTACTTCTTTAATATTATTTACATTATCACCATGTTCAACTAATAACATTAAATCATCTACTGTACCAAACATTGATGTAGTAGAAATACCGCGTGTAGCCATATCACCTACATCAAAGAGACTAAACATATCATTATGAGTAATAAGAAACATAACACCTGTATGAGGATTGGTCGGACTATTTATATTACTATTAGCACCCCAAGTAGAACTAAAAGTCACTTTATATTCTACACCATTAGTATCATTAACCTTATTAGTTTCATTGTTAGGAGTATCAGCAATTATTTTGTCAGTAAAGTTATCAATCATATTATTTTTATTGGTAATTGACCAAATTGTAAAAACAATAATAAGAAATATCATAAAAATAACAAAAGATAATTGTGTGTTATTCATTGGTAAAAATATACTATAAAATAATATTTTATATTATTCATAAGTATTCGAATTTAATTGAATTATTTAGTTTTTCTAGATCGACGTTTGGTTTGAATTTTAACATATAATTTACTCGTAACAATGATAAAGATTTAGTTACAATGAAAAAGTTACAATGAAAAAAGATATAGTTACAATGAAAAATATAATATAATAATATATAGATGACTAAACAGTGTTATCCAATACATAAATGTCATTTTTTTAATATATTTTTACACAGTGATTATGTAGAAAACAATAAAGGTGCTGATGTCAATATTTTTAATTGTTCTAAAGATATGTACATAATTATAGAATCATCAATAATAAAACCTAGTGTAACTCCTGGATTTCGTGTATGTCTTAATACTCTTCCTAATTATAAATATTTTTTAGAAACTGATGGTGTTTTATTAGATGGTTCTAATGCCTTTGTTTATATTGAAAGTAGTACTGGTATAAGAATTATTGATCGATGTAATCATAATTTTATATTAGGTGATTATACTTATTATGGTATTACATTTGAAGCAATATCAACAAAAACTTATGTAGGTATATTATTTTTTAATTCAAATGCTCAAAATGTTCTTAGATTGAAACAATTTCGTGTTGCACCTTATTTAGATATGGCTAATTTTGCAGATGATATTCCTTTATGGAAATGTATTAATGGTCAATTAGGTTTTCCCACAGGTCAACCACCTTCTTGTTGTAATTCAGTTGAATGTCCTCCTATTCAACAAAATTTTATTGGTCCTCAAGGTTCTCAAGGTGCTACAGGACCAATTGGTCCGACAGGTCCAACTGGACCATTTGGTAATCCAGGACCTACAGGATTACTCGGACCTCAAGGATCTCCTGGTGTTCAAGGACCTCAAGGATTTCAAGGACCTCAAGGAGCCCAAGGAGTTAATGGTTTAGCTGGACCAGTCGGAGCACAAGGTTCAAGAGGGATTCAAGGTCCGATAGGACAACTAGGTCTGCAAGGTGTAAGAGGATTTCAAGGAAGTATAGGAATTACAGGTGCTGCTGGAATTACTCCTGTAAATGGAACATGGAATAGTCCATGGAATAGAATATTAAATGGTGGTGGTTCATCAAATACCGCATTTTTATATCAAATAGTAAATCAAACAATAACCTTATTCATTCCTGGAATTTCTTTAGCTAGTGCGACTAATTCATCTCAACCACCATCAATCATTCAAACTACTGTAACTATGCCATTAGTTATTGTTCCAAATAATAATCAAACTACCACAATTATTACATTTATTTCAGGTATTGTAGGATTATCACGTTTAGATATAACTACTTCCGGATCTTTAACAATTTCCAAAGATCTAAATCCTGGAACTGTTCTATTAGCAACCGATACAATTGCTTTTCCATCATCAGACGGACAAACTGGAAATGTAACAATTGTTTATTCACTGAATGGTACTATTAGTGCATGACAAAGTATTAACAACCTCTTAAACGTAATCCTTGATGAATTATGTCATATCTTTCAATTTTATAATCTTGTAATTTTTGGTTATCTTCTAAGTGTATTCCTTTATAAATTAAACGTTGTTGAGATTTACATACTCCAGTTTTTTCAAAAATCTTATCTTTCATTTCTTCAATAGAAGATGTTGATTCTATATCAATAGTTATCGTTTTATCAGTTATTATTTTAATAAATATTTGCATTTTTACTATATAAAATGTAATCAATTTTTAACAACATGTAGATTCAAAAAAACATGAAGAGTGGATTCCATTTGAATATTATATTCTTCTAATGTTCGACCTTCTTCTAATTGTTTTCTAGCAAAAATTAAATGTTGTTGACAAATAGGTACTCCTATTTTCCTGAAAATCATATCTTTGATTTTTTCAATAGTAGTTTGTGGATCTACTTCTAGAGTAATAGTTACTCGTTTATATTTTATTTCTTTTATTTCTTTACAACAATTATTTATAGTACCTTTTAGTGGACATCCTTTCGGAACATAAAATTAAAATTTGCATTTGATTAATGTTTTTTTTATCAAATTTAGTAAATTTAATCAAATTTTCCTTTACAAAGTAACATTATTAACAACCCCTCAAACGAGGAACTAAGTAAATAGTAGCTTCTTTTTCAATTTCATAATCCTTTATTGTTCGAGCATCTTCTAATTGTTCTCCATTAAAAATTAAACGGTATTGATCTGGTGGAACACCCGATTTTTCATAAATATTGTCTTTTATTTGTTCAATTGTATTATCTAATGTAACATCATTTAATGTAATAGTTACTCGTTTATATTCTGTTTCTTTTATTTCTTGATTTGTATTACAATAATTATTTATTGTACCTTCTTTCGGACATCCTTTCGGACATCCTTTCGGAACATGACATAAAATAAAAATTTGCATTTGAGTAAAATATATGTTTTTTAATCAAATTTTACTAACAACCTCCAAGACGTTGTACTAAATGAAGAGTAGACTCTTTTGTAATATTATAATCTGCTATTGTTCGACCATCTTCTAATTGTTTTCCTGCAAAAATTAAACGTTGTTTATCTGGATGTAATAAAATTCTATCGAAAATTTTATCTTTTATTGTTTCGATAGTATCATTATTTTCAACATCAATAGTAATAGTTCTATCTGTAAATTTAACTTCTGTTTCTTGTGAAGAACAACTATTTATCGGTAAAGTTATTTTAACAAAAATCTGCATTATTGAATCTCTATAAAAAATCAATTTTTGCCCAAAGTATCAAAAATATCAACAACCTCTTATCTTTATAACTAAACCAAGAGTTGATTCTTTTTGAATTTTATAATCAGCTAATGTATATTCAGTTGTACAACCATATTTTTCACATTTTTCACATTTAATATGTTTATTTAATGTTTGTAATAACTGTTCACGTCTTTTAGTAATTTTCTTAACTATTTCAGGAGAATCTTCAAATGATTCATCATCGCTTGTTATAACTTTATCACAAATAGTTTTTATTTGATTTGAAATATCATGTAATTGATCATGCATATGATTCTGATCTAATGATCGTCCAGCATAAATAAGTCTTTGTTGATCTGGTGGAATGCCTTCACTTTGTTCAATTAGTTCTTTAATTTGCTTTATTGTACTATTACTTTCAACTTCTAAAGTAATAGTCTTACCAGTTAAAGTTTTAACAAAAATATGCATTTTTTGAATGAATCACAATATAATTACAATATAATCAATTTTTTGAACCAAAATTACCAAAGTAAAATATTCATCAACATCCTCCTATACGTAAAACTAAATGAAGAGTAGATTCTTTTTGAATATTATAAGTAGCTAGTGTGTTTGCAGTCATACACCCATATATATGACAAACTGGACATTCCATTTTTTCATTTAATTTCATTAATAACGCCAATTGAACCTCAGTTAAAGTATAAAAATTGAGTGATGAAGTACATCCATGAGGTAAAGAAGGATCATTTTTATTTTCAATATTTATTTTAATTTGATGTAATATTTCATTGAATTTATCACTCATATGTAAATCATTTAATTGTTTTCCAGCAAAAATAATACGTTGTTGTTCTGGCGGTATTCCTTCTCTGTCTTGAATTTTATCTCTAATTTCTTTTAAAGTATCACTACTTTCGACATCTAAAGTAATTGTCTTTCCAGTTAAAGTTTTAACAAAAATCTGCATCTTTTAAAATAGATTACATATAATCAAAAATTATATTATATATTATGTGATAAATTACCTTTCTTTGTTATTCAAATCAAAATATCAAAGAATACATTAACGACATACGCATTTAGGCCAATTTCCCAAACATATCCAACAAAACTCCTTATAACAACATTTACATGTCATATGATTACAGCCTCCATTTTTTTGAACAGAAACTTTGCATTTTGGACACAGTTTTGTATTATTGTTGATCCATTGAATAGATTGTTGTTTTAAAGTTTGTTTTGGTGGTAAACATATCATTCCTGGATGAGCATTCATTTCACATTTAAGGCAATATGTTTCACCACAAGGACATGTAATGATATTATTTCCAGTTTGATTTTTTTCAATTACTGCAACAACACCACATTTACAATATAATATTTTTTCAACATTTTCACCTAAAGCAATTATTTGATCAAATTCAGATTGATTTTTATCAAATCTATAAAAAACTGATGGTGGCATATTATTTTTTAATACTTGTCTATCATATAATGCTGAACAAGTCTTATCATAACAACATATTCTCTCATTTTTATCTAAACTAGAATAATAATTTACAAAACATCTACGACAGATAATATGATTCTTATTTGCTATACATTCTATTATATGTTCTGGTATATATTTGTCATAACAAATAATACATTCAATACCTAATTGACTATTTGGATTGACATTTCTTAAATTTTGGAAAAATATCTGTTCTTCACTAGGTTTTTCAATTATAATTCCAACATATTTAAAAAAATCTCTGGAAAAATCTTTGATTCCATCAAGAAAAGATTTTTGTATTTCTGTTTTGTTTTTTGTTATTTCTGTTGTTATTTTCATTACTTTAGTTTTTCCACGTTGCATTGAAGGAATATCATCATCAATTTCCTCATCAATATCATTCATCGTAGGTACTTAATATATTGTAATAATATCAATTTTATATTTATGATATCAAAAAATAGCCTTTTATTTGTTATTCAAAGTAGTATTTAATATCATATTAACATCCTCGTAAACGTAAAACCATATGAATGGTTGATTGCATTTGAATATTATAATCAGCTAATGTACGATCATCTTCCAATTGTTTACCTGCAAAAATCAGTCTTTGTTGATCAAAAGGAATTCTTGCTAAATTGACAAGTTTGTATTTTACAATTTCAATAGTATCACTACTTTCAACATCAATAATTATCTTAGTTCCAGCAGTCGTTAAAACAAAAATTTGCATTTATTATTGTTATTATTGAATATACACATAAATATAATCAAAAATATGTTTATTACTATAATCAAAAGAACATTTTGTAAAATAATATAAAAGAAAATTCATTATTTATAATAAATAGATATTTTTTAAAATACTCGACTACTAATATGACATCACCTATTTTATCTTCTATCCATTCAATTAAAGTCGGCGGAATTATTTTAGATAATAATGAGAATTTACTTTTAGTCTTTGGTAAATATAGTCAAAAATGGGGTGTTCCAAAAGGCACTCTCGAAGAAAATGAAACTTATATTCATGGAGCTCTACGCGAAATCAAAGAAGAAACAGGTCTAGAATTACAACAACCTAATACCTCTCATTTAGAATATTGGTCAGTTAATCGTGCTAGACTTTATTTACTCAAAGTAATTAAAACAGCTCCTCTTTTAAAACCTTATGATGACACTGAAATTAGTCATGCAATTTGGCTAAATTTACGAAATTATCAAGATCTTCAATTAGTTAAAGCAAATGCTAATAAAATGCTTTTAGCCATTCTAAAAAAACTTTCAGTTATTCTTGGTTTTAAATATTAATAAATTAAGTAACTTTTTTTAAATTTTTTATTAAAATCAGATTCTTTTCTGATCCATAATGTACCATATTCTAATTTAGTCTTTATATCACCTCTTAAATTAGATACATATAATTGTTTATAAATAATTTGTTTAATATGTGGTTTCTTAACACATCTAGCTATTCCAATAACTTCATATAATTTAGCAGATTTTAGATGAGTATAAATATTATTCATTTTTACATAAAAATGAATAATTAATCAAATTTTTAATTATCGATATCGTACTAGCAAATAGTAATCATAAAATTTGATTGTTAATTTGCTATAAATTAATAAATGATCACACGATTCAGAAATAATAAAGCTATGTGGATTCAATTAGCGATTTCTACTAAAAGTCCTACAACTATAAGATCAATCACAAATTATCGTAATTATAAATCATACTATAATCAAATAAGTGTTAATATAAAGATGAATAAACTTTTATACACAACCACTGCTCGTGTAAATCATAATATTCAAAAATTAAAAATGGAAGATACATGGAAAGATTTCTATTTGGTATCTAAGAAAAGCATACACTTTCTCGATGGTAATACTAATGAAAAATTTATCAACAACGCCTCCATATTTTTAGGTATAGCTAATATGATAAGTCGTGCTAAAGAAGATGAACATATAATTCAAGAAATTTTTGAGGAAGATATATCTAGATGCCATTATCCATTTTCAGGTCCAGTTGCTAATGCAATGTATAATTGGGCAAATATAATAAAAAAAATGGATAATGATAAACAATTTGATGATATAAACTTACATAATCCTGTAACTACAAAGGAAATAGCTATTACTAATTTATTTTTATTAGCTAAGAAAGTAATTGTAGGAGTTTATAAATTAGAAACAGATACAACGATGTGGCCTTTAAATCCAAAATCTTAAATGTATCATTTGTAATTACTTTTACGAAAAAGAATAAAAAATATAAATTAGCATATCTTTGAGATTTATACATGTCTCTGGACTCTTCTTGATTTTATCTATTTCGGTAATATCTTCATTCTTAAATGATTCTTTAATATCAAGTGCTTCATAAAATTGATTAGCTAACATAACATAATCACTAATTGATGATCTATTACTTTTAAGCATAAATAAACTTTCAGATGCAGATTGATCATCAAATTTCATATCAGTTACTTTATGAAAAAATAATAATTCTCTTTTGATAACTCTATTTCGGACTTTAGTTAATAAATAACATAAATATAATTGTGCATTACTTTCAAAACATCTTGGATCCAAATCATGATCTAAATATGCTATTTTCAATTCAAATCTTGGAGCAAATTTGAAACTCATCATAAAATCATATAATTCTTTAATAATTGTAATAGCTTCTATAATTGTTATATCAGATTTATCTTTATTTTTTTTATCTTTCTTATCAGGTGGTTGTAATTTTGCATGAAATGATAATAATTTATCATAATTTGAATTTTGAATATTTCTAGGTATTTTATCATTTTCGTTCTTTTCTTGTAATGTTTTTAATTCCGATTGATGTTCTGGACTATCATATTTTTCTGCTCGTAAATATGATAATTCATTCAAAATTCGTTTCTCATAAATCTCCAATAATTTATCCGTTGGATCAACTATAACCTGTTTATCAATAAATTCCTTATAATTTACCATTTCTTTCTTTGATATTTTTATTATTGGTATAGTCATATTTGGAAACATAATTGATAAATCCATTACAAATATTTAATATTTTTTAATATATTAATATTTTGATATATAAATTTCAATTTTTTTAATATCAATTTAAACGGCTGTAATATCAAATCAATTGATATTACAGCCGTTTAACTTTAACTTGGGACATAAACTTTATATTGCAAAAATTTTTTAATGTACCAGTTGAACGGTCTACTAACAAGAGGGTATTTAATAATAAATCCTGTCTCGTCTAGCTTTTATGACATTTAAGTCATAATCGTGTAAGGATTGATGAACAGAGAAACTTTATTTCGTTCGATGTTTTCAATCAACCTTAAAACTACATTGTCCGAGCAATGTCTGTTATTTAAGGGTTTTTGGGTTATTTTTGACCGTAAATATTCCGGTCGGTTTCCTGACAATGAACCTACTAACAAGATCTCATAAATGTTTTTCGCAGCATTTTCATCTCTATCGTATGTGGCATTAATACAACTGTTGGTACTTTTACAACATTTTAAACCATATACTGATCGAAACTTCATTGTTTCTGTTTCCGCATTTACTTTTTGAGATTTCTTTGGTACTATCCATTGTTTATAATCACTCAATAATTCTTTGCAATTATAACATTTTTGAGATGTATAATTCTCATTTATTCCTACTATTTTCACATTCTTTCTTTCCTCTAATTTATTATATAATCCTTTTATTGGCATTGATGATCCTTTAATTCCTTTTCCATTTGAACCTCCTAATCCATATCCTATTATTGTTATTTTTGATGGTTCCGTTTCCTTTTTAAGACTATTCTTACCAGCAATTCTATCACAGATTATTTCATATGCTCTCTTTTTAAGTTCATATTTTCTAAATCTTATAGATCTATAGAATCTCTTTTCATATTCTTTCCATATTACATTTATTATTTTCAATACTTCCTTTAAATTCTTAAGATACAGATCACTTGAAGTTACCTTAAAACTATATTCTCCTAACTTTGCTATTTCTGGTATTTTATCCTTTCTTGCATTTATTTTTTTCAAATCTTTCTTATGATTTATTAAATGGTGATATTCTTTTCCTGTACATTTTAAAATTTCTTGTTTATTATCATAACTCGTAAATAAACTTCTCTTACCAGGATCAATACCTATAATACTTTTATAATTCTCCAAATTCTCAATAATTACCATAGGATAAGATTGTTTCTTAATTGTTTCTT
>Ga0302280_1000756_pt1 | contig 28272 bp, 34 predicted proteins | sample III_Fen_E1_1_FD_198771 | JGI IMG/M metagenome (GOLD analysis project Ga0302280, IMG submission 198771) | Peat permafrost microbial communities from Stordalen Mire near Abisko, Sweden - III_Fen_E1_1 | ecosystem: Environmental > Terrestrial > Soil > Wetlands > Permafrost | place: Sweden: Abisko... | reverse complement strand
AAGAGTTATGATTTTTACTGATAGTGATGTAGATGGAGCACATATTAAAGGTTTATTAATTAATTATTTTACTTTTAATTGGCCTGAAATAGTAAAACAAGGATTACTAGAATGTATGATAACACCTTTAATAAAAGTATTTAAAAATAATAAATTATTAATACAATTTTATAACTTAGATGATTATAAAAAATGGGTTGAAGTTAACAAACCAAAAGGAACTCGTGAAAAATATTATAAAGGACTTGGAACAAGTACGGCAGTAGAGGCAAAAGAATATTTTTCAGATTTAAATTCTACAAAGAAAAAATATACTTTTAAAGATTCTGACATGCCTATAATTGTTAAAATTTTTGATAAAGAATATGCAGATGAGAGAAAAACATGGATTACTGAAGCTTTAGTCAATCCCAAAGATATTGATTATAATAAAAAGATTGTTCCAATAGATTATTTTTTAGATAGAGAATTAGTACAATTTTCTATTTATGATAACATAAGAAGTATACCAAATGTTATTGATGGTTTTAAACCAAGTCAGAGAAAAATTATATATGCTTGTCTCAAGAAAAAATTATTCCTAAAATCTGATGGTTCTGGAGAAATTAAAGTAGCACAACTATCTGGTTATATTTCTGAACAAGCTGTATATCATCATGGAGAAGCTTCTCTACAAGGAACTGTTATTGCAATGGCTCAAGATTTTGTTGGTAGTAATAATTTAAACTTACTATTGCCAATTGGAAATTTTGGATCTAGACAAGAAGGAGGTGATGATGCTGCTTCTTCTAGGTATATTTATACAGCTTTAAATTCTTTAGTCAAATTACTTTTTAATGAAACAGATAATTTGCTACTTAATTATCTTGAAGATGAAGGTACTAAGATAGAACCTGATTTTTACGTACCTATCGTACCAATGCTTCTTATTAATGGTTCAACTGGAATAGGTACTGGCTGGAGTACTAACATTCCATGTTTTAAAATTGATGATATTGTACACAATATACTAAAATTACTTGATGATGAAGATTCGAATCTCAGAGAAATGAATCCATATTATAGAGGTTTCAAAGGACAAATTATACGACTTGGACCACATAATTGGAAATCAATTGGTGTAATCAAATATATAAGTAAAGATACTGTGGAAATCACAGAATTACCAATTGGTATGTGGAAACAAGACTTCAAAGAACTTTTAGATAAATTAATGGATAGTAATGCAGTTAAAGCAGTAACAGTAAATGACGACGATTCAGAAAAAAATGCTAACGATGTTTGTTACAGAGTAAGACTTAATCAAACCATAGAAAAAGACTCAGTTGATGATCTTATTTCTTTTTTTAAACTAGAAAAGAATATTTCTGGGACTAATATGGTTGCTTTCAACGAAAAATGTATTATTACACATTATGGGTCTGTGGAGGATATATTGTGGACCTTTTTTGTATACAGACTTGATTTTTATCAACTTAGAAAAAATTATCTAGAGAAAGCACTCCGAGAAGAAATTCACAAAATTTCAGAGCGTTTAAGATTTGTGCTATTAGTAATTGAAGATAAAATTAAAACACATAAACGAAAAAAAACTGAAATTATTAAAGATCTTACAAGTAATAGATTTGCACTTGAAGATCATCATGAACTTCTTAGTATGAAACTATATGAATTTACAGAAGAAGAAGTTGAAAAACTAGAGAAAGAATTGCATAATCACAAAGAAGAATTAAGATCATTACTGCTTAAAACAAACAAAGATATGTGGAGAGAAGATCTTCAAACATTAATGAAATTTGTTAAGATATAAAGATTAAACCACCTTAAACCAATAAATAGAGAATCACAAATCATCGACGTTAGAACATGTATAAGTTTATATTTACTACTTATAAGGAGGATGTCTGTTGACGAAGTTGATAAAAATTTATCACGTATGAATGTTATTATGGCTGCTTTAAATGATGGTTGGACAGTTAAAAAATCTTCTTTGGATTCTAAAACTTTTGAGTTTACTAAAAATCAATCTATGGATCTCAATTATAGAGGATTAATCATTTTTAGTACTAAACCATCAATTTGTGAAGATATTCAGAATCATTTAGATAATTTAAATAATGTGCATAAAAAGATACGAGATTCACAAAATATGCCCAAAGATAGAACAAAAAGGTCTATCTCAACTCCAATATCTAAAAATTAGGGAGCTTAAGAACTCATATTATTGTTTAGAAATGTCTCCACATAACAAGATAGTCACTAATAAAGTAATAACTATGGATGAATCAGAAAACGAAGATTATGTAATGTATTCTGATTCAGACTCTGAACCACCACTTTCATCAAAATCCATAAAACCTATGCAACCTATAAAATCTATAAAACCTATGCAACCTATAAAATCCATGCCAGTGAGTAATTACTCTGAAACAGAAACTGAATCTGAAACAGAAAGTTATGAATCCGAGATAGAAAAATTTAAACCCATACCTAAACCCATGCCTAAACCCATATCTAAAGCAAAAGCAAAAACCAAAAAATTTGCAAAAGAATCATCACCTGTGCAATCACCTGTTATCCCACTCATTAAAGGTAATCGTCCACGTGGTTTATCAATTGATTCTGAAACTTCCGACTACACAAAGAAACCAAATTTTAGATGTGGATCATGTAAAAAAGATTTTTTACTCGATAAAAACCAAAATATGATTCGATGTGCTCATTGTGGTTATAGAATTTTATATAAGTTACGAACAAGAAACTATATATCATACAAAACTGAGTAAGTGATTAATTAATACTTGATTCCTAGTTAGTGTCCAAAGATTTTAAAATTTTTTTAAACTCACGCAAAAATGCTGTTTTTTTCTTTTCATCTGTTAACATATATGCTAATTTATATCCCCTAACCGGATCCTTAATTTGTTTCATATCCTTTTTAAATTCAGCTAATTTCCCTGTAAATTTGTTACCAGAAAAATACTTTGGTATTAAAATACGCAGTATCATACTATCTTTCTCTTGATTAGCAAAACTACCCTCTTCGTCTTTATTATATAACAAGTTACTACTAGGATAACTTAACTTAGTTGTATCGAGATTTTTAATTATATTCAAAGGAGCTATAGTACCAATATAGCAATACATTTCTTCAAAACTAGTCCAGTCTTGATTTTCAAATGCAAATTGTATCATTTCTTCTGCATTGCAAGATAAATCTGATATTTTACTTGCATTACTAATATTTTTAACTAATTTGGGATAATTATGGAATACAGTCGAATTAGTATATAACGTACTATATTTTAATTTGTCATATAAGGAATGATTTGACTCTGAACAAAATTTAATACAATTAAATGTATCTAGTTCTACATCTTTCCCTAAATTTTCTACTTTCTTTATAGTTACTTTTTTGGTACTATGTTCTAAACCTTGAATCATATTTCCTATATACCTTAAATCAAAACGTGATTCATGAATGATTTGTTCTAATGCATTTTTAGAAATTTTTTCATTAGAGAAATGTCTTACTAATTCAGCTGTAGTAGGATATTCGAAATCTAACTGTAAAATACATTTTGGTACTTCTCTCAAAGTGCCAACACTTTTATCGTGACTAGTCATCAAAATTGGCAAACTATTTTTACTAGAATTTAAAAATTTATAAAAATCAGATCTTTGGGTAGGTCTTAATGCATTATCAAGATCTTTAATTATTATTGCTTTTCTTTGTTTTGAGTAAAATAATTTCGTTATTCCTTTGGCCTCTACAGTTAACAATAAATTATCAAATATATCTTCTGATTCATAATCAGTATCGTATGTGAGATTAATAAAATTTAATTTTTTAAGACATGCCCTAATTAGTGTTAATTTTCCACAGCCTATTGAACCTCTTAGTATGATACCTTTGATTTCATTTTTGGAGCCTATTTTATAACCATCTAGAAAATCAAGCAAGGTTTTTATGTTGACCTTATTTTTAAAGATTTTGGATAAATCAAGTGAATTATCTTCTTTTTTTGTAGCATACTCATTATTATTTAGTCCTCCCTCAAATGGGGATATTTTGATCTTAGGTTTAGGCTTAGGCTCCTCGCTTTCCTCGCTTTCCTCATCAGACTTAATACTTAATTTACTAATTTCCTTAGTTAATTTCACAACATTAGTTTTTTTCATGCGCTCTGGAGATTTAAAAGATTATACTTCATGTCTTTAAATAATCAGCAGTCATGATTAAAGACATATTGGAAAATCTCATCAAAGAACTACAAAATGAAAAAAATCAGGAAAATCTACATTCTGCCCTAGAACCTTTTAGTTTACGAATCAAACTTTCCTTTTATCTAGTGGTATTTCTACTAATTTTAATTATTTGTAATCTAATTTATTCAAATGTATTAATATCTGAAATAATTAAATCCATTCGCCGTTAGTGTTTATATCTTTAACTTTTGTTAAAGAAACAAAATCTAAGTCTACTTAACCTATTTTAGTTATAGCAATTATATAGCAATATATATTAGTTACCAACCCTTAATGTTTTCTACCTCCATGCATTTTCATGCCATGTCTCATTGCCGAGACACCTACACCCCCGGCACCCCAACCCACATCTGGTAAACCGTAAGGGCCTTGCATATTCAAAAGATCATTTGGGGCACCACTACCAAAGGCTCCAAATCTATGACGTCTGCGTCTACGTCTGCGTCTGCGGCTGCGGCTGCGTGATCTACGTCTGCGTCTACGAGATCTGCGTCTACGAGATCTACGAGATCTACGTCTGCGTGATCTACGTCTGCGTCTACGAGATCTACGAGAACGGCGTCTGCGTCTGGAACGAGAACGAGAACGGCGTCTACGGCTGCGGTGTCTGGATCTTCTGCTTCTTCTTCTTGCCATTTTTAAGAGTAACATAGAAAATAAATTTATTCATAGGATTTTTTGCACAAAGTATTTAAGGATTCCAAAGATATTAAAATAATTACCTTGAATAAAAGGAATATCGTGAATCACACTAGTGATATTTGTTTTAAACGATGGGCATCAAAGGTCTCAATAAACTTATTAGTCAATTTGCATCTTCAGCTATATCTTTGCATAATATAGATGAATTTTGTGGGAGTAAGGTAGCTATAGATGGTGAAATTTTAATTCATAAATTTAGGACAGTTGAATCTAAGAATTCTCATATATTTGGATTTTTAAATAACATTTTTTGGCATCTGAGACATGGAATTATACCTATTTATGTTTTTGATGGTGCCCCTAATATTGCTAAACAAACAAATGTTCTAAGTAAACGTTTGAGCTTCAAAGAACATATGTATCAAAAAGCGGAAGAACTTGAAAATAAATTTGTAGAACAATTAGACAATATTGATAATACAAAATCCACAAGTGTTTTAAGTCCAGAAATAAATGATACACTGGATCAACTTTTTAAAATTCAAAGAAAAATGTCCTTCATGACAGTCACTAAAAACCATCGAAATGAATGTAAGTACTTACTTAAACTAATGGGAATTCCCTTTATTGTTGCTAATGAAGATGCTGAAGCTCTTTGCGTTTCTCTTCATAGAAAAGGCCAAGTCGATTATATCTATACTGAAGATACTGATGCAATTACTTATTTTGCAGCTAGTCTTGTTACATCAGGTATCAGTACAAAAAACATTAAAATTTTAAGAAAAGGTTTTGAATCACTTGATAATGATATGGTAACAGTAATTGACTTAAATCGTATATTAATTGACATGGAACTTACTCCAAAATCTTTTGTTGATATGTGCATTTTGTCTGGATCTGATTTTTGTCCAACTATTCCTAAAATAGGGCCAATTAAAGCTTATAATTACATCAAAAAATATGAATCTTTGGAAAATTTTGGAATGTATAGTGGTATAACAATTCCAGAAGATTTCAAGTATCAAGAAGCAAGAAATATATTTTATAGAGATCATTGTGTTTCTATAGAAAAATCCCTTAATTTGGAACCACTAAAACACGAAGACTTAAAAAAATATTTATTTGAAGAACGAAGTTTAAATCCAATTCCTATTATTGATAAGTATCGGATTATGTTTAATATCTTCAAGGGAAAAACTCAGGCAAACATACAATCATCAGAATCTTCATTCAATAAAGACGATGATGATGATGACGATGATGTTGGAGGTCTTCCCTCATTTGTAGAAATAAATAAGAAATCTGGTGCAGACAATAGCGTTGATGAAACAACATGATCCATTTTGTAAGCCGGATGCATTCTAATGTCTCGTTGTCTCCAAGCTAGGACTGAGTTCCAAAACTCCTCTAATACAGGAAAATTCTTATCAAACCATTCTTCATCTCTGTGAATTCTTACAATATTCATCTCTGTATTTTTTCCGTATACTCCCGGTATGTATTCTATAAAATCCGCTATTTCTAGGTCTAGTATAAACATATTTAATTGAACTTGTGGGTAGTAATATATTGGTATTTGTCCATGTTTAATCTTTCTACGCATGGGACATTTTGCTTCAAGCATTACTAATCTTTCTATACCGTCATTATCTTCAGATATACCATCAGCTGAACCTCCTAAAAAATGGTATCTAGGATCTGCATATTTTCTAGATCTTTCGCTCTTTAATCTAATTGGATCTAAATCCCCAAATGATATCATACCTACTGTATGATTTTTCTTTCCCATTAAATAACAGTACTTTTCTATAGCTTCATCTTCATATTTTTCTCCATGTTTTGTTGCCTCATTTCCTGTAAAAGATTTTCCTGTACCACATTTCTCTAGTAGTAATTGTACTGGTTTTTTATACGGATTAATTCCAAGTGCTGTAGCTGCATCACTTGAAGTCAATTTTCCTCGTCTCTGATTTAACCAGGCCTCTGATTTTTGCTCGTGTTGTTTTAATCCTTTAATAAAATCTAAATGTTCTTGGAAATCACTCATGTTAATCACCCAAGTGATTATTTATGTTAATGCTTATATTTCTTTAAGCATGCTTAACTAATTTCTTTGCTATCAATAAATGGGAAATTCTCATCAACACGCTATGCCTCATCAACATTCTATGGCCACAACACTTCCTCCGTGGGCTACAAGTATTTGTGAAGGAATTGGTCAACCAAAAATGATAAATGGTATAGTACATTGTGTTCCTCATAATAAATCTCCTTGTGATCCAGGATATATATATGAAGATAAACAATTTGGACATGGTAAAATGTGGGTATGTGTCCCTAAAGGACACTAAATTAATAAGATCTGAAAAATTCAACTTTACACACACTTTACACACACATTACACACACACTAAAGCTTCTTTACTTGTTGCACAACAAGAAGTATAGAATCTATAATTGTAATATGTATTAACCACCTACCGTCCGCGTCCGCGTCCACGACCACGTCCACTAAATGCCCCACGTACTGGGCGTGTTTGGGCCAGAGCCTTTTTCTCCTCCCATGCTTTAACCTTAGGATCATCATGGTCTTTAAAATTTAGATCAGAATGTTCTACAGCAGTTTCCAACATCTTTACATTTACTATGCTAAAATTTACTTGTTTTAGAGACTTAACGTCAAGGGGAACTTTGTAATGCCCAATTGCAGCAAGAAATACTGACATTGGAGTTAATGTCTCACATGTTAAAAAGGCTTTCATTATTTCTGTAGAAAATCCAGATAATAAACATACTCCCTCATCATCCTTTGTAAAAGCTACACTGGCTACAGTTCTTAGGTTCCAACAAATAATTTGAGGCATCTTATAACCATGTTTTTTATACTTAGCTTCAATCTTATCAAATGTCTTTAGATGTCTTCCAGAAACCTGATTGAACTGCATATCTGTAAAGATAAATAATTTATCAGGCATTTGCTCCTGCGTAAGATTGGCAAATGATCCAATCTTCAAAATTTCATCAAAAACAGCCTCCATATCTGTACTGCCTCCCCACGGCATAGACTTACATTCATGTACCTTACTGGCTAAAGTCTTAAAATTACTAAGATTAACGATTGTAGGATGCTCATGAAATGTAATCACCTTATGTTTAAAAATTCCTTTAGAGCATTCAGATACTAAAATTCCTAATGCTATAGCAACATCAATTGGACGAGGTCCCATTCCCCCAGCAGATTCCATTGAACTAGACACATCTACTATACTTAAACAACGGTCAAAAATTGATACATTTTCAATATTTTCACGAATTGATTTCCACTGATTCTCAATGAGTTCCTGACCTTCTCCACCCTTAAGGATTTCCGCAACTAATTCATGTGGCATGATTCCCTTAAAATTAGCTTTAGTCTGACCAGCCTTTAAATCTTCTAAATATTTTATGTATCTAGCATGTAGCTCAGTACGAGCAGCTACCGTAGTTCCTTCAGCATTACTGTCTCTAAGAAATGCCTTTTTGTACATTAAATGCGCTCTACTTGGGATTGTACTGAAATTAATTTCCTGAAACTTATTTTGACTTAATTGGGTCTCTACTAACCTAATTTTTGCACGAAGTTCAGTAAGCATCTTACGATACTCTTTAGGCCTAAATCCCATGTATGTCATTAACGACGTAGCCAAGTTAGTTTTCTTATCATAGTGGCACCCTTCTGTAGGAGCCCACTTAGCACACAAGCTTGGACGTTCTACAGTAGAATCAATTTTTAGTTGATCACCTAATAGCTTGATTTCTGAAATATTATACATTGAATTATACATTGAATTATAATGACTTTTAATGCCAATTTTCTCTAATTCTTTGCAATAATTTGTAGTTAATTCTACTAGAAACATAATGTCTTTCCAACAACCAACTTCAACAAATGTAGGCAGAAGCTGAGTATATACATCAGGTTGTGTAAGTTTTAACAAAAAGATTAAAACTTTTCCAATCAGTTTTTCTCCCTTGCCTTCCCGAACATCTCTAAAATTTAATATTACCTTAATAGCAAGTTCTGGATTTTCATTCCATGCAGCTTCAAATTTACTTACTAAATTTGAAATCTCTCCACCTCTATTTATTGTTCCGAACAGATCCATGCTCTTATCTCCAGTACTAAGAAAAGCAGTTTCACCATTTTCACCAACAGTAAGATTTTTTAGTAGATTTTGAGCTTCGGCGATAAGAGTGTTCATGTCAGAACGTTGTTTACATACTTTAAAAACGAATTCTTAAAGTCTTTTATTTTTTAAAATTTGAAATAATCCTTTGGTTTTAGTTTCTATTAACCATTTATTACTTCTAATAATATGTCCAATACCAGTAATAAGGAGAAAAACTCCGATTGTACGAAGAAATAAGATTTCAAACTTTTCAAACTCACATTTATTTCTCGAGCAGTACCAAAATTTAGGAACAAGGTATAAAGCTATTATTATATTGATAACCCCAATAAAAATATCATGTTCTAATCCACGTTCCTGTACAGAAATCTGATCTTTATTCGTGTATGTGTTAATTAATCCGTAAATTGTCCAACATATTGATGCAAACATTAGTAGTACGATACATACTATATATATAAATTCGGCTTGTAAACTTGGAGAAAGATTACTCCAATTTAACATTTATTAATCATTGCAAATTAAATTTTCCTATGCACGAATGCATATAAGTTTAAAACTTGGTAATTTTGATTTATTATAAATTATATGTATAGTATCGTAATCTAACCTATCTAAACAAACATTTGAGGGAGCCTTAATAAAAATATATTTTGTGAGCTTTTTTTCTTTAATTATTCTGACTAACTCCCACAATTCCATATTTCCCAATTTAAGCATTATTGATTCTTTTTCTCTATAACCTGGTCCATTCCAAGGCGGATCCATATAAATTATATCTTGACGTAATTTATCATATATGTCCAAATAATCCTGACAAAATAAATTGATATTTTGACAATTAAAGATTTTACAGTTTTCCATAAGTAGTTTAAAATTTTCTGGATCAATTTCTACCCCATTTACATATTTAACTCGTCTAGAAAATTTTACTAGATCACCTCCCATGCAGGCAGTAGCATCAGTAATAATCCGTGTTGATAATCCTTTTTCTATGTAATTTTCTTCAGTTAATCCTAAGAAATTATCTATACATTGTAATATCTGTTGTGATTCGTGTGGTCTTGTTATACTAAAACCTCCTTCTTGATTTAACCTGAAATTTTTTAATATAACCTCCATTCATTTGATTTAATTTAATTTGATTTAATTCCTTAACTATATTAATTTTTAATTTTACAACCTTAATGTTCCAAATCCATAAAATCCCTGTTTATATATTTCCTCCGATTTAAGTATACTAGAATTTCTAATGATTAATTGAAACTATTTAATATGAGGGGATTTGCAAATGATAAAGATCTATCTGGAACACATATACTTTTATTATTATAAGCACCTGAATTCTGAAATCCTAAAGCACCTTCAAAATTTGGTTCTGTATAACTTCCTCTATACACGGTTGGAGCGTTTTGTCCGCCTTCTGTGATGGCATTTAGTACCTGACCTGGTACAAAGTTTCCAGAATAACATTTACCTGAAAATTGTGGTTGAGAAGTAGCCCTAGATGATGACCCTAAGGCAATCATTGGATTTACATCACCTGCATAGTCCATACTCATATTATAAACTACCTCAGCATTAGGGTTTACTGGTTTACCTGAATATTGCTCATATACATTTTGACCACCTGTAGTTCCCTGTAGATAGTTATTAGGATAATTTCCAGGACCTTCAAAATACTTTTTGTATTCAGATTCCCGTTTATTTACCATGTTGCTAAAATTATCAGGCTCCTCAAGACATTCAAATCCTGGAATTACCCCATTTGGATTTGTAGTAGTTGACGGGCACAAAGGATTGTTTTGTAATTGCTCAACTTGATAACTAGCTATTTGTCTATCATCTACTCCAAAATTTCTATATGGATTTCCCTGAGGAACAGCAAATATACGATCATATTGAAATCTTGAAGCATCTGGCAAAGCCTGTAAAATTGTACCTGGACCATTTTGAATTAAATCATCTCCACCAAAAGTACCGAAATCTATTTTACCTATAGCCAAATTAGGATCTTGTAACAAATTGGTACGACCTGGTCCAGGGAAGTATCCTTCTATCAATGTTGCACTTCTTATGCTATAATTGTCGTACCCACCTGTGCGAATAACTGTGGGCATTTTGTTTACTACTTATCAACAAATTAATTATCAAACTTCTACGGTAATTAAAGTTTGAAATAAGATACTTTCAATAATCTGTTGATAAATTTAATTGTAAAACAAATTAAGCCTAGTTTCGAAAAGCAAATCAATTAAATGGAAAAATTTATTCAAGTACAATTAATCATGCGAGGTCAACCGTCAAATGATGAATTGGTTCAGAGTATTATTTTAATAATCAATGCATGGAATTCTAAAAATAAAAGTAAAAATAATTATGAAGCCTGGACTATGCCATGGAATGGAGGAACTTGTCTCTATCCTGAACGTTGTCGTACAGGGATGTATATTCCTAGATTTGATTGTAATCATACTGGAGACTGTCCTCAAAACGACGAGGAGGAGGAAGATGACGACGAGGAGGAAGATGACGACGAGGAGGAAGATGAGGTAAAATCTAAACTTTTGAAAATGGAGTAGGTGAGGTCGGGGGTGTTTTATAATTAATAGCAGTTTCGCATAATATGTCAAGTGCTGTTTTTTTCTTAGAAACTAGTTTTTTCTTCTTTGTCCCCACTTTTTGATCATGTGTTCGCACTTGTACATAAGTCCTTGTACCAACATGTTTTTGAATCTTAGCTAAATCTCTACCAAATAAAAGCACTCCCTCAAGATATAGAATATGTTCTTCTATAGACCATCGACCAATATTATAACTCATTCTGAATTAATTAAATAAAATATTTTTAATCTTAAGTGAATTTTAGTCTTTGATTAATTTGAATGGAAATTGTTGAACCTTTTATCGTTACCATCTATACTCTAATTATATGTGTGTTATTAAAATGATTAATAAATTTGTCAGAAATTTCTAAATTTTCTTGAATCCACGACACTATAGTATTTAGATCAATATTAAGAACTTTATATCTGTTGTCTCCATTTCTCAAATTTTTATGAGAAATACCATCTAAATCAAGTAATATTTTAAACATAGTTGTGACCTTTCTAATTTTTGAATCAAAGTTTAACATAAATTTTGCATATTCTTCTTTAATAATTGCATCTTTTATAACAAGAATCAAATCATCTTTAGATCTATATTTAACAATTAAGTAAATTAAAAAACTATAACTTGTTTTTTGTTGTTCATCTGTAATCTCAGGATTTAAAATTTCGCAATATTCCTCAAAAGTAATATATTTAGAAAACTCTCTAAATATATTTCTATACATAGGAGTAACATTGATATTTTCACAAATCCATTCTGAAATTTTACCTATAAAAAATTCTCTAGAATTTATTTTACCTATAAAGCAATGTTTAATACCAGGAATGTCATTAAATACTTTGGTAATTAGGCTTTTTTCATTATCATCACCATAAGTAACGGTAAATTGATGTTTTTTAATATATCCTTTGAATTTTTCAAGAATTTCGTCCATGGTTAATTTAATATGAAAATCAGTTTCTTTGTTATGTTTTATTATTTCTTGTGCTATGAAATCGACCAGAAAATTTAGACACATTTTTTTCCTTATATTACTCATTTTAGAAAATAAATTATACATAGAATCTGTTTGTAAATCAATAATATTTGTATTTAATTCTATTTTAAGTTGTTTATTTTCTTCTAGTATTTTTTCATAATCAATTAGTTTAAGTCTTAGTTTAGTAATTTCTGTATTTTTATCTCTATCAATTTCTTGGGATTCTACTTCATTTTTAATTTGTTTTATAATACGATCTAAATCCTTAACTGTAAATTTGGGATCTAATTTTATGAGTTCGGTTTGTTCTTCTTTTTTAGTTCCATATTTCTTACTCATTTTTTTACCTTTGAGAATGGGATGTTGTTTAATTTTACGTTCAAGTTCTCTATTATACAGAGATTCATACACATATTCCATAGTAAAATCTTTTCTAATATCTCGTTTATGGTCTTTGATTCGTGTTTCTATATCATCTGTATATCCAAATTTAATTACATCATGTTCAGCAAACCCTATATAAACAATAGGTTTTTTACAAAAATTTGTTAAAAGATTTTTCTCTTTTTTACATGTGATGTCTACAATTTGTTCGTCTTTGATTTGTAACTGTTGTCTTAATTTATCTGATTCTTCTGCAACAGTTTCATTTAATATTTCTTCCAGTCCTAAATAGTAATCATGTATCTCATCGGCTCTGGTAGTTTTAGATTTTAAACATAGTTTCTTAAAACATTGTACTGTTAACGTGATAAATTCTCTATTGTGTCCTCCTCTAGTTTCTTTTTTGTTTTCTTCTTTTGCTTCATGGTCTGTCTCTGCCCCAATATTTTTTTCTCCCGCGTCTTCGGGAGCAAAAATTTTGTAATCTTGATTTTCTATAAAATTCCTAATAAGAACGACTTTACAGTGATCCACACGACTATAACCCATCCATTTCCATACTTTGTCCAGATTGATAACAAAATCCTTACGTGTATCATAGTTTAAAAAACAGTAAAAATTAGCAACAAATAATTGTTGATTTTGATCCGTGAATTTTTCTTTAAGTTTCTGTATGATTTTAGAATGATAATCCTGACTTGACAACCTAGTTAAAGGATTATTTTGAACTAGAGCAACGATATCGAGAATTTCCTTAGGGGACATTTTTAATATCGATGTTTTTATTTCCTTAAGTATGTTTCTTTTTACAAATCTATGTAATTTAAGGCACACTAATATCAAACCCAGTAAATTGAGATCTATTCATATCTGCTGGTATGAGTCTTTGTACATCACCAGAGTAAGCATAATTATTAGTTTCTTTGCGAGTAGTACCTGGCTCGTCTTGAAAAGTCCAAAATTTAGAACCGAGATCTTCTCTAGATACATTTCCTGCGAAAGCATAATTAGTGGTCTCTGCCCTAGTTGTCTTATTTTCATCCTGAAAAGTCCAGAATTTAGAACCAAGATCTTCGCGAGAAACATTACCAGAATAAGCATAGTCTGTGGTTTCTTTGCGAGTCGTGCCAGGCTCATCTTGAGCAGTCCAGAATGACCCATTTTTGACTTGGGTATTAAGATTTAGTTGCATGACGTTTTGGGGATTAACTGTACCGCGATCAGTTTCATTGACGTACCAATTAGCAACAATATTACCATGACCGTAGGCAGCACGTTGTGGATTCCCTATTGGTTGGGCATTACAGTCATTTCTACTACGAATATTATTATCTTGGGACATGTAAGTTTCACTTCGTTGACCAGTTTGTGGAACATGAGCAGCTAGAGGACCCTGACCTACGGAAACTTCTTCATTAACGCAGAGAATTTGGTCTCTATTTCCCCCAGTATTGGCAAATCCCTCACTAATGTATTTGTTTTGGACATTTTTATACTCAAGATTACCCAGACCATAAGAAGTTTGATCTCTTGTAGCATTATTAGGTTTGAAAGTAACCTGAATTTCAGGAATATTGTAGTCAAGATTTTGTTGGAATCCAACTTTTGTGGTCATAACAGGATATCTTGTCTGGTCCCAGAAAGAATTTGGTTTATTTTTGGTAATACCAGGTGATGAAGTATCTCCAGCAACACCAATACCTGGATAACTTTCTGGTAATCCAGCACTAAAGTATTTACCTGCATTAACACGACCTGGTAGTTGATTCTTTTTGTAATCATTAACATTATTGGGCAAGATCCTAGTAAAATCATGAAAACCTCCCTGTGCTGGAATTGAAGGATCAGTATTTAAACCTGGACCAACTTGCTCTGGTTCTACTGGACTAAGATCATTTTTAAACTGACTGAGACTTTGTGTATATCTATCCATATCAGGGCGAAATAAAGGCATACCATATACCCACCCAGTTTGTTGTTCAGCTGGAGAAAACATTGGACCAACTTCGCGTTTATGTAGATAAGTATCATCAATGCCAGTAAAACTGGCTAAAGTCGTTTGCATAGGTGTAGAATAGTCAAAACCACTATTAATTCCAGTAATATTACCAGGTACAGTAGAACCATCAATGTAACTACCAGAAGCTACGCCAGTACCAGCCATATTTTGGGTGACTTTGGATCCATAGAAAGGAACCATATTGTTGTGATAGAAATCAGTTAAAGGGCGTTCCTTGAGATCTAATAGAAGATCACTGGTAGGATCATTTGCTGGAATAAAATTAGAAAAACCTTCGTCTTGACCAATTTGTAAAACATTTCTAGTATTTTGATCATCTGTCTTAGGATTAGGGCGAGTTTGAGTGCGTTTAGGTAACCCACTGAGCATTCGTTGTTGATGCTTTATATATTCTGGATTAGCGTTAAGAGGATAAGAATCTGCACAAGAATTTTGGTAACCCATTTCATGATTTTGTGCAAGTTGTTGTTGATAAGGATGTTGTCCAAGATAACCAGGTAATGTGAGTTGATTCTGTGTATCAAAATTTTGGTCTTTTTCTCTTTGATTGAGAAGATATCCTATGGCGCTCACTCCTGCTAAAATGCCTAATTCCATTCTTTATACGATAATAGGAAATAATTTCAGACTTTGTACAGAAAAAACCTTGCGATTAATAAATGGCAGATTTTGATATCCATGATCACGTAGTAGTTATTGATTATGTAAAGTATGATGCTAGAAACAGAAAAATTGCTGAGTTTGCTGGAAAGAAAGGCATGGTAGTTGAGAAAGGAACAGGAAATGGAGGATGGTCAAAAGTCAATTTTCCAGGATTAGGAACACATGGATTCCGTAATTATGAGCTTGAAAAAACTCATTATGCTGGTCCAAAGATTGAATCTGTTATACACAAAACATCCAAACAAAAAAGTATAAAGATTGGAAGAGAGGTCTTAGTTGAACATACAGATATTAAGAAAAATAAACACTTAGAAGGTCTAATTGGTGAAGTAGTGGATATAACAGCAAATAATATGTATGTTCTTAGAATGCCAGATGGGGAAGATTATAATTTCAAAAGAGATGGATTAGTGGAATTTTCAGGGGGAAAACCAAAAAGTCCTTCCCCAATAAGACGAAGAAGAAGACGCAGCAGACACTCTCCTAGTAGATCATCGCCAGGTAGAACAACTAGACGTAAAAGTAAATCTCCAGTGCGTCTAATTAGTCCAGGTACAATGGCAAGATTTAGATCAGAATACAACGTTAAATCACCTTCTTCTATTAAAAATTATTTTTCTCCATTGAATGAATTTCCCTATCAAAGAATAAAGAGCCCAACCCCAGAAAACATCTTTGAAGGTCTCAAAACAAATAGACGTAGAAGTATAAAACGTACGGAAGGACTTATAAAAAATGAAAAAAGACGAGCAGAAGTTTTAAGAAAATTATATGGCGATAAAGCAGATCAATATCTTGAAGAAAAGCCTAAAGGCAGAAAGCATACAAGTCCTAATAGTCATTGTAAAGATGACGAAGAACTTAGTACATGGAAAGATAAACAAGGAAGATATAGATGTGTGAAAAAGTGTAAATCAGATCAAGAAAGAGACACTATAACACATAGATGTAGACAAAGGTCACAAGATAAAAAACCATCATCTTCTAGAAATGTTGCTAGAGTAAAACCATCACAGTCGTGGTCATCATCGTCGTCGGAAGACGAGGAAGAATATGTACCAAGAATACCAAGAAGAACAATAATGGCAAAACCAAAAAGGCAAACAATAACCGAAGTCATAAAAAGTTTAAGTCCAAGTTCAAGTTCAAGAGTTATAGATGAAGATGAATTATCAGTTGGATCAGACTCAGAAGAGCCTGAAGAAGAAAAACCTGCAGACTCTGACTCTGACTCTGACTCTGAACCTGAAGAAGAAAAACCTGCATCTGATTTAGAAGAATTTTAAATTTCACACGTGCTAATTATTAGAGTTTGAATAGCTTCCCAATATTGATCATAGTCGTCAAGGATATCACTAGCGTGATCTATATCACTAGCGTGGTCTATATCACTAGCGTGGTCCACGATAGTATCATTAACTTTTTTAAGTCTAGGTCTATGTCTAGGTCTAGGTCTAGGAGATCTAGGTTTTGACTTTATTTTATCACTAGCATGATTCTCGATATTTTGACCTGGTTCTAAGAGTTCATGATTTCCATGTGCAAACATACAATGATTGTAATAGGGACATGAACCTGTTTTTACCCAATTCTTACATAATTGTGTTTTATAAAATTTCATACATATTTTAGTTTCTTTCTTCTTATCCATGATACACAATTTACACAATTCACACAATTTATGAGTTAAGACGTTTTTAACATCTAAGCTCAAAAATTTTTAATTTCCTGCTTGCCTCCAAGGGTAGGGATACTAACCTTACCCTTTTCTGTATGATCAAAATCCTTTATATTACTATTCATATCATTAATGTCTAATATAGCTCCAATATCACTAGCTCTAAATAAAGGTTCTTCGTGGGTTCCTTGTATAGTTACATGCATACTTAAATCATTGGTTTCGAATGCCTTTCTTATTTCCATGGGAGTGTTTATATGTTTGCATACCCTTTCCTTGAGTATCTAACAATTTTTATAAAATGATATTTATCTCCCTAGGGAGACAAAAATTAATTTACTTAAAGATCACTTGATCTTCGTTTTTTATTCCAATGAAAGTACAAGTTTCTTTTCAGCATCAGACCACACGAGAAGTGCCCCATCATACTTCTCAGAATCTTCTAGAGCAGAACTAATATCTACATCTTCGAGTTCTGCTAAAGTCTTAGCGCCATTCTTTCCTCTTGGGCCTTGAGGGCCTCTTTCACCTTGTTCTCCCGGTTCACCCGCATCCCCCTTAGGGCCTTTTGGTCCAGCAACTCCGGTGGCAGCTGTAGGGGGAGGTAAAGTCTGAAGATATTTTTCTACAGCATCGACCCTGAGCAATAGATTTTGTACCATCGCTTCTAGTTCAGTAGATCTTCCACCACCACTTCCAGAACGAAGTACTTTCAGAAGATCTGTACCATATTCATCTTCTAATACTTGAATACCTCTAATTTTAAGAAAGGTGCAATTTTCTCCTTGAATAGCCATATTTTGGGTAAGAGGGGGCATTTTAGTTTTTATATACTCTATTGTTTTTTTGACGTAAGATAAACGAATTAAACTTAATCTAAACCATCTCCAAATCCATGACCATCATCATCAGATTCTACGATTTTTTGACGAATTGTCTTGCTTTTGCTTTTGCTTTCGCTTTCTGTACTTCTTTGACTTCTTGGACTTTCTTCGTCATCATCTTTAGATTTGGTTGAAGACTTTGATTTTCCTTTAACGTTGACAACAAAATCCTTACCATTAACAAGTTCAAGATCTTCTAAGTTTATGATAAGCTTGTTAAGAGAATCTATTGGAAGTGACCATGATTTAATATCTCCCTCCCATTTACATCCACCAGCATCTTTAATAGAATCTTTGTATTTAAAAGTATTTCCAGAAACCTTAATGCGTCCTTTGGTAAAATCTTGGATTTCTATAGCTTTGCTAGATTTTGAAGTAGATTCTTCGCCATATTCTTTAGGAGGCGGAGGTGGAGCAACTCCAAGACGTTCATGAATAAGACGTTGATTAATTTCGACGAGACCTTTAAATTCTTTTTGTAAAGATTTTACTAGTGTTTTAAGTTCATTTAATTCGTTAAGCAAGTCTGAATTGCTAATATCAGTACTATTTTTAGTTGCTTTGATTTCAGACACTGGATCTTCAGTTTTAGGTTTAGGTTTAGGCTTAGTTTTGGTGACTTTGATAATTGGAGTATCTTCAAGTAAGTCATCTATTAGATCATTATCACCAGTTTTCTTTTTGATAGCTTTTGACATCTTTAATTATTTCCTTAATAAACAACTAAGGTTAAAAAATTTTTTTTAATTAACAGTGTTCTTTGTAATAGATTGATTTTATATCATCAATCGCTAATATATTTTTAAATTGTTCTTCTATAATTTGTCTTTTGTTGACATTATCAAACCACAATTCAATTCGATATAAAAGTTTAAAATCAACTGTATTATTGAATTCATTTCTCTTAATTGCAGAACTATCTACAACTCTAATTCCAGTAATACTAGAATCTGTCATAGAACCAATACAAGCCATTAAAATATCCATCCAATTTCCATCAACTTCTTCGAGAAGATTTTTACTTTTGAATTTACGCTTTGAGACTTCAGCCCCCATTTGATTTATAGGATCTTCCCACTTTGGTAAAATACCTTTTTTAAAAACACTAATACTAGATATTTCTTTAGAATTCATTACTGGTTTATGAGTTCCATTATTAAATAATCTACTAGGTTTAGGATAATGATTAAAAATTTGACAAAACTTCACAACAGTGTTAAATTCACATATTCTTCTAGTACTAGCTTCATACGTATCACTGTCGCTCTTAGTATGATCATATAATACCCAAGTATTTTTAAGAGGATATTGAACAATTTGTAAAGTAGGTTTAATGATATCTATAACAGAATCTGAAGAATCAGAATCAGAATCATTAAATTTATTAAATTCGTGATCACTCATTCACTCAACCTCTTTTTGTGGTAGATTTTTAAACTTTAAGACCTAATAAAGAAATATATATTTGATAACTTGATAAGAAAACAGTAAGAGATAGAATAATCAAACAGAAGTAATCATAATTTTCATATATTTGTTCAAATTTAACATGACCTAAATACGCTAATGCAACAATCAACAAAAGTGAAAGAGTTTTACCAAGATGTTTACTTCCATTTGTATTCTTTTTTAATACAGGAAAAAGACAAAGAAAAAGAATAAGTGGTCCACTATGAATAAAAGCATCTTCCAAAATAACTTGTTTGGTGCTAATATTTTTAAAATCAGATTTGAGTTGGACACTGGGGAATGTAATAAAAAAAGTTCCCATAATACTAGTTGATGTTAAAAGACAACAGGCAAAAAGAAATATCCATTTTGGAACCACCAGAAATACACTCCATAGGAAGATACTAAATGATATAAGTAGTCCCCAAATAGTAAAATAAGAATAAATATCATTCATTACTCTTTACATGTACACAGAATAAATTCTTAACAGAAAAAAATAATCACACATAATAAAGGCGTTAACTTATTAGCGCAAAATGAGTACATCTCAAACTCCTCAGTTAGTACCTCTAATGTCCTTAGGAATTTTTTTGTTTTGTCTGAGTCTTATATTTTTTCTTATTGGCATAGCTATTAGTAAGACTAGTCCAGATAATAAATCTACATGGCAAGGATTAGTGTGGACTGGAGTAGCTCTATTTATACTTTGTGTATTTTTTCTTATAGGGGGAGGTATACAATCTAATGCATCAACAGGATTACCTAATTCCCCTATAACTGTAACTGTTCCTCAAGCTCAAGGTTTTACAAACACTAAAGAAAATTTCGGAAACACATCGGATACATATGAGTCTATAGGATATGGTCCTTTAATAGATGCAATAAAAGTTCAGAATTGGTTAAATGGACAAACTTCTGGTCCAGAAAAAGGAGTAAGTAATTGGCCAGATGGTAGCGGTAGTAACATACAGATCACTAGTGATCAATTCCAATCGTTATACGGATTTATTCCGCCATCATTTACATATTTCCCGATGGGTCAAAATACTAATAATTATACTCCAACTAATTATCAAGATGGCAGATCAAATTGTATGGCTGCATGTTCAATGACCAATTGTACTGCAGTACAGACAGAAGTTCCACAAAATTGTTCTCAGGAGGCTCTTACTGCAGGTGCAAGTCAAAATAGTTGTGGAAATAATGCGACATACTCGTGTACATTATTTTACTCTACTATATCTGCAGCGGATGACGGATATTGGACACTAAATAATTATACCCCTGGAGGATGTTTAGATAAAACTACAACTGGATGTTTGGGAACAAAATATTATGAAGATGCTACTATACCAACCATATTACCAGATCAAAGTAAGGCACCTAGTCAAAGTAAAGTAACTTTTTGTGATTCTTCTGCATATTCTATATATACAGGTGCAAGTCAGTTAAGTGAAGGTGCAGGATTTTGGACAGTACCTGGTTCCTCTGCCGATTGTTCATGTACTAATATGCAAACACCATGTGAAGATTCAAATTGCTGTGTAATGAGAGATTTATTAACTACAGAATTTATGCAACACAAACATCCTTTTTACTTATTACCTATAGATGTTACTCAAGCAGAAAATGGTGTAGGATCATCTAGTGGGTACACTGCTGGTTCAGCAAGTATGGTAGTACCTAGTATACAAATAGGATCATCCGTATCTGATCAAACATGTTGTGGAGTGTGTACTGATCCTTCAACTAATGAAGAACGTATTGTAAGTTGCTTGGGACCCCAGTGTACAAGCGATTCAGATTATAATTGTTGGACTATTGCTCCAACAACTAATGGGAAAACAAACTGTCTTGGAGATACTTTTACTGGACCAAACGGTGGAACCAATCCAAATGCCGCCCAAACAGCTCTAAATAATTACAAAGACGCTGGTGCACCCACAGATGATTATTCTTCTCTTTTTGCAGCATGTTATTATCTACAAAAAGGTACAATGACAACATCAGTTCAATTTAGTTGCAGTCCACAAACAGTTACTAGAGGCTGTACTGGTGCACCACCTATTATTGGTACAGAGAGTTTGAGTTACCAATATGGAGCATGCAGTAATAATGCAATAATACCACAAAGTTCAAGGTGCCAAGAAGGACCAAGTTCAAATTTAGCTGCATGTACAGGATTTCCATATTCGTGTGGGACCTCGCAGGGCACTAGTAGTTTATGGATTAAGACAAATTAAGTTCCACACTGGATTTAAACACGTGGTACTTTCTGCGTGTAACTATAGGAAAAAAACATAAGACTAGCATAAATGAATGTTCTTACGACTATCTCAACTATCTCAACTATCTCACCCATACCCCTAAATTTAGAAAATCTTCCAGAACATTTGCTTACGAGAATCCTGGAAAAATTTCAAACTAGAATTAAAGTTCATGACAGAAATGTTCTTACCAATTTTGATTTTAGAAACTTAGTAAAAAGCAGAAGAAAATACATCGATATAGAAACTGATGTAAAAACCCTAATTAATGTAGCCGAAACATGTCCCAAATTATATAATTTTATTATGAAGTCAACAACTGGTTTACTAATATGGGAAATATATTATAATTCCCTGATGATGACTAAAATTAATAAACAATTAGATCATATTAAATTATGTGATAATAATGAAAGATGTCCCGAGGTGACTCACTACATAAATAAAAATATTAGACATAGCGACATACATAAAACTATTGCAAAATATCATTATACACGTCAAAGTCGGTGTAAAAAAACTAACGCCATGATAAAGAATGAGCAAAAAAGTGAGACCGAATTTAGTGAATCCTGGGAATTTTACTCCGTTTCATCTGACCTCTCCTACGATAGCTAATATATTAGTTCCACCACCTCCACCTCCACCACCTTCACCACCATTAACTAGACAAGAACTGATTAAAAATAATTCAATGTTTCTGAATTTTATGGCAATTTTGATAATTATAGCTCTAGGATACTTTTTATATTGTATATATTTGGAACGGAAAATGGTGTTTGAATATTTACAAACAATTCCTCAGCCCGATAATCCACCACATGCATTTATTCCTAATCTTCGTTTTTAAATCATTCAAAAAATAATAGGACTAGTAAAACATGGCATCGCCACAAACAACTCCCCTATCACAACTTCTTGGAAGCGATGACAATAGACTTCCCCCTCCGAATCAAAACCCTACTGGCCAATTTGGACAGTTACCATCTAATCCTAATATAAGACCAATAACTACGCAAATGCCAACTGGTGTAGGACAAGGCATGTCTATGCCGGAAGGATCGTCTAGAAAAGAATTTTTTGGTAGTTTGAAAGACTTTGATTATAAAACTGTAATTTTAGTATTTGCAATTATTTTGATTCTAAGTTCAGGAATGTTTGCCTCAGGAATTCAACCATATATGCCGTCGGCAGTAAGTAATGGAAAAACCACCTTAATTGGTTCACTGATTGCTGCCATTGTAGGTGTATTAATTTTTGTAGTAGTGAAACTTTTAGCTAAATTCTAAATACTTTAATACCTTAATACCTTAATACCTTTAATAAAGCAAATCACACTTCATGATCACATTTATAACTTATGACTCACTAACTAAAGAAATACTTGAACAGTGTTCTAAATTGTATTCAGAACATTACGGATTTTGGTTGAATAATAAATGTATAAAATTAACCCCTACTAAATTAAAGACAATGTATTTATATGATAAGACATGTGGAGTAGTACTAGCAGAAATAGATGGCCAATTAATAGGTCATTCTTTTTATGCTGAGTTTGAAAACTGTTTATGGATAACCCAGTTAGTAGTACACAAAGATTTTCGAAGGAGAGGAATTGGTACGAGTCTAGTATCTAAAATATTGGAAATAGATTGGAAATACGTAGGTATTGCAAGTTCAAATCCATATGCAATACAAATATTAAAAAAAGTAACAAATGGAATCATATGTTCACTTGAAATTGTAGAAATAATTATGCAAGGATGTACTGTGCCATATTTAAAAGGAAAAAATTTTACAACTTCGACCATTGATAGTCAATTTGATATTAGACATGATATTTTAGGAGATGAATTAGCACAAGGTCATGAATTATTATGCGTTGTAAAAAGATCTTAGGATTAAGTATAATTTAATTATATGCGTTCAGGATTCAAAAATAAGTTCAAGTCCCAGTTCAAACAAAAGATGAAAGATGAATGCGAATTACAAAGTCGAGAAGAACTTCTGCTAGGTTCATTGCTTCGTTTTTATAAAGAAGATTCACAATATCTTAATATATTAGCCGCTATTTCAAAACAAAAAACTATCATTTCTCTTAGGGAGATGGATTATACTGTCACTAATTACTCGGATGATAATCGAGTCATTTATTTGTTAAAATCTGGTAAAAAATTTAATATGTACTTGGACTACAAATCACAATTGCGCGGATTTTCTAAGAAATGTTTTGACCCATTTTGTCGAAGACAAAGAATATTTTTAGACTATGAAACAAAAACACCAATATTTCTTGAAGATAATGAGGTTAACGGGTATAAAAATGATGATTCTGGTATAGTTACTACCATAGGTCAATTAAACTTTTTTAAATGGGCTATAACAAACGAAGTTGTAGATTTTTGCTTTGCAAACAAAGAGGCCATTGACAAACAAATGGAACTTGCTGATAAGAAAAAGAAAACAATTGAAAAGGTTGATAAGAAAATTCATCCTACTTCAACAGATGAGGGGGTTAAAGTTATTATACAATTTCCATAATTTGCTAAAAAATGTAAGAAAGGTCGTATTATAATTAAATACGACCATGGAAATAATAAAAAGCATTTGAAACAAATGATCTTAACATGCACATTACTATACAAGGAACTCACGAAGAACCCTTGTTTAGAGCAAGAAGTCACTTTTTCATTGGATTTGGGTTAAGAATGCAAGTCATTACAAAAATTAACTATCTATCTATTAAATGAAACTAACTAAGAAACAGAAAATCGCATTGGCCAGTATTGGTATCGGTGTGGCAGTTTTAGCTGGAGGTGGATTGATTTATTACTATTTAAATAGGCATGGACGACGCCCTAGAGCGGGAGGTGATTATTATGCTACAACACCTGAATATCAGAGAAGTGTTGGTTCGGATTCTGGTTCGGATTTGGGTTTGGAAGAAGGTTGGATATTTGGTAAACGCGCACGTAGGCGTTCAAGAAAACAAAGAAGAAAACGAAGATATTCAAGAAGATAAGTAAATTTTTTATATTCGGGATAAGTAAAAAGCTAGAATGTCGGCGGTTAAACACAAATATGGATGGAAAAGAGATCGCATGAGTGAAAACTATAAGTATTTAAAAATTGAACAAAAACCTGTGCACAAAACCTATGCACCCCTATTAGTACTTAGTCCTATGCCACCAGTATATGATCAAGGTCAATTAGGATCATGCACTGCTAATTCATTAGCTGGAGCATTTCAATTTGATCTTATGAAAGAAAAATTACCTAATTGGGTTCCAAGTAGATTGTTCATATACTATGGAGAACGATCACTTGAACACACTATCTCAGTAGATAGTGGAGCAGCCCTTAGTGATGGTATTACTGTGCTTAATACATTAGGTGTATGTCCAGAAACAGTATGGCCCTATAACATTAATGAATTTGCAGTAGTTCCACCTACTATAGCATATTCAGATGCTATTAAATGCAAAGCATTGTTAGATCGTAGAGTTAATGTAGATCCTATGGATTTTAAAACCATGATAAATCTGGGATATCCTGTTGCTTTTGGATTTACTGTATATCAGAGTTTTGAAACTATTGGAGCCAACGGAATAATGCCAATGCCACAACCTGGTGAACAAATATTAGGTGGTCATGCTGTATTAGCATGTGGATATAATGATACTCTTACGGCTAATGGCCAGACTGGCTTTATTAAGGTAAGAAATTCCTGGTCCAGTTCATGGGGTCAGGGAGGATACTTCTGGATGCCATATGCATTTTTAACTCCAGCTAATTGTAATGATTGCTGGGTGATTACTAAGAATGAGGAACTTGAGAACGAATTAGAGGCACATCTAAATTCTGTCAAGGAAATTAAGAAAGGTATGGCAAAAGTAATCGAATCTATTAGTAAATTTTTTAAGTCTGGAACATCAGCTTTAGCACCATTCAAAGCCTAAGTTATAGGGTTAGTTAATTTTCATGTGGTTTAGTAAGATACATTATCACTAGCGTGATTAACGATATCTCTAATCCAGATGAAAACCATTGTACAAGATTTAGTGGTATATTACATAGGTCAAAACTCCAGAGAAAATGATAATTTATTTTCTAAAATGCCAAAAACTGCCATTTGGTTTCATTTAGAATCTGGACCATCTGCACATGTATATGCTGTTAAACCTATACCTTTAGATAAAAATGAAATAAAACGAGGAGCTATGCTAGTAAGAGAACATTCACATGGTCAGGGGAAAGTAATTTATCTTAAAAAAACAAGTCTTAATTTAATAGGACAAGGTGAATTAGAATTGCTTAGACCAAGTAAATACGCCTAACTAATAAGGTAGGTGATGATGGTAGTGTGATATTAATTTGTAAGTATTTGTAAAGAGATGAAACTAAGCTTAAATTATCCAGTAACAAGAGCTTCTTCAACTGCGGAAGAGGAAATTTTTTACAAAGTAAAGACAAATCAGCAAATAGAAAATACAAAGAATGCTACAATAATTGGGTGCTTAGCATTTTTTGCATATTTATTTGTATTTCTAACTGTTTATGGAACTGCACGCTCTACTGGGAATATATTTTTTATACCACAATTGACTCCTCCAACCAATCCTAAAGAAATCAAGGGATTTACTATGTCGGAGGCATTTCAATATTGTAATAAAGAAATGAGTACTATTGTAATTATTGTATTTTTTGCTTTATTGCAAGCATTGTATACTGAACAAAATTTCCTAATCGGTGATGATCCAAAAAGACTTACTGTTGTTGCGTTGAATTATATTATATTAATTGGGTGGTTATCATTATTTTTTGTTCTTAGAGACAGGGAATCACATTTATTAGTTGCATTATTGGTAGTGATTTGCACATTAATTAATACTATTATTGTTACTTTGTTATATAATGAAAATTATAAACCAGCTGAATTAGACATGATTAAAGACCCATGTTATATTATAATAGCTATATATACTTTACTTTTTATACTTTTCGTTGTAAATACTTTTTACTATAATCGCAATAGTTTTACTGTATTTTCTAAATATATAACTGCAGCAATTGGTATATTTGAAATACTAGGTATTTTAATGTTTGGTATATTTCTAATTATTTTGTCACAATTACCGCAATTACCAGATAATACTAAATTATCATGTCAATACACAGAATAAAAAATTAAACTCTTTAAATAAAAACAAGCTATTAAGACAAATGCCTACTTATTTGTATAAATGGCTTGAACAGCAAAACTTCTTTAAATGCACAAAAGATGTGCCAATACCATCACATCTATTGTACGACGCGCATAAAGGTGGTAAATTGTATATACCTCATGAAAAAGAATATGAATTTTTGTGTCACTATGCAGAGGAAATGAATAAAGGATCTGATCTATTCATGGTCGAAACTAGACCTAAAGTATTTAAATATATGATTGATATAGACATTACAGATGATCATTACTGGTCTGTGAAGGAAATTGAGACTTTAGTTAAAGTGATTCAGGGAATAGTTTTTGATTTTTTTCAGAGTAATCATGTAACTATTTGTTGTACATCACCAGTTAAAATGAAAAAAGACGGTACACACACAGGTATACACTTAATTTGGCCTAATTTATTTGTAAATAGTGATAGTGCTTTAACAATCCGTAGAGGTATAATTCAAAAGTTTCAAGATTATCCAGAAGGCATTAATTTTGATAAGTCTTTGGAAGATGTCTTTGACGAATTGATTTACACCCGTAATGGATTTAGAATGGTAGGATCGGATAAAATGACTAGTGAAAAAAATCCAGCAGATAGAAAACCAGAAGGAAGACCTCTTGATATTTTATTTGTGATGGATTCAAAAGGTCATACAAGTGAAGTATATCTCACAAGACTTAAAAAAGATCCTAAGGCTTTGATGCTTGAAACAAGTATAAGATATGTATTAGAGGCATATAATAACAAAGGTTCCAAAGGGATGGATATTAACCTACCAATTTGGTTAAATGAAGATATAATTCACAAAATGTCAGGAAGTAAGAGACAAGGTACAATTGTAAGTGGGAAAGAACATCTAATAATTGAACAATTCATAAATATTAATTTACCGCGTGAATATAGGGGAATCGTCAAAGCAGTAACGAGATACCCTGATAAAAATTTGTTAATTAAAACCAATTCAAGATATTGTATGAATATAGAACGTGATCATAACTCATGTGGAATCTATTTTTTTGCTAGTCCAATGGGA
>Ga0302280_1000751_pt1 | contig 28405 bp, 21 predicted proteins | sample III_Fen_E1_1_FD_198771 | JGI IMG/M metagenome (GOLD analysis project Ga0302280, IMG submission 198771) | Peat permafrost microbial communities from Stordalen Mire near Abisko, Sweden - III_Fen_E1_1 | ecosystem: Environmental > Terrestrial > Soil > Wetlands > Permafrost | place: Sweden: Abisko... | reverse complement strand
TGCTGTGAACGTTTTTGGTCGATTGTTTTGTTTCAGGGGACAAAAATTAAACTAGCATAATATATCTATTTTGTCAACATTGTGGAAATTAATGCACGACGTTAGAACCTCGTATATGGCGAGGTAGTATGGTGAGGAATGTTAACAATGTTAATGATATTAATTAAATAAAAGAAAACTCGATCCTTTTAAGATCGAGTTACCTGAGAGTTTGAAGAGTCAGGATTTTAGTATATTTTTTCAATAGTTGTCACTTTGACGAAAGCGCCGTTTTTTGACACAAGTCGGCCAAAGATTTTCGGAAGCAACCACGTTTTTACAGCTGTTTCGTCTGTGCTCCCAACGTCAGCCCAATTGACATCGAAGTATTCGATGCCGAGCCCGGTAAGTTCACGTCGTAAGTCCCACTGAGTGCAAGACTGACCGACAATGTCGCGTATGCAGATCTCTCGATCAATGGGATTCATGTTTTCATACAAAGTGATCGCACGAATCTTTTTGGCCGCCGCCGAAAGGATTTGGTCTTTCTGTTCATCCAGTGTTTTTAGTTGTTGTATGCTGGCACTGTCCAGCATTTCTTGATGTTGACTCATAAGTTGTAAATTTACTTCGGACGGTTTTAGTTGTTTCGTTGCGGGATTTGGTGAAACATTAGCATATTAAAACTAACATGTCAAGCACAGCAAAATGAGGTTAGAACTTCTCTCTGGCTCAAAATATAGCTATTTTTTACTAAAAATCAGAAAACCCCATAAAAACCTTGATTTTTCTTGCGTGTGGAGATGCGCGGAATTGAACCGCGGTGCACATGACATCCTTGAATGCTTCTACATTGGGTAGGCTGCTTTATCGGCCACATGCCGGTGAAGTTGCCTCCACCGACTGACGGACGTTTAATTCGCATTCTTCAGAGCAGACGAAATAGAATGCGAACGAGTTCCATTTTTTCAGAGCCGGCGGGGAACAATGCCGGATCCAAGTCCACGTTATATCACCAAACCTATTATGCAGACGTCAATAGGCCGATGTCGATTAGGCTTATGCAGCGTAAGCGAAAGCAAAAGAGTTGGCTCCAAAATATGGAGACACGACTGATTTTGCCGTAGCTACTGTTTTTGCAGTTGCGATTCCGTCAGATTTAAGAGTTAACGGTGCTCTCCAATGCGCATACAAGGGCAGGTCACGTGTCGATGCCTGTCATCCCCGAATTTCGGTTTTGCGAAATTCGTGCCGAAACATTTTTTCCCCGCAAGGGGATAAAATTTTCGGCCATAATTCCACTTTCCGTATGTTCTCTATTCTGTTGTTAAAGTTCTGCGGATGTTTCTCGCCAGCACCTTGCCAATTTAAATTGGTTACAGTGCAAACTCGCGGGCGATATCGCGTTCGGAAGCCCGTTTTTTGAGTGTCTCGCGCTTGTCGTATTTTTTCTTGCCGCGAACGATGGCGATGTCGATTTTTATTTTGCCGCCGGTTGTGATTTCACTACTGTTTTTGCTTTTGACATTTTTTCCGTTTACAACCCTTTTTTCACCACCTTTACTGTACACTGAAATTGGCACTACCGTCAAGCCCTTTTTCAAATTGGCGAGTTCGGCGATTTCATTTTTTCGCAACAAAAGTCGGCGGTTACGGTTCGGATCGTATGAAGTCGGCGTGTTTTTCTCTTGAAACGGGGGAATATGTGCGCCGACCAAAAATGCTTCACCGCCACGGATGATGACGTACGAGCCGAGCAAACTCGCCGTATGTGCGCGCAGGGATTTTACTTCGAAACCGAGCAACTCGATACCTGCCTCATAGCTTTCCATGATTTCATAGTCGAGGCGTATTTTTTTGTTTTCTACGAACGTGGTCATAAGAATATCCTAGCATGTTTTAGTCGTGACTACTCCACTGTCACTTCGTGTTCATGTGTTAACTTGTTCGCGTCTACTTTTATGAAAAACGCGAAGAATCCTCCGATTAAAATGATAGTTGCAGCAATGACGAATACCGTGCTGTAGGCGTCGATTTGGGCTTTCAGTTCCATGAGTCCGACGGCGGTTGCATATTCATGAACGTTGACGAGACCTGCCGATAAACTTGATGAGAAACTATTTTTTGCAATTGTCAGGAGGTGACTGTTGGTTGAATTATCCAAAATGGTTCCGAAAATGGCGATACCAAAAGCTCCGGCAATGTTGCGGGCGAGAGCGAGCACCGATGAAGCCACGCCGATTTCCTCAACAGGCACAGCAACGGCAATGAGGTTGGTGCGTTGAGCCATGCCGAAGCCCATGCCGAATGCCATAATAAAGAGCGGCCAAATGATGGCTTGAGGTCCGGAGCGTGGATCGAGTCCGAGGAAGAAATACAAACCTATTGCTGCTACGAACGTAGATGCGGCGATAACGTATGAAGGTTTCACTCTGCCAATAAGTCGGCCGCCGATAGGGGATGCAAGCATGAAGGCAAATGCCAGTGGAATAAAAAGATATCCCGATTGCGTTGCAGTCAGTCCCATGAATGTTTGGGCAAAAATTGGAATGAGAAAGACGCTGCCCATCATACCCATGAATACGATAAAATTGTTGATGGTCGTATTCATGAAGAGGGCATTTTTGAAAAATTTGAGGTCGACAATTGGCTCTGGATGATTTTTTTCTATGAAAACGAAGAGCAGTGCAAAACCGACAGTTGCGATATAGCAGAGAATGCTGTTCATTGAAGTCCAGCCCCACGTCAGTCCTTGATCAAGCACCAGCACGAGCGCCGAAAGCGAAGCACCTAAAACAATTGCACCCCACCAGTCGAAGGCGTGGCTGACTTTTTCCACAACGGATTCTTTGACGAAGGTCAAGGCCATGCCAAGGCCGATCAAACCGACAGGGAGGTTGACGAGGAAAACTGATCTCCATCCGAAGGTGTCGATGAGCGGTCCACCAATGAGCGGTCCGAATACTGATGCAACTGCAAATGATGCCGACCAGATGCCGAGAGCTTGCGCGCGCTCTTTACCCGTAAATGTGACCGCGAGGATAGCCATAGCTGTAGGGTAATCAGCCGATGAAGCGACCGCCTGAATGATGCGGAAGATAATCATTGAAGTGAGGTTCCATGATAATCCGGCGAGTACTGAACCTAAAATAAATATGGTGAAGCCGAGAATGTAGACTTTTTTACGGCCTTTTGTGTCTCCGAGTTTACCCCAAATTGGAACGAACACCGCGTTAGCTAAAATATATGCGGTCGCAATCCATCCAGCAGCTGAAACAGTAATCCCGAAGTCGTTGATGATTTTTGGCAAAGCCAAATTCACGATCGTCTGATCAAGACGTCCGAGAAATGTCCCCATCATAACTGTCGCGAGGATCCACCATCGAAGACTCGATTTTTCTTCCATAATAATTAATTCGTATTTTTATAGATCCAGATTTTTGCGGACATGCCGTTTGCAAGTTCTGGATATGCATTGATGTCGAAGCGGACTTTTATGTCGAATTCTTGAGCTTGACGTGCGTCGGAAATATTGAAGACGACGTCTCCTTGACGTGCTGTTGGACTGATTTCATCTACTACTCCCTGATATTCTTTTCCGGCAAAGGCATCGACCGTGAAGACGACATGGTCTCCGATCTGCACAGATGAAAGGCCTTTATCTTCATCGAGATGTGCAACTGCGCGCAATGTTGTCGGGTCAATCATTGTTACGATTGCTGTTCCAGGACTTACAATTTGGCCGATGCTGTTTTGAGTGCTTGTTATAATGCCGGCCACCTGTGTTTGAATAAGTTGGTTGCCGACCTGTGCCACGACGGTATCGGCGTTGACATGATCACCAACGTTGACAAATATTTTTTGAAGAACACCCGAAGTCGTAGGACTCAAAGTTATTGTCGGAGCTTCAATGTCTGATTGGTCTGTGTAGACGCGGCTGTTTAAAGTTTTGAAGGCAACCGCTCCAACAATGGCGAGTAAGATTAAAATAATTATACCAATGATTCGTGCAGCAGTACTGCGCACAAGGCGTTTTAAGATTGGGTCTTTTTTTGTTTGTTCTATTTTTTGATTTTCCATGTTTTATTTTTTTAAGGGTAAACTTAAGAGCACACTTACGTCGAGTATTCTCGACGCTAATTATTGTCCTGTCGCTGTACCGAACGACGCTACGGTATCAGTTGCGGACAAACCGCTCTGTATTTCCGTATACGTTCCGGTATCCGTTGTCGATGAAGCATTTTCACCCGTAATGCCAGTATGGACTTCACGCTGGGTAAACGTGCCGTTTGCATTTTGCACAAGAAGATATGTTTTGTAACCTTGAGTTATGATAGCGCTCGATGGAACAGCGAGCACATCTGTAGCAGATCCTGCGCTGATATTAACGTTTGCTGTCATACCGGAAATAATGCGAGGATCGGTCTGAGTAAAATGAAGAGTGACTTTGTATGAGTTCACTCCATTTATGACAGTTTCAGCAGGATCAATTGCGGTAACTGTTGCAGGGAATATGTCGCGTGAACCGTAAGCGTCGAGAGTAATATTTGCGGAATCGCCGACAGTCAATTTTGCAACATCAGTTTCGGATACATAGACTTGCACCTTATATACACCGTCTGACATGATAGTGAATGCTGGAGTTCCCGCAGCGAACACTTCGCCGACTTTTGGTTCTGAATCGGTAATGATGCCATCAAATGGTGCAGTTATAATTGTGTGATTGATTTCGGCTTGAATGGTTGCAACCTGTGCCTGTGCAATTGCTAGCGTATCAGGGGTGCTACTCGATTGCTCCAAATTGAGGGACGCCGTTGCTTCGCTGTACGCAGAGAGAGCTGCGGTATATTCGCTGATGGCCGCATTTACTTCACTTGCTGCGCCGTTGACCGTGCTGCGGTCGGTGTTGATTTGCGTCTGGCCTAGACCGCTGTTTCCGGAATTCAACTGTGTTGTGATTGCTGCGAGATCGTTCATAAATAATTTGGCTGCTGCGAGAGTTGTGCTGGCATTTGAAGGTGTCCAGTTTGCAAGATCTCCAATCACTGAAATATATTCATTGTTAATTGAAGCGGCGATTGCTTGTGTTTGGGTGTAGACATTAATAGTTGGATTTGCCGAGCCTGGATTGTTGAAAAGAGTGCTGATCTGATTATTAACAGCATCTACAGTTTTCAAATATGAATCATGAATTGCCGAAGTAAGAGCGGTCTGTGCGTCATTTGTTTTTTGGGCATAGACAGCAATGCTTGGAGCGGATGCGCCGACTTCGAGAGAATTAACATTTGCTTGAGCACTCTCAAGACTGGCTTGCAAAATATCGGATCGAAGTGTGCCGAGAGTCTGGCCTTGTTTTACTTTATCTCCAGCCAAAACATCGACGGTTGCAATCGTTCCACCGTTTCCATCAAAAGCGAGAGTGGCTTCTTGGTCAGGTTGTACGGTGCCGGTTCCTGTAACCACCTCGGTAATATTCATTGATTGAACTGTTGTGGAAACATAATGGCCGGTCGGGGTAGGGGTCGCCAAATATGCCGCTGCGACAATGGCGCCGAGAGCGACGATACCTCCGATTGAGTACAAAATGATTGCTGTGGTATTTTTTTTATTCATAAATAATTTTCTTTGAAAATCTTTTTAACTAATGTTTGCGTGATTTTTAATTTTTTCCATAAAGAGTTCGAGTAATTCTGCGGTTTTTTTTCGGTCCTCGTTACTGATGTTTTTGAATATTTTTTCGAAGGCTGTGGTGATTTCCTTCATTGCCATATCGAGGGCTTTTTTGCCTTTTGGTGTGATAGCCATGCCACTGCCTTTTTTTGCGGCATAACCATGACCCGCCAATATGCCCATTTGACGGCTGACTGACGCCTCTGTTACATCCCAAAAATCTGCGATGACTTTTTGGGTCATCTCGGGTTTATTGGCGAGGACGTACAGAATTCGGAATTGCGAAACTCCGAAGCCCATTTTCTTTTTCAAGACAGTTGTCGATACGCGGTCCATGCACGCCCGTAATTGCATAATTGGGCGCACGACGGAGTGTATCGGGGTTGTCTGCTTTTGGGCCTTTTGTGGCATGCTAGTATCTTAACATGTTAAGATATCCACAGTCAAATTCGTCAAGTGGGGATATCTATGCGATAATGGTTATATATGGTTACATTCTTTAAACGAGTTAGAAAGTTTTTCTTAAGAAAAACCGTCATTGCGATTATTGTGGTAATCGTCATCATTCTCTTTTTTCTATTTCGCAACGGTTCGAAAGCTCCGACATTAGTATATGCCACGGCAACCGTTGGTAATGTAATTCAGCAAGTTTCTGTTACGGGAACGGTTATGCCTGTTTCAAGTGCAGATCTTGCCTTTGAAAAAGGAGGTGTCGTACAGACTATTAATGTCGCAGTTGGTGATCAGGTCAAGGCCGGACAGGCAATTGCAACGCTCGATAGTGCGACTGATCGCGCATCTCTTGCTTCGGCGCAGGCGAAATTGGATGATTTGACGAGAAGTTTGACGCCGCAGGAATCGGCGGCTGATCAATCTGCGGTCAATACTGCGCAGACTTCTATTAGCAATGCTGATCAGGATGCAGTTAATGCTTCGCAAAGCGCGTATGCCGAAGCTCAATCGGCGATTACCAATTATGCCGATGGTTTTTTCACTAATCCACAGAGTCCGAATCCGAATATCAATATATATACCCAGACACAAACTCAAGCTATTTCAATTGAAAATGAACGTCTGGCCGTAACGACGGCATTGGCACAATGGAAAGCTGATGCATATGTCGCGAGTCTTGCTTCGGCAACTTCAACTGATTCTGCGTCAGCACTTCTCGTTCGGACAAACGGATATTTGGCGACTATAAAACAATTTGTTTCGGATCTTTCGGGAATAATCAGTACATTGACACCGGGAAATTCCGGAGTCTCGCAGGCAGTTATTAACGCATATGTTTCATCAATAAATTCTGCAACAACTGGTATCAATCAGGCCGTGACGACAATTTCGGGAATTCAGACTGAACTAACAAATGCTGTCTCGGCATATTCAGCGGCGAAAAATCAGTTTGCTTTGGATGCTGCTGGTTCATCGGCACAAGCAATTGCGGCGCAGTCGGCGCAGGTTGCATTGGCACAAGCACAACTTAATCAAGACACAGTAGTGTCACCAATTGACGGTTTGGTAACTCAGGAAATTCCAAATGTTGGCGAATTTGTTCCGGCTGGTCAGACGGAATTTTCCGTGCAAGGTACTGGTTTTAAAATAGAAGCATATGTAGCAGAGGCTGACATTGCAAAAGTGGCGGTTGGAAATATGGCTTCGGATACTTTGGATGCATACGGTTCATTTACTGATTTTCCTTCACAAGTCATATCGATTGATCCGGCGCAGACTGTGTTGGAGGGTGTTCCGACATATAAGGTGACGTTGAAATTTGTTAATCCTGATTCGCGTATACTTTCCGGCATGACGGCGAATCTCGAAATTTTGACCAATGAAGCTGCTGGCGTTTTGGAAATTCCATATCGTGCAGTGACAGTTACAGCTACATCGACGACAGTGAATTTGCTTAATCCTGATGGCACGACGTACAAGGCTGTGCCAGTAGTTACTGGTTTAAAAGGTTCCGATGGAACAATTCAAATTATTTCTGGCTTGAAAGTGGGGGATAAGGTCGTGACGTATATACCGAGTTAGTACATTATATGAAACACCATGAAATCTGTAACAACCGAAAATATTATTTCCGTCAAAAATCTGAAGAAGTCGTACCATGATGGCGTGGAGGCGACGACGGCGTTAGCTGGTGTTTCGTTTGATGTGCGAAAAGGGGAATTTGTAGCGATTATGGGTCCGTCGGGCTCGGGAAAATCAACACTGTTGCATTTGCTCGGTTTATTGGATTCGCCGACGTCTGGTACATATTATTTTAATGGTAAAAATACAACCAGTTTTTCTGGCGATCAGCTAGCGGATTTGCGCAATCGAGAGCTAGGTTTCGTTTTCCAAGCTTTTAATTTGCTGGCACGAACAAGTGTCTTGGAAAACGTAAAATTGCCACTCATCTATTCGGACAATATTCCAGAACATGAGTGGAATGCCCGCGCGACAAAGGCTATCGAGTCGGTCGGTCTCGGAAATCGCATTAATCATGATCAGAGTGAACTGTCTGGTGGAGAGCGTCAGCGTGTGGCGATAGCGCGAGCACTCGTGACCAATCCGGAAGTCATTTTTGCCGACGAACCGACGGGAAATTTGGATTCAAAGTCGGGTAAAAATGTTATGTCGATTTTACAGAGGTTGAATGAAAAGGAAGGTAAGACGATAGTTTTGATCACGCATGAAACTGTCACAGCCGATCATGCCGAACGCATCATCCGCCTGCTCGACGGTGAAGTCGAGAGCGATACGAAGGTTCGCAATCGGCTCGGCGCGGATGCGGAGTATGTGAAATAGTATTTAATTTAAATATATGAAAAATAACCCATGACCCTTCGACACCTTTTCAAAACTTCGCTCACCGGACTCTCGACAAACAGGTCGAGGTCGTTTCTGACGATTCTTGGTATTGTGATTGGTATAACCGCGATTATGCTCGTGGTATCGCTCGGCGCTGGTGCACAAAATTTGATTTTAGGTGAAGTACAGGGATTAGGAACAAATACGATTGCGGTCATTCCGGGGCGTGCGCCGACTGGGCCATCGGATGTTAGTGCGTTGTACAGCGATTCGTTGAAACCTGCCGATGTGGTGGCTCTCGAAAATAAAGCCAACGTACCCGATCTCATTTCAATTATGCCGACGGTCTTTGGTGCAAGTAACGCTTCGTATCAGTCGAACGATTATCAAGTGACGATTTTCGGCGCAACCGATTTGATTGCGAATATTTTTAATCTTGTACCGTCGGAAGGGCAGTTTTTCGATTCAAGCGACGTGGCGTCTCTTTCAAGTAATGTTGTTATCGGAGCGGATGTGGCGACGCATCTTTTTGACACACAGGATCCTTTGAATCAATCGATAAATATAAAAGGACGAAATTTTCATATTGTAGCTGTATTGCCGAAATCTGGCGGTGGATCACTTTTTAATTTTGATGCCGATGTCATCATGCCATATACGACGGCGCAGACATATGTGACTGGTCAGAAATATTTCAATCGAATTATCATGCAGGCTTCGAGCGATAAAATTGTGCCGGTTATGGCAAATGATATTCGATTGACTCTCGAAGAATCACATAACATTACTGATCCGACGAAGGATGATTTTACCGTACAGACTCAGCAATCGCTCGCCAGCACTCTCGGTACGATTACATCGGCGCTTACATGGTTTTTGGTTTCGGTCGCATCGATTGCACTGTTTGTTGGCGGAGTTGGCATTATGAATATTATGCTTGTTTCAGTTACGGAACGTACGCGTGAAATTGGTTTGCGAAAAGCGTTAGGTGCAAAAGACCGCGATATTTTGTCGCAATTTTTGCTTGAGGCGGTTTTGTTAACAATTATTGGTGGTGTGGTTGGTGTTATTTTGGGATCGTCGCTCGCATTTATCATTGCATTTATTTTATCACACGCTCTTGGTTTGAATTGGCAGTTTGTGTTTCCATGGACTGGCGCAGTGCTCGGTATTAGTGTTTCGGCGATTATAGGTTTGGTTTTCGGCGGATATCCAGCGAGTCAAGCAAGCAAGAAAAGTCCGATCGAGGCTTTGCGGTATGAATAACTATTTATAAATTAGTATTATTTTTTCGTTGCAATCGGTAAACTGATTATAAATGTTGATCCTTTGTTCAACCCTTCCGAAAAAACTTCAATTTTCCCATGATGGTGTTGCATGACAGATTGGGCAAGATAGAGGCTGACACCGAAACCCTCGGTGTCCATAGCACGGGCATTTTTTGCTCGGAAAAATTTGGTGAAAAGGCGCTTTGTATCGAGTCGGTCCATGCCAATACCATGGTCTGTAACGGAGACAAGAGCTTTTCGACCAGCACGTGAGACGATGATTTCAACATTTCTACCAGAAGGGGAATACGTGATGGCGTTTTCCATAATTGTTTGCACGACGAATTCGAGGCGACTTCTGTCTGCGCGGACAAAGATTTCTTCTTCAGTTGCTTGAACTGAAAAATAGAGGTTTTTTTCTTGGAATACTTTTTTGAGTGCGTCGCCGTAGTTGTATACGAGTTGGCAGAGATTGATTTGTTCAAAATGATATGAAGATTTTGCGTTTCCCGTCGAATTTGCCAATTCAATTAGGGTTGTTGTCAGTTGGATGAGTTTTTCGTTGGATTTTTGAACATTTTGCATACTTTCTCGCACATACGGTTCTTGTTCCGAAGGGATAATTTCATCGAGTGTCCATTTTATTTGCGACAATGGTGTACGGAATTTGTGTGTGATGATAGTGATGAATTCGTATTTTAATTTTTCACCTTTGCGTATGGAAAGTATGAGGGCGTAGAGCAGGAGAATGATAATTGTTAGTGAAGTCAATAGAGAAATGGAAAGTCGAAGCGGGTCATTTAATGTAGAATAACTAAATGAAGCAATTAATTGTACAAAAGACGAGTAGTTCACGACAAAATTATACCACGCCTATTCGTATCGGAGTGCCTCGATAGGGTTCATGGCGGCGGCACGGCGAGCGGGGTAGTAACCGAAGACGATTCCAATTCCAGCTGAAACGCAAAAAGCGAGAATAATTGAGCTCGTGGTAATGCTTGTTGTGATGCCGCCGAAAGTTGTTACGACGTAGGATGCCGTGACTCCAAGTACGACACCGATTACTCCGCCGATGAAGGTGAGTGAAACGGCTTCAACCAAAAATTGCGTGCTAATGTCGCTTTTCTTGGCACCGATTGCCTTGCGTAGACCAATTTCTCGGGTTCGTTCAGTAACAGTTGTGAGCATCATATTCATGATGCCGATACCACCAACCAGAAGGGAGATCCCAGCGACCGCGGCCAAAAGCACGGTAAACGTCGACGAAACGCTGGTCGCGGTCGCCGCTATATCAGCCTGATTGACTGTACTAAAATCAGCGGATGCGGGATTACTAATATTATGTCGCGATAACAATAGGGTCGTTATTTCAGCTTGTACGGCTGTCATATCATTGGTCGTATCCGCTTCAACACTGATAGTCGACGCATATTTATTTCCGGTAAAAAGCTGTTGTGCTGTCGTGATTGGTATGAAAATTTGATTGTCTTGATTTGTGAAGCCAGTGCCACCTTTTGCAACACTCACTCCAATGACAGTGAAATCGTTTCCGCCGATATTGATTTGTTGGCCGACTGGCTCGGTTCCTGTAGCGAAGACGTCGGCTTCAACTGTAGGACCAATGACAGCTACTTGCGCGAGTGAAGAAATTTGGTTTGCTGTGAAATATGAACCATCTGCAATTTGTAGATTTCGTACTGTCGGATATTGTTCGCTGGTTCCTAAAATAGTGGTGCGCGTGTTCATGCCTTGATATATGACTTGTTTTGAAGTCGTCACTTCAGGATCAACGGCGATCACACCCTGTAATCCTTCGAGAGCGGTCGCATCATCGTTGGTCAAGGTCTGTGCTGTGCCTCGGCCCGCTGAGACAATTGAACCCGGTGTTGCTACCGCCCCCGGCATAACCAAAATCAAGTTCGAGCCGATCGATTGAATGCTCGCTTGAATGGATGATTGCGCACCTTGGCCGATGGCAGTCAATGCGATAACTGATCCGATACCGATAACAATACCAAGCATAGTTAAACCAGAGCGGACCTTGTTTGCTCGCAGAGCGGATGATGTTTCGTGATAAATATCTGATATTGTCATTGTTTTAAATTGATTCTCTTTTTTTCGTTAAATCTTGTCCATTATGTCCGTTCGCGCCTTCGTCGGGTGCAAATTAACTTTATCCTCGACGATTTTTCCGTCGCGCACATGGATGATGCGGTTTGCGTGCATGGCGACGTCCGGTTCATGTGTGATGAGAACAATGGTACTGCCTTTTTCCTTGTTCAACCGCTGAAACGTGCCGAGCACAATTTCACCGGTTCGAGTGTCGAGATTTCCGGTCGGCTCGTCGGCCAAAATGAGTGACGGGTCGTTGACGAGTGCCCGTGCAATTGCCACACGCTGAATTTGTCCTCCGGAAAGCTGATTCGACAGATGCAAAAAGTGACTCTCGTCGAGACCCGAACTTTTCAATGCAGCTTTCGCGCGGACATCGCGTTCCTCCGGTTTCACTCCAGCATACATGAGCGGCAAGCTGACATTTCGCAATACCGTCGTGCGGGGAAGCAGGTTGAAAGCCTGAAAAACGAAACCGATATGGTTGCGGCGAATCGCTGCGAGCTCTTCATCCGAAAGGGAAGAAACGTCTTTGCCATCCAGTAAATACGTTCCCGACGTCGGCGTATCGAGCGCCCCCAAAATATGCATGAGCGTCGATTTTCCGGAACCCGAAGGTCCCATGATAGCCACGAATTCGCCGTCTTTTATGGTAAAGCTGATGCCGTCGACGGCTTTTACTTTTTCTATACCGGCATTTCCGTATACTTTTGTGATGTTATTGATTTCAATCATTGAAGATGGACTCTTAGAAATTGCGATTACCCACCTCGTGTGACACCGCCAGTAAATCCTGCTCCACCCGCGCCGCCGGTACCACCCGCACGTGTTCCACCTGCACCGCCGAGACTGCTCAATATGCTGGTCGAAGTTGTTTTTGCAGCCACGGCCGTTCCGGTAACGGTTTGAGTTACAACCAAATCTCCCGGATTCAAACCACTTATAATTTGAGTATTCGTATTGTCGCTCAATCCAGTTTGCACAATTTTATTTGTGACCGATGTGACAGTTCCCGACAACGATGCTAATCCAAGACTTCGTGGTCGAGTCGAACTTCCAAAGGCAAATGAAGATGTACCTGTTGTTGAAGCGGTTGTACTGCCAAATCCGCTGGCGTATCCGCCGTATGTTCGAGTACTACTGCCGAATCCACCGCTGTATGTTCCGTGTATTCGCGTGCCAGTTCCAGTTGTTGCGAGGGTGCTTGTTGCCACCGGTCCTGCGGGAATCTGCACATACGAAATTCCGTTGACAGTTTTCACTGCGCTATTTGGAACGACTAAAACATTGTCAGCTTCGGCTGTTACGATATTTGCATTGATACTCATGCCGGCTTTTATTGCAGGATTATCATTATTGAATGAAACGATTACGTTGTAACTGACGACCCCGCTTGAAACTGTTCCAACAACATCGACATTTGTAACTGTGCCAGTTGCGGTAACGTTTGGAAGTGCATTAAATGTAATATTCACAGGATCGCCAACGGAGACTTTTGCCACGTTAATTTCGTTCAATACAATTGTCGATTGATATTGTTTTGTGACGATAGTACCGATTGGAGTTGAAGGACTTGCATTGTCTCCAGGTTGAAGAGTTACACCGCCGATCACTCCGCTAAATGGAGCGGTTATAGTGTAATTATTGTATGTTGTCTGAGCTTCTTGAAGAGCAAGTTGCGCTGATTGCACCGCGAGCGGAGCATTTGTATTTTGATCTGCTACGAGATTTGATTGTGCCTGAATAATTGATTGAGCTGCATTTTGAATGCCGGTTTGTGCCGAGGCGAGGCTTGTATTGTCTTGATTCGCAATCGAAAGCCATGAAGTAATATTATTCTGATCTGTTGTCATTGTGTTCGTATGACTCGATTGCGGTATTTGGCTAATGACATAATTAACAGCAAGTGACGTATTTCTGACGGCGGTCGCTAGATCCTGCGCGATGGTCAATTCTTGTGAAAGGGAAGTAACGATGCTCGATGTTGAAGTCAGACTTGTCGTGAGATATGTTTGCTGGAATGAATTATATTCAGATGTTACTTGATCGACAGATAATCCAGCGGTCTGTTTGTAGTTAAGAGCTGTTGAACCGTAGCTTCCGACATTGATATCGGTAAAATATGCCGAAGCATTTTTTCCATAGAAAATATTATTGAGACCGGTGACGACGGTGCTCATGTCATTGTATGCTGAAGAAATGTCGTTGAACGCTGTCTGATATGCCTGCGTCTGTGATGTTTGCGCATTAGCGAGCGTATTTTGATCTGCTGTTAATGAAATAGGGTTTGATGTTTGAAGTTTTTCCAGAGCAATTTTTGCATTTTCGAGACTGTAATAAGCATTGGTGCTGTCGAGAGTAGCGAGGACTTCACCCTGTGTTACCGTATCGCCATTTTTTACATTAATAGTAAGGACTGTGCCGCTGACTTGCGGGTCGACTGCCAATTCCTGCGTGCTGGAAACCTGACCAGTCCCGGAGACTGTCGTTTGCACTGTTCCGATTGTTGCCGGTTTAACGGTGTATGTTGTCGCAGTTGTAGTGTTTGTCGAATGATAGTACCAATATCCGCCGATTATTAATATAACAACGACTGCAGAAGTTTTTTTATGCTTCTTTATGAAGCTCCATGAGGATGACCAGATTTTTTTCATTATTATGTTGTAAATAAATGGAATAAAGAGAAACAGAAAGGGTGATACGTAAGTACGTTACCGCTTCAGTATACTACAGCTCGACTTCACCTTTTCTTTCTGTATTCTGATTTGACAAATCTCCACTTTCTGGTATTCTGTGGTTCGGCAATTGAATGGTATATTCGATAAAACAAGAACAAAAAAACAACGGCAAACAACAAGAAAGGACATTGTCATCATGAAAAAAATTGAAGTGTTAATCAATACACTTATCTCACAGCATCATCCGACGATGGTCGCTTACGGGTGTTCGATCGCGGCCATTTTTTTAGGCGCGTGGGCTGCATTTAATATCATCCATATGTATATGCAGTGGTCGTATCGAAAAAAAAATTCCAGACTTTGCGAACAGTGCAAAGGAAAAACAACACGAACGCACATCAAAATGAAACTGACTCCGGATTTGAGCGGAAGTTGGTTTAGACGTTTTATGACGCAGTTCGACTGTCTTTGTCAGACGCATGCCTCTTGCGAAAACGTTTTATGTCCGGGACATACTCCTTACGTTGAATATGGAAAGGAGTATATAAGGCCTTTTGGTCCGATCAGCAGATTTTTTCGCTGGCGTGAGTTTCGAATGACTGTTGGACGGGAAGGTCTCATTAATACTCCTTATGTGCGTAATATTTTTCGGGACAGAAAAGACGAAAGTGCCCCAAGACCTATTTTTCGGCCGGCCCCATTGGACAGATTGCCGGCGGAACTCAAACCGACGGTTCCGGATTTCACCAGACCTCCCCGAAAGGTGACTTGAGGTGACTTGAAAATAAATTGATTGAATATGTTTTTTCACGACCGTCTCGCAGGAGACGGTCTTTTCTTTTATAGATTTTTGATACATTTTGCAGTATATATAGTATACTGATAAATATGGCTGTAAATAAACCCGACAAACAAAAGCCGAATAATAAGCGCCAGTCGCCGCGTTGGAGTTTCATGACCACGCTTGGTTTTGCCTTTTTGACATTATTATTACTCACGAGCGCTTATTCCTATTTTACGAGCGGACCGACGAATGTAGCGAAAATTTCTCTCTCGGAGCTAGCTTCTGATGTTGCGACTGGAACTGTTGCTTCAATCGCTCAAAATGATACTGATTTGACGGCACAGTACAAAAATGGCGATGTGAAAACAACTGAAGCTGAACCAAGTGGTTCTTTGACTGATACTTTGGTTCATTATGGCGTCACTCCAACCGAATTGTCGAATGTGAAGATTACTGTTGAAAGCCCAAGCGGTTTTTGGTTCTGGTTTGAACAATTGTCGCCATTTATTGGTTCGGTCCTTTTCTTTATTTTATTGATTTGGTTTTTCACGCGACAAGTTCGTGGTGCCGGAGTTCAGGCTTTATCGTTCGGTCAATCGAAGGCTCGCGTCATTATGCCCGACGATACGAAACAAAAAGTGACGTTCAAGGACGTCGCTGGTGCGAAGGAGGCGAAACAGGAGCTCGCCGAAATTGTAGATTTTCTAAAAAATCCGAAAAAGTTTTTGGATATCGGCGCAGCCATTCCAAAAGGTATTTTACTCATGGGTCCGGCGGGAACAGGTAAAACATTGCTTGCGCGCGCGGTTGCAGGAGAGGCGGGTGTAGCGTTTTTTTCGGTTTCAGGATCGGAGTTCGTCGAAATGTTTGTCGGCGTCGGCGCATCGCGCGTTCGTGACCTCTTTAAAATGGCCAAGCAGACCGCGCCCGCGATTATTTTCGTCGATGAAATCGACGCGGTCGGGCGCGTGCGCGGCACCGGCGTCGGCGGCGGTAATGACGAGCGCGAACAAACTTTGAACCAGATTCTCGTTGAGATGGACGGCTTCGAACCGACGGAAAAAGTGATTGTCATGGCCGCGACGAACCGTCCCGATGTTCTCGATCCGGCTTTGCTTCGACCAGGCCGTTTTGACCGACGCGTCACCATTGATTTGCCGGACCGCGCCGACCGCGAGGAAATTTTGAAAATTCATGCCAAGAAAAAGCCATTCGCCGAGGACGTCAATCTGACTGTCATCGCGGAACGCACGCCTGGTTTTTCAGGTGCAGATTTATATTCACTCATGAATGAAGGTGCTATTTTGGCCGCACGCGAAAACCGTACAAAAGTCGCGCAATTTGATTTGATACGTTCAATTGAAAAAGTCATGCTCGGACCTGAACGTAAGAGTCATATTTTGAGTAAAAAAGAAAAAGAATTGACCGCATATCACGAAGCCGGCCACGCCTTGGTTTCATCCGTTTTGCCGCATGCTGATCCTGTTCATAAAATTTCTATCATTTCACGCGGTCGCGCCGCAGGCTACACTTTGCATTTGCCGCTCGAAGACCGACGTCTACAGAGTAAAAAACAATTCCTCGACGATATTGCGGTGTCGCTTGGTGGATATGTTGTTGAAAAAATGATGTTCGGCGATGTCACGACCGGACCTTCAAATGATTTGCAGGTCTCTACTGCATTGGCACGTGACATGGTTACGAAATATGGTATGTCCGACAAATTAGGTGCGCAGGCTTTTGAAGGAAATGAAGGTGGTCGTGCTATGTTTGGCCGAGGCCTCGAAGAGCACGGCGAATATTCACAAAAGGTGAGTGCCGAAATCGACGCCGAAGTTTCGCGTATCATGTCAGAAGCTCTCGAAAAAGCACAGGAAATTGTCACAGAACACCGCGCCGCTCTCGAAGCAATCGCGAAACGTCTCATCGAAGTCGAAACGATCGAAAGCGACGAGTACAACAAAATCATCATCGCGCACGGGATTCAGCCGAAGAGGAAGCTGGAAATATAGATTCCACACACAATCGCAGATACTTTCACCAGAAACAGAAATTTTTTGCTAAAAATTTCTTCGGCTTCACCCTCTTCGGGCTGCAGATGTTCTTTTGAAAGTATCTGCGATTGTGTGTGGTTTCAATCTTTCAATCCAAACGTTTTTGGTCTATGATAACCGAATGCGCGTGTAGCTCAGTTGGTTAGAGCATCGAGCTTATACCTCGAGGGTCCTAGGTTCGAATCCTAGCACGCGCACAAGACGGTATTTCGCTATTTTCATTGACAAAATCACCTGTTAATATAGTCTTTCTTTAGTTAACACAGTAAACAATTACAACAAAAAAGGAGTGTTTGACGGTATGAGAACTTTTAAATCTTTAATTGTCGGAAAAGGAGGAATCGGCCGAGAGTTAGCGCGTCAATTGGTGCCATTGGGTTGGCCGATCGTTTTTTCGGAAGTCCGCAACGAAATGTCTTATTTCGCGAAAGAAGTTGAACAGGCTGACATCGTTTTTGTCTGCATTTCCACGAAGGATAAGGGCGAAGCGGCTCTTCAATACATCACCTATGCGTTGGCGGCGGGAAAATATGTTGTCACTGCGGAAAAAGGCGCATTAGCCTATCACTTCGAAACTTTGAAGCCGTATCTTTCTAAAATCGGTTTTACGGCGACAGTCGGAGGCGGCAGCGAATTGTTGGACATGTTTTCTTCGCTCGGAGCACCGCGGCCGAAAAAAATAAATGGTTTCGTAAATGGAACCGTGAACTTTCTTTCGTGGGGTTTGTCCCAAGAGATGGAACCGAAGGATGTGCTCGCCGCAGCTTTTGAAAAAGGTCTGCCTGAAAAAGGTGCAACGACTTTTTCTCAAGTTTTCAACGCTGAGATAGGGGATATTCTCCTCAAAATCTCAATTCTGGTTAATGTTTCGAAAGTCTGTGGAAAATGTTCCGTCACACCGGACTGTTTCAGCACGTTCATGCTCTATGAAGGCGAAGCTGTACGGCTTCTCTCCAATCCGAAATTGAGGTTTATGGTCAACATGTCAGAGCAGAGAGTTGGACTGCAGAGTCCGTGGCAGCTCTATGCTAATGTGAGTGGCGTGCACATCATTGGCGCGTTTTTGGATCCGGCTGAACATTACGAAGGCAAAGTCATTCCGCTTCAGGAACAGAACGCCCTTTTTGCCGAAGATTATCTCGGTCGGCCACAGGAAAAGTGGGGTCCGGGCGCGGGATTGGAACCGACGGTTGGCGTCATGATCAAGGATGCCAAACGGCTCATTGCGATTCATGGCTAAAATCCGTGAATATTTCATATAACACATTGAACCTGCTGCATTTTGCGGCAGGTTCTTTTTTTGCTCAAGTTTTACTCAAGTTGTCCCCATGTGTGGATTTGTTGCTCGGGGTCGCTGTTGCTATAATAATGAACGAAGTTGCCACTGGTTTACATTGATTTGTCCTTTGTTTTTGGCGTACACGCAGTGTCAGTAGTATTATCAGAACAATTTAATATAAACATATATGTTTGGACTTGGAACAAAAGAAATTATCATAATTGCGGTCATCATCGTGCTGCTTTTCGGTGCGAAAAAAGTACCTGAACTTGCAAAAGGCATTGGTCAAGCAGTTCGACACATCCGCGGCGGGTTCAAGGATGAAATTGAATCAGGAAATGATTCATCAGAAAAGAAAGGTTAGTAGCTTTCGAAATTTCGTTTTCAGGTTTCGTTTGATTCGACAGTTGAAGTAAGGTAAAAAGCATATTTCAAAAAAATAAAGTGATAGCATCAAAGTACTCTTTCAGATTACTCTCTTCGGAAAAAAGAAAAGCACAGTCTGTTCCTCTTGATGTACCACCTACGATTGCCGGGGCCCAAGAATCTGTGAATTCCGCAGAGAGCGATAGCAAAAAAAGATCATTCCTCAAACTTGCGGGAGTGGTGGGTGTTGGTGCTGCCGCTACTATGCTTATCCCGAAAAAAGCCGAAGCGCTCGTTTTTGGCAGTTCGCCGACAACGGGCGTTGTTGGTTTGAAGGATTCTTCAAACAATCGCATCAATCCGGCGAAAGAAGACGGAAATTTGGCGACGGTTGCAACACAAGCAGGACTCATGACTTTTGATGCTGGATCGAATCCAGCGAATTTGCTCGTGAAAATTGCTGCAATTGCGCCAGGGGCAGATATTGGTATTCAAAACGCGTCGAATATCACGATTAACCCTGCACAAGAAGACGGCAATCTTGCAACATTGACCGCCACTGCTGGAACAATTTCTACAAATACAACGAAACTTACGTCACTTAACTTCGACGGAAGTGGAAACCTTCTCACCGCTACTGCTGGCGGGGCAGCGAGTGCTGTAGGCCTCAAGGACAGCCAGAGTAACTTAATAAATCCCGCAACGGACGACGGAGTTACTTATTTGCGCCGCATCGTGAAATTGATGGAGTCCCAAGCTGTAGTCGATAACGCCAACCGACAACGAATCACTCTCGATTCCTTGGGAACAGGTACGGCTATTACAACAACAGTACCAGTTTCCGGAACGGTGACTGCGACAGTTACCGGTGCGACTGTTACAACAGTTTCAACGGTTACAAACATGACGACGCTTGCCGGACAGAACCAGCAGATGTTTCAGGACTTTGCTAAAACGGCATATGCGACTGGTATTCGACAGAACCTTATTTTCAGCTGATTGATTTTTTATGGCTTTACAAAATAACCTTAAAACTCAAGTAGATATACCGGTCTGGGAATGGGCGAGATTCGCGCCGGGAGTTTCTTCTGCAGTAAGCAGTACGACATCTGCCGACAATTCTACGTATCATGTGAACCATGGTCGTTATATTTACTATTTGCAAGCCGCAACTACGACGGCTGGAGGTATTGGTACCGGAGCCGGATTTTGGCGTTATGATACGGTATCTGATACATATCAACAACTTGCTTTTCCACCGGTTGTTCCTGCAACATATTCCGGAATGCAATTTGAGGGTGGTCAGGGGTATTATGGCCGAGTTCTTTCTGCCGGAGCCAATACTATTACCGCGGCGGCTCTAACTGGACAGACTTTAAAATCATACGATATTCGTATTATTAGTGGAACAGGAATGGGCCAACACCGTGTCATTACAAGTGTCGCAGATCCAATTATTGCTGATAATGGAACTTTGACGACATTGCCGACGACACCCGAAACGTCAGTCATCGATGCAAACAAAAACTGGGCTATCAATCAATGGGTCGGCTATCAGGTTCGATTTGTTGCCGCGACGGGTAACTCTGTTGTCCGAAAAATAATTTACAATTCGTCAACGACGCTTTATTTTTCAGATACCAACAAATATGCCGAGGAAACAAGTGCGTATGCTCCGATAGTTACCATTGCGGGTGCTGCCCTCACTATTGGAGCAGTTGGTACGCAGTACCAGATTGAATCGAGCGTAATAACAGTCGATACAGCGTGGACTACGCCACCAGATGCAACTAGTAGATTCATTGTGCATAGTGGAAGTATCTGGCTACTAACAGGAGGTACAACATCATATTTGCTTGAATATTATGATATCGCGGCTGATGTTTGGTATGTTCGCAATCCTGGTTCGACAACGAGCCCCGTCACTGGTGCCGGCACTGACGCGACCATTATAAATACAGGTGAAATAGCTGTGATTTATGGCAGAGGTACCGCCACTGGAACGCAGTCGTCAACAACTCTTCAAGACACGACGCAGTCGTGGACGGTGAACGCCTTATCTGCGGCAAGTTATAAAGTAAGAATTTTTTCTGGAACAGGTCTCGGACAGGTGCGAACGATTCTTTCGAATACGTCAAATACGATTACGGTTTCTAGTGCATGGACAACAACACCCGATTCGACGTCGCTTTATTTGATCGACACTCTCGACAGCGGTACGGCAACCGGAGGGGCAAATTCGACGCAGACGGGATCTTCGACGGGTACAATTTCGGGAAACGTATTTACCGCAGGATCCACGACTGGAATTTATCTCGGAGGTCAAATACTGACCGGTACCGGCGTCATGGATACAATTACAGTGACATCTCCACAGGCTGCGTGTTTCACTGCGGGACTTCAGACGACGGTTACATTTTCATATGGTTCGACAACTGGTATATCAGCAGGTATGTACGTGACTCTTGTGAATGGTACAGGCGCATTAGCTGTTGGTACAAAAGTCTCCAGTGTAACGTCGACTACTGTCGTACTTTCAATCGCAGTAACGACCGCTCTCGCGAACGCGACATTGCAGTTTGCCGATGCGTATGTCGCCACAAGCGTTAGCAGCAACGGTACAGTCGTGACGGTCGCCTCAACGACAGGTCTCTACGCGGGTATGGTGATTTCAGTTTTGGGAGGTACCGGTGCCGTAACGGTTGGTACTTATGTAGCAAGCGTAATCAACTCAACTACTTTTTATTTGAACGCTACGCCGACAACTGCATTCAGTGCCGCCACCATTTTAGGTACTCCGTATCAGACAGTTATCTCAGGACAAATCTCAGGTATTCCAGGAGGGGCAGGTACCTATTATGTTTGGCCGCCGCAAAACGTTGCGAGCACTACTATTACAGGCACGGGAGTTGCATCCTTGACTGACACATCAAAAACATGGCCACTCCATCGATGGAACGGTCAACAAGTTCGTATCATTGCCGGTACAGGAATAGGACAGACGAGAAGTATTCTTGGGGCGAAGTGTAATAACACAGCTGCGTATACATCAGCTTCAGGAGCGACGAGCAGCGGTACGACGATTACTGTTGGGTCTAATACAAATCTCGTAGTCGGTATGATGGTGGTTGTTACTTCTGGTGTTGGAAGTTTTGCGTGGAATACAACAGTAACAAGTATCATTAGTTCTACTCAATTTACCGTCAGTACCGCTCCGACCGTAGCCCTTTCCGGCGGCGCATCGGTTGTTTCAGGCTATAGCAACAATACGCTCTATGTTTATCCTGCATGGAACACTGTTCCCGACAGTACATCTGTTTATGTGATACATGGTGATAACGATAAGCTTTATTTCAGCATGGCCGGCCAGACTCCTATATTTTTACATAATGTTGAATCCGATATGGTTACTATGGGACGCATGAATGATTATGGTGTGGCGCGCAGTGGCGCAGCTCAATATGCAGACCAGATTCCTGTGGCTATCACTTCAGGATTTCCGGTTCAGACGGTCAACTATGTCGTTGGTACAGGTAATCTATATCTTTCAGCGGCAGGTGCAACAAGCTCTGGTACATTGGTGACTGTCGGAACGACAAACGGTTTGCTTGTGGGCTGTCCAATTACTGTTTCTGCCGGAACGGGTACATTCGTCACTGGTACGTATGTTTCTTGCATCAACAGCGCGACAACATTTACAGCTTCGGCAACACCGTCAGTGGCACTTTCCGGTGGTGCATCGGTTGTTTCCGGAGTGGCTTCAGCTCTCGCATATTTTGGACAAGGACCATTTTTGACAACTGCATTGAGCGGTACAGGATCGACTGCGACGGCAACATTCACTTCTTTGCCAGGTTGTACATATTCAGGATCGACGACTATTCCGACGGGATCACTCATTACAATAATGGGCGCTATTCCTGCAGGATATAACGGTACATTTGTTGTAACTGCATCGAGTGCGGGTTCAGTTTCGTGGTCGAGTGCAACGACCGGTTCACAGACAACAGCCGGAACACTTTCTGCGGGTAGTGTTTTCCCAGTGCAGGCCGCATCCGCAACTATTGCCGGTTGTCTTCCATCCGTATACAACTCGGCGAGCTTTACGGCGACCGCTGCTGCTGCTGGTTTTGTCGCCTACGCGAACACCGCATTTGGCCAGCTCACCGCTACGGGTGTAGTCGAGCATCTTCCACAGGCTACAACTGCGTGTACTATTTCGAGCACGACGGCCACGGTCACATTTGCTGGCAGTGCCAACTTTGGGGTTGGAAATTATATTTCTGTTATCGGTACGACTACTGTCGCGGCTGGAACTGGAAGCTATAACGGAGTATTTCAGGTGACAGCATCGAGTGCTGGTTCGGTTTCATATACTATTTCTTCAAACACGCCCTCAGGAACTACATCGGTGCAGGGAACAATACAGCTCGCAACTACAACACAATGGGTTACGACCGCAAACAACCATCATTACAAAGCAGGTTTGAGTATTGCTCATACGGGAGATATGCATTATGCCAATGCCAATACAAATATTACAGCGGCTGTATATCCGCTTCCCGGTACAACGACACAATATACATATACAACGAGCGGCGCGGCGGGCTCGATGATACTTTTCCCGCAATCAACTTCTATTTTGGTTGACAGTACGAAAAATTGGGTGCCAAACCAATGGGCGAACTATATAGTTACGTATAATTCTACACAGTACGCTGGAGGAGTCACCGGTCCAAACATTTTGTCTGCATATATTATTGCTAATACTGCCACTAAATTGATTTTTGCTGCAGCACAAGGTACTGCACCTACTGCAGGATTAAGTAGATACGTTATCACTGCATCGCAGGCAGCACTTTCAAACTCCATGATTGGTACTATAGTAAACGGTTTGGCTCTTGGCTCTCAATTAACAACCCAGATTCAGGACAACACTCAGTATTGGGCATTTCCTGCAAACGTAACGCAGGTTGCCGCAGGTGCAACAAACGGTGCAAACACAATTACTGTTGTATCAACTGCCGGTATTTATCCCGGTATGTATGTTGCTGTTACGACCAACACTGCCGGTACATTGACGCTTCCATCCGGAACCACAGTTTCCGCGGTCACTTCCGCCACAGGTATAACACTTTCAAATACATTGTCCGGAACGACTGGTAGCACGACGTTTACTTTTTTTGCCACATGTACGAGTTCAGGTTCGACAATAACGGTTGCGGGATATTCGACACAGGGATTGCAAGTTGGAATGTATCTTGGCGTTACCGCTGTAAACAACATTAACAACACAACGACAGGTCAAATTCAATACACTGTTGCGGGGGCGTTCGTAGCAAACGGAGGTACTAACCTTACTACGACCTATGTTACCGCAATCACGAGTGCGACGACATTTACAGTTTCTGCCGCTCCATCTACTGCACTGGTCAATGCCAGCGTCGCGGCAAGTTTCTGGTATAACAACCAATGGCTTGGCCGCAGAGTGAGATTAACAACCGGTAACGCGACAAACTATCTTGAGGCCGCGATTACTGCATCGAGTATTACAGGAACACTCACGTTTGGAGCATTGGGTTCCGCTCCAGTTTCCGGTGTTACAGGTTATGCTATTCTTCAACAACCAAACCGCGGCGTTGGTACGGCATTGTATTGGAATTATGGTCAGAGCGATTATTCGCGTAGAGGCGCATATTTGTTGCAGGCTCGCGGCGGAGGCGTGACCGGTTTTGACCGACTGAATTTTGTCGATGACTTCTGGGATTTTCTTACACCGACACCGAACTATGAAGTCCTGACGACCGGCGCAATGTACGCCTACGACGGAGGTGACAGACTTTACTTTACACCACAGATTACTCAGCGTCTCAACTATCTTGATATTGATAAAATGACCATTCACGGCGGTTCGCAGTATCCATACGTAGCGGGTACAGCGATTATTGGTAATCGTATGGAAATATTCAGTACATCATACGGATTGAAGTATCTCTGGCTGAACCGACACAGTAACCAGGAATGCTTCAAGCTCCTGCTCTTCTTCTAGAAATAAAAAAACATGAATATAGACTACTTAATACAATTACTCAATAACAAACTGGTCGCACTCAACAATGCGAAGACCCAGGCTGTGCTTATCGGAGATATCGATACGGTCACTTCGATAGATAATGACATCTTGGGCGTGCAGACGACGTTGTCACAATTGAATGTCGCTCAGCAGATTGCTAATGCTGCAGCTGCTGCAAATACGACGACGGATGTGGTCGTGGCGAATGCCGTGGCGAGCACGCAGCAGTCCTCGAGCTCTCTGACAGTTCCGACAAATCCTACATCTGTTTTATCGCTCTATGATTTGTCGACATATGCCGCCGACCCTCTTTATTTGCAAAAAATTACAGATATTTTGCAGGTGATGCCGTCTCTTGACACTTCACAGGAAATAGATGCATATATAAATAGTGAAGCAATTGGAAGTCCGCTTTCTGGCCAAATGATTTTGGCAGCGGCACAGCAGTATTCGGTTGATACGCGATTGTTGTGTTCAATTTTGGAACTTGAATCAAATTTCGGAACTGCAGGTTTGGCGGTTAGTACTATTAATCCTGGAAACGTAGGGAATACCGGTACAAGTACACGCACCTACAATTCATGGCAAGATGGTGTGGCCGCGGTTGCGAAATGGCTATCCGTTCATCCAGCTGCAGGTTTGTCTTTACCTAAACTAGATTCAACTATTAATAATAGTATTGCTTCTTCAACCGCAACTACTTCGACATCGACGATGGATCCGACAGCTTTCACTGATCAATCAACAACGACCTCAAATACGATTACTCCAACTATGGCCGCCACAACTGTAGCCACGACAACCGCTGCAGTTACAGGATCTAATTCGACAACGACCGATACGGTATATACACCACCAACTTCTGCATCTTCAACAAACGCTCTCGCTTCATCAACGCCAGTTATAGTCGCAACCTCGACCGATGCCACTTCAATCGACGCCACTGCTTCGTCAACAAATGTTACATCGACTTCAGCAGTTGCATCATCAACACCCGATATAACATCTAATGCGTCGAGTACTCCAACAGTTGCTACTTCAACAAACGCTCTCGCTTCATCAACGCCAGTTATAGTCGCAACCTCGACCGATGCCACTTCAATCGACGCCACTGCTTCGTCAACAAATACCATATCAACCTCAACTCCTATAACCGCTTCTTCGACTCCAGATACAGTTGCAACATCAACAACTGCAACCTCGACTACATCTGTAAACATTCTCAATACATCTTCGACGCCGACGCTCGATAGCTCGACGTCAACAACGACGCCTTTGACCAATGCGTCGAGCACTGCGATGAGAATCGTGCCAATTCGGCGTCGCAGAGTTTAATTTCGCATCAAGCCCGCATGGAAAAAACTGACAACACATTTTTGGAGTACTACGACTACTTTGATAACATTCGAAAACGACTCTATAGTCTGTCGATTGTTTTTATCGTCTTTTTCGTTGCGGGCTTTTTTGAAGCAGGGAAGATATTACGAGCGATTTTGCATGTTTTTAATCTCGGCGATGCAACCATCGTCACGACATCGCCCTTCCAGTTTTTGGATCTTGCCACAAAAGTCGGTCTGTATGTCGCGATGCTCGCATGTCTGCCACTCATTTTGTATCACACGTATGATTTTTTGAAGGACGGCCTTAACAAAAAAGAAAAGAAACTATTTTTTACGCTTATGCCAATAGGTCTCGGTTTATTTCTTCTCGGTTTTGCATATAGTTTTGCAATATTGTATTTTTATCTCGCTTCGGTTTCGGCTATCAATCTGTCGTTTGGCATAAAAAACATTTGGGACATCAGCAGTTTCATGTCGCAAATTATTTGGGCATCGAGCTTACTCGGTCTCGTTTTCGAATTCCCGATCATTTTGACATTTTTGATTCGCATCGGGCTGGTCGATGTTAATTATTTAAAGAACAAGCGCCGCATTTCCTTCGCCATCATTTTCATTTTTGTCGGCTTTCTGCCGCCGCCGGATATTTTCTCGACTGTCATTCAGGCACTGCCTCTTTTGGCTCTTTATGAACTGACCATTATTGCCAACGCCGGATATTCCAGGCACGCGGTTTCGCTCGCCGAAAAAGTAAAGGCGACAAACGTAGCCCATCCCGCCACATGATGAAAAATACCTTTACAACATACATAAAGAGGGGATTTTTGGGTCTAGCAATCGTGCTGGCGAATTTTGTTTTTATACGGGCAACCTTTGCCGCGACTGATTTATACGGTCCAGGTGACACGATTACCCTCGGCGATTTTCTCTATGACGATAACAACAACATGAATGCCACTACGACGCCGTGTACGGTTACGATTTACGATCCGAACAACACCCTGATTGCGTCGAGCGTTCCGATGACGGCTCTGTCAACTGGCTGGCATTATTACAGCACGTCGACATTGTATGCGGTCGGTTTGTATCCGGCATCGATGACGTGCGGTACCATCGCTGCATCGAATCAAATTAGCGAAGACCTCTCGTTCCGCATCGGATATGTTCAGGCTTCAACGACGCCTATTGCAGCCGCAGATAGTGCGGCTATTAATGCTAATACCAACTCTCAAATCGCCGATGCAGTTACGACAATCAATGCAAGCACGAGCGCAACCGTCCTAACCGCTTCAACATCGCTCGGAGCCGCCATTTCCGCGGTCAATACTTCGGTTTTGAACGCATCTTCGTCTCTCGCGGCCGGTATTAACGCAAATACAAATTCACAAATTACTTCAGCAATATCAACAATTAACGCCAACACGAATGCAACCGTGTTGACGGCATCAACATCGCTCGCTGCGACGATCCCATTGGCAGTCTGGGCAAATGGCGCAAGGTCACTCACCACATTTGGCTCATTAGCTTCTGACGTTTGGAATGTCGCTACATCGACATTGACGACTACAGGTACGATTGGAAATGTTTTGGCAATAAGTTCAGGTGGTAGTTCAGGTCTAACAGCATCCCAGGTTTGGAGTTTTGGTACGCGCGATTTGACGGACGGAAATCTTACGTCGGGTTCTCTCGCACTGCAGTCTGACGTAGCGAACGCTTCGACGTCGCTCGCATCGGCAATCAGCGCCGGAACGAGTGCGGTCAATGCGAACACCAATAGCATCGTGAACACGGCGACATCAACACTTGCAGCTGATATCACCGCGGCTTCAACATCAGTTGCGACAAATATTAACGCAAATACGAATAACCAGATTACTTTAGCGGTATCAACGATTGACGCGAATACAAATGCAACCGTCCTAACCGCTTCAACTTCATTAGCCGCAACGATTCCTCTTGCAGTTTGGTCATCGGCTTCGCGAACTCTGACGTCGTTTGGAACATTGGCA
>Ga0302280_1000749_pt1 | contig 28511 bp, 25 predicted proteins | sample III_Fen_E1_1_FD_198771 | JGI IMG/M metagenome (GOLD analysis project Ga0302280, IMG submission 198771) | Peat permafrost microbial communities from Stordalen Mire near Abisko, Sweden - III_Fen_E1_1 | ecosystem: Environmental > Terrestrial > Soil > Wetlands > Permafrost | place: Sweden: Abisko... | reverse complement strand
TCCCGGTTAGATACGTCATTTTTATAAATATGAATTAATATATATATATTATATTATTATATATTATACTATATTATTACCAATTATTATATCTTATACTACCTTGATACAACTCCAAATAATTAGTGAACGAACTCAAAAAATAAAAATGTGATCTAACCGGGAAGCTATAGAAACTTGATGCAACGGGTATGGTTAGCAGGTAAGGTCTTATTGTCTAACACAAAGGTCTTATTGTTATCCACCTTTACAGTTGTAGAGCATTAGACTATCTAATCTTTACAACTGTAGATCATTACACTATCTAATCAACGACTAACTCACTGATCATTACACTATCTAATCTTTACAGTTGTAGAGAAGGGGATTCTCTAATGGAAACCCGAAGTTAAAACGCGAAGTTGCACTATACCTCTCTCTCGACACAACAAATTTCTGAAACTATAACCAAGTAGAACCCCTTTGGAGAGGAGGATGGAGGGGAGTAGGAAAGGGTTGGCATGGAAATTGCTATAGAGGGAGGGGATGAAGAACACACTAATAAAGGTTCAGAGGCACAAGAATATTCAAGCAGAGATGCTAGAGGACTTTGGAAGGGAGCTTGGAGAGATGAGGAAGTTGTTGGTTTGTGGGAGTGAGAGGGAGAGAGAAAGGGCGAGAGGGAGGATTCAAGTGATAGGTGAGTCTGTCGAAGAATTGAAGAAGCAAATGAGTAATCCACTGAGACACCAGATGATGGTTGAAGGTGGATATAGCAATGACGAGATAGCAAGGTTCCAAGAGAAATTTCAAAAGCAATATGACTCTTAACAAAAATTGTGGGTTTTATATCTCTCTCCTTTCTGAGGGGAGGATTACCTTTTGGTCTCCTAAGAAGGTTACAGAACCAACCGCCGCCTACTAAATAACCTACACCCATGGGTCAAGATCAACAAATCATTTCAGCTTACGAACAGGGTATGACCCCTGCGCAGATTGCTGAAGATTTGGGATTTCCAGAGTATGCAGTGAAGGCTAAGTTGATGGCTATTTCCTCAGCCTACAGGAAAGCTTGTGGTCAGGAGCCTGAGGAGGAGGATGAGTTGAAGTTGTCTAGGGAACAACAGAAGATGGTTCAAGACAAATTGTTTCAGACATTCCTTGAGTCTGACGATGAGAACACAATTACCCGACTGGGGATCTACTTGAGGGACGATGGTAAAGGTCGTCATGACGTGAGAGCAACAGGTCAGGCAGTTGGGACTATGAATATTCTCCAGTTGGTTAATGGGTCTATTCAAGGTGCCCGGGCGGGAGCTCGGAGGTTGAAAGAGTCCCTTGGAAAAGGAGTTGTAGAGGTATGACTCCACAAGAATTTGGTCAGTTAACTCCTTATGAACAGGAGTTGTTCATCAACAGTGATGGTGTGATTTTCCCACTGTCCGTTCCTTCTTCACCAGAGGTTAGTGATTTGGCTTCTGGTGTTGTACAGGATAGTGGGGTGTCGGTTGAGTCTTCCTCGGAGAGTGGTGTTCTGGGTGTCGCCGACTTTCCTCAAAGTGACTTTGTCCCTTCTTCGGAAGGTTGTAGAGAGTCCACTCAACCGACAATACTTTCCCCTTCTCTTGGGGCCCCCGCAGCGGGGGGAGATAGGGAGTTGGGTGTGGAGGGCGAGGGTCAGTCAGAAGAGAATCCTTGGTCAGAGGGGTTTGACATCAAAGACCCCATAGAACTTCTCTTCCTGCTGGATGACGATATTAAGAGTGGGGTAACTACACTACACGATTGGCAGGTGGAGTTCATGCTTGACTTTGCGCTGAGTGACCATAGTAAGTCAATTCCCTTCTATGCTGCTGTCCGCGCGGCCAATGGTAGTGGTAAAGATAAGTATATTGTAGCAGCTTGTGTGGTGTGGTTGTGTATGCGCTATAGCCAAGCAAGAGGGGTTGTGACCAATGGGTCAGGTACTCAGTTGGACAACCAGACAGAGAAGTACATACGGTACTTGTGTGAGAGGTCCAATGCTCTCTTTTCACCTGGCAAGAAGGAAGGTATCTGGAAGTGTAACTATAGGTACTACGAGTGTCTTGCCACACAGTCTCCCATCATTCTCTTTGCAACAGATGAACCAAACAAAGCAGAAGGTTATCACCCACTTAAAGCAGGTGGTAAGATGGCTATCTTTGCATCAGAGGCAAAAGCAATACCTGACAGTATCTTTACTGCTCTAACAAGGTGTACTGGTTATACTCACAGAGTTGATGTCTCCTCACCCGGTTTACCGATGGGATATTTCTACAACGTGTGTACTTCCTCTCTTAAGAGGAAGGAACTTAAGTCAGTTCTTAACCTTCCTCCACTCACTAAGATAGAGTACCACATTACTGCTTTTGACTGCCCACACATCTCCCCGGCAGAGATCAGAGCATTTGCAGACAATCTTCCATCTGGTGAGAACGACCCTGTCTACAAGTCAGGTATACTTGCAGAGTTCACTACGACTGATGAAATGGTCGTTATCCCTTACTCTTTCATCTACTGGGCGGTACATAAGGCACCGACAGATGTAGAGTGGAAAGAGGAACAGTACAACAAAGGTGGTCTTGATTTGTCAGATGGCGGTGCAGAGACTGTACTAGTAGTGAGGAATGGTAATAAGCACCTGAAGACTATCCCTTTCAAGTTTGACGACACACAGGATACTATTGATTTCTTAGAGGAGAAGTTCTCAGAGAATGGTCTTACTTCCAAGGAGGCCCTTGTCTTTGCAGATTGTTGTGGTATTGGTAAACCAATGATTGATTCCCTTAGGAGAAGGGGTTGGTCTAATATGAGGTTTGTAGACTCAAGGCATTCCTCCTCAAACAAGAAGGTCTACTTCAACAAGGGAACAGAACTATTCTTTAACGTTCGCCAACTCCTTGAACGTCACGAGATTATCATCGAACAGGATAAGATGTTAGTAGCTCAGTTAGCCGGGCGGTACTACAAGTTGAGGGATGGGGTTGTCCGTCAGCTACTGACGAAACTAGAACAACGTTCTAGGGGGTATCCCTCACCCGACCGAGCAGATGCCTTTAACTTAGCTTTCTGGGATTACAAGTCCACTCGTACATTCACAGAATATCACAACAGCGCTCCCTCAGAACCATATGACCCACAGAAAGAAGAGGAGCAGAAGTTTGTGTCAGAATTTTCTCAGAAATCGTGGGCTGGTGGGGGTACATCCTCACTGGCAGCGTTTCAGGGGAATGTTAGTAAACGTCAACCAATAACACATCTCCAACGAGAAATTGAGAGATACAACCTACAGAGAAAATAATATGGCCTTTGATAAATGCCCACAATGCGGTTACACCGCTGTCCCACAGAACAAAACGTTCAGCCAGATTCACAACCATTACGTCACCGAAGATGGCAAACGAAGTGCTATCATGAACCGGGCGGAAGGTGAGTTTGACGCTGTGCCTGATGGAACGAAGCCTGAGAACACTGTCAAGTGGATTCGGAAGGATGTCTATGACAAGCGAGCAGTTGAGGTGAAGGCTGCTAAGACTCCTGAGACTCCTAAGAAATAACTACTATGGCTAAAGAACCTCGTAAAGTGGATTCTGAGCTGGACAACGAAGCTGAGACAGCAGAGTCTGGTGGTTCCAATCCGCCCGGTGACTCTGGTATTCATGAGTCGTCACCTCAAGTCCCTGTGTCTGAGAAGTTCCAACAACAGGCTCACAAATTAGTGAGTGCAGCGAACAAACATCACCTGTCCCATCTCCGATCGAAGATCTCTGATCGGGAGGATGAACTTCGTGACGAAGAGACATCAAAGAAGATGAAAGGTAAAACTCCTGTTGAGTTTACCAACGCAGACGAACCAAACTGAAAGCAGCACATGACAACTCTCTCCAATGCTAATGAGTACATCAATACCACTGACTATAAGAAGCTTTCACACAAGCTGACTGAGGTCAAGGGTATCCTCGATGACCAGACTGACAAGACTGTTGCCTCCCGTAGACTTCGATATACAGAGATTGATATTGAAGTTGAGCGTGAGGCTAGTCGTATTCAGCCTGATGAGATGTACATCCCGGTTCACACAATCGACACTAACATTCGGAGAGAGCAGTCTTCTTATGTACAGTTTGTAGCTCAGTCTCCCCGCGCGGTGATCACACACGATTTAATGGATGAGAAGGTAGACTTAGCGCCACTAGATAAAGACCTGACAAAGAAACTTCGTTACCCAGGTTGGCAGAAACCACTTTTTGGTACTATTGATGGGTTTCAAGCATTTGGGTATCAGTACGTAGAAGTAGTGCAAGACAAGTCTTGTCCTGGGCATGTTGCTCATGAACAGATTCAATCCTCAGACTTCGCTTTTGTTTCTGACACACGAGACATTCAAGCATGTGAGATGTTAGGGAGAACATACCACTACACGAAGACTAAGCTCCTGTCCTTGTGTGGTGATCCTCAGGACCCAAAGGATAGTGATTGGTCTAAGGAACAGGTAGAGAAGGTTGTGTCGAAAGACAGTCCTGCTTCTTCAGCAGAGCCTCTTGAGTCTTCTGACGAGAAAGATAAGTCTCTGTACAGAATCCAGAAGATCATGTTCCGTGTAGATGGTGTTGTGCAGGTTGGGTGGGCTTGTATTGGTGTTGGTGATGATTGGTTGAGAGCACCAAGGCCTCTGTACATTGGTACTCGTCGAGCATTTACACCTGAGGAGTTAGTCCAGAAGACTGTCGAAAGTCAACAGACTGGTCAACCATTGGACCAAAAGACCTTACAACTGGGGACTGATGTGTATGAGACAGAGTACCCCTATGTGTTGTTCCAGTACTTGATCTCTGAGAATGATACCACTACCCACCTAAAAGGTCGTGTGTATTTGGACCAAGATGTTCAAGAGGGAGTATCGTCTCTTCTTTCGTCAACAGTCACTCAAGCTCGTCGGGCGGCAGGTATGTATGGGTCTATAGACTCTGATGATCCCAATGATGACATCCTGATGCAGTCGAATGTCTTCTTCAAGCCTAACTGTTTGATCAAGAAGAAGGTCCAGTTTACACACTTAGATGCCCCCGAGGCAGGGATATTCTCTGCCATACAGATGTTACAGGCTGGCAATCAGGCTGAGACTTCACAGATTAATTTCGCAGAAAATAACAACCAGAGGGACAGTAGGAAGACAGCTACTGCTATCAAAGAGTCTAGGTCACAGAGGCAGGAACTTACGTCTGTGCAAGTTGTTCTCTTTTCTCTTGCACTAACAGAGTTGTACACAAAGATGGTCAAAGTGATTAAGTCACGTGTGTTGTGTGGGCTTATTCCTGTTGATCCTTCTATTCTTCCACTGTACCAGAGAACCTTCTCCATCAAGCCCTCTGGTGATACTGATGTCATTGAGAGAGAGCAGTTGGTCCAAACAATGGCACAGTCTTGGCCAATCATGCAGAACACTCCTGCTGGGCCTATCTTTCTTTGTGATCTGTTGGAGAAGTTGTTCCCTGACACTGCTGCTAAGTACATCCAGATCATCATGCAAGCCCAACAGCAGCAGCAATCACAACAGGCACAACAGCAACAACAGATGATGCAGTTTGCAAAGAACATGGGAGAGAAGATAGTTGAGTTGGCAAAGCATCCTGACTACTTCTCTGAAGTTGGTCAGCTGCATGCTTTGCCAGTGGTTGAGCAGACAGCTAACCAGATTAAACAAATACAAGAACAAATGGCAAGTCAACAACAAGGAGTGAAGAAATGACCCCTCAAGAACTAACGAAGAAACTCCACGAAGAGTGGCTTCAGCACCCAGTCACACAGGATGTCCTCCGAGTCATCTTAGCCCGGGCGGACCACTACAAGAAGAATCTTCAAGAAGGAATCCTAGTATCGAGCAATGAACCCTGGGAAGACAAGCTCAGGACTTCCATTGAGACAGTGAAAGTAGTAGCAGAGATTGGGTTCAATACCAAACAGTTTGTAGAACAGCTAAACAAGATCAAATAACATTATGCCAGCAGAACCAAAACAAGAACTACCACGGGTTGAAGGTTTCAAGCCTTCTGCCGCCCCAGCACAAGAACTACCTCCAGAGGTAGTTGACAAGAGTTTCTCACTCGATGACTTTGAGGTTGAGCAACTTCCCAAACAGACTCCTGAGGTGAAGGAGGAGAAAAAGATTGAAGTCAAAGAGACTACACCTAAAGTCGAAGTCAAAGAGACTAAGTCTGAGGGGGCGGAGAGCAAGGAGGAAGTGACAGGTGAAGGTGAAGGTGAAGAGACGCCACCCGCAAAGGAGGAGAAGAAGTTACCAAAGTACCTGAAACCACCAGTGGCCAAGAAAGAGGACCCTGCTGGTGTAAAACCCATCACGCCACCTGTTGGTAAGGTTATCAGAAACTATGAAGGTTATACTACTGAGCAAGTCCAGGCCTTCAAACAGATGTCAGATAGTGCATATAAGATGACTACTGACTTGATCAAGCATAACAAGGAGTTGCAAGGTAAGTCTTCTCAGACCTACTTACAACACCCTCAGGCATATGTTCTCGACCCTGAGTTTCAAGAGACAAGGAGTCAATTGACCTTTGCACAGAGAGAGGCACAGTACTGGGAAGGTCAGTTGATCAACCTGACAGAGAATGGTGCTGATGTTATTCCTATTACCGGGTGGGATAAAGCTACAGGTGAACCAATCAAAGGCCAACCCATCAAGGGGTCAAAGATGATCGAAGAACGTCTTAGGAGAATGATTGGTAGTTGTGAACAGGTTGGCCAAACCCTCAGAGGGAAGTTAGAGGCTTTCCCTCAGAAGTACAAGAGTCAGATAGAAGAAGGGGTGAAAGGTCTAAGGGACTTTGACTCTAAGAGTTTTGCATGGGAACAGGATCCCTCTCTTCTTGAGTACTCTGTAGCTATTGATGGACTTGGTGATCGTTCTTTGAAACAGGTCAAGGAAGATGTTCGGTCAATGGTTCCTGCGTGGTTACATGACAACCCTCTATTGCCAACTCTACAGAACGTTGTCATTGCTCTCCGCCTCAAGCAAGCAGAACTTCAAGAGATCAACTCATCTGCTGCAACAGAGCGAGTCTTAAGGCAAGAGGATGATAGGGTAGAACCGTCCTCAAAGACTAAACCTTCAGCTAGCGGACGTGGAAAAGGACCTAAAGTCCACGGTATCGAGGAGTTCAGGATAGACCCCTCTTTAGGTATTTAACAGAACTTGGCATGGGAATTGCTACAGGCAGTCTCGCTTACACATAGTGAAGGGCATCACACCTTAAAGTGCTTACTATTCTCGAAGGGCATCGAAACGAAAGTCATAACCCGTTTCTTTGCCCTTCTTCTTTGTTGAGGGGACATTACAAAGAAACAAAGAGAAAGTTTCACAATGCCCTCATATTACAGTCAACCAGCAGCTTTTGGTAACGCTACAGTTGAAGACGTTGCCCGGTTTAATCAACTTCCCTTTTATCTTGTTCGCAACGAGGTAAAGCAATTCCCCAATTGGTCAGTCTTTGACCAGCTCTACGGGGATATTGATTGGCAAGCCAATGAAGGTAACACGATGAAAGGTGTTACACCTCAGCGGTCGCCGGTTTCTCGTTCGTTCTTCTTCCCGAATGCTATTACTTCTGTTCCTCTCAAGGACATCTATCAGGTGACAGAGTCTGTTGAGACGACTCAGCTGTACATGCACGACTACGAGTCCTTTCAGTTCAACTTCCTTCCTTCCTTCACGATCTTCTGGAAGAACTACTTGCAGTTCGCCAATGCTGACATTGTTCGGCAGATTGCGGTCTCAAACAATCAGTTCATTGAGACTAATATGTGGTTTAACAGTCCGTACTTGTACATTGCTGGTACTGGTGCTTTGACCTATGGTAATCCTGTCGGCATGGGTAATGCTGCCAGCAATGCGGCTGGGTCTAAGACTGCTGCTTGGTTAGTTGCAACTACTGTTGGTCAACCTGGTATTCCCGGTGTTTCTACCGTTGGTCTTCGTCTTCGTGATGTGTTCAATGCCTTCATGACTCTTCAAGAAGACTTGGCTGCTCCTGCCTTTGATGGCTCAAAGAACATGCCAAAGGACAATGAAGGACTTAAGGGTAAGTATGTTCTCCTCCTGTCGAATGAGGATTTCTTGAACTTCTCCTTCGATCCTGACGTGCTCAACAAGTTGAATGGACTTGCTCCTTGTGACTTGAATCTTCTGTTTGAAGACTTCAAAGGTCTCCTCTTTGGTAATGTCACTTGCAAGGTCAATCGTTATCCTATGCGCTACGGCATTATTGATGTGACTGATCCGAGTGGTATCGTGATCTATCCTGCTGGTACTCCCATTGCTCCTGAAATCTTTGATGCCACGGATAACAAGTGGAAACCCAATCCGTACTACACTTCCCGCATCTCTGCTCCATATGCCCTCAGTTGGATGCTTGGTGCTGACCGTGCAAAGACTGTCAAGGTTGGCCCTCCGCCCAAAGAGTTTGCCACTACCAACATGTCTGCTAAGAAGTTCTATGCAATGCGTTGGAATGGTGAAGTTCAGTTGACTGATCAAGTGTTGATCTTTGATGCGAATAACACTCCCTCATTGAACAACTATGGCAAACAGTTGAAGTTCATCTCTGAACTTACTCACGGTTATCTTGAAGGTGAACGTCGGTATGCCTTCCCGATTATTAGTAAGCGTACTCGCCCTGCTAATGCAGTCTAACCCCACACACTAACGAAAGAAATACAAAGAACATGAAAAAGATTCTTCTCTCACTGATTGCTACTGCTCTCTTGGCTGTCAGTTCGCAAGCTCAAACTGTTACGTACTCTCAGGTGGTTCTTCCGAACACAATGACTAACATCTTGGTTGGTCCTTTTCGGTTGACCTCGCTGAATATCACGGCTACGAACACTGCCTCTGGGTTGTTGGTTGACAGTGCTACAAACCTTACAACGCAAACCTTCAGTGCGTATAGTAATGTTGTGTCGTATGTCACTAACATCTCGTACTTCTACACCAATTACTTTGGTGTAGTTAATACGAACTCTGGTGGTACTCCACTTGCTGGGTCTGCCTTCAATACAAGCAACTACTGTTTGGTGGACATCACCAACTCGGTTGCTGCTGCTACTGTTAACTTGCCATACGTTGCTATTGGTACTGCCAGTACGACTATCCTAACTGGACAGAACATTGTGTTCTACCGGGGTATTGAACTTACCAACACTGGTACTGCTCCTATCACGTTGTCGATAACTGGCCTGCGGCAATAGTTATTCCAACAAAGGGTAGTGTAGTCTGTACTCTACACTACCCTCTTTCTCAGAAACACCCACCAATTATCAACTATCTTTATGATGCGAACAATTCAATTTTGTGAGAAGAATGTAGAAGCACTTCCACCGTCTGTGGTTACACTTGCTCCAGCAACTAATGTTGCTGTTGTAGCAGACCGCACCCTTCTCCCCGATGAGACTGCTGCTATCACTGTCCAGAATGTTGGTAGCAATAATGCTTACTACAATTTCGAAGGTACATGTGATGGTACAATGAACTTTCACGGACTTCTTCAACCTGGAGTCATGCTCAGCTGTCCAACTACAATGGCAGTTAATATGTTCTCTCCGGGCGGAACTACGATTGCTGTAACGATTCTTGTTCGTATTCAAGGTATATGATCAAAAAACTATTCATCTTGTTGTCCTCTTGTTCTGTTGTGTTAGGTGGTACACCTACACTGCAAGGACCTTTCTTGTCGGGTGGTGGGGGTAGTGGGGGTAGTAGCATACTGCCGGGGAATGTGGTCACCAATAACAACGCATCCGCGGTCACAATCAGTAACACCCTTTCGGCCAATATAATAGTCGGAAACACGCTGGAATTGAATCTGCCATTTATAGGTCCGTACATTCTGGCAAATCAATTTGGGATCGTTAATCCATCCACCGGCAATCAGCTTGCGGACGCTGGCGGGGTGTACGGTCCGGAAGGCCAAAAGATAATCGACAACAATGGCCGGGCCGGGGCATATGATGCTGGATTATTAACTAATCTTACAGCCGCAAACCTTGTCGGCACCCTGCCCGCCGCCACGCTGCCGGGGAATGTGGTGACGAATCAATCATTGTTCATCACCAATACCATCACCCCAAACGGCACCAACGATTCCAGCGCCATCATTCAAGCCGCGTTGAACATATCCAATTCAGTATGCCGCTTTGCGCCCGGTGACTATTATGCTACCAATCTGTGGGTGAACGCGCCGAATATAATAATCGAGGGCAACGGCGCAACCATTCACCAAACCTTTGCCGCATCACAATATTTCTGGCGGACCAACGCGCAATGGTATCAATGCACCAATTTTTGTTTTCTGCTTAACGCCGGAGCAAATCAATATTTGCCGGGCATCCGCATTTATGACCTCAATCTGGACGGTGGACAGCCAGCCAACTATGCCAACATAAGTTCATTCACGCTGTATCAGGCTGGGGTGCTAATGAGTTATAACAGCCTCTATGCCTTGCTCGTTTCACCGACTTCTAGCACCTCTGGCAGCTATGCCATTACCAACAATTTCGGGTTTGGCTGGAACAATAACGGGGGCGGGGAACTGGTCAATTGTTCCGCCCGAAACTTTGGCGGCGTGGGGTTTTACATCTCCGGCGTGGGGCAAAGCGTTCCCTATGGCCTCGGGGCGGGAAACTTTCATCATTGCTCCTCATCATCTAACTGGTGCGGGTATATTTTCCAGACAGCCGCCACGCAAACCGGCGCTTTTCAGTCCAATTTGGGCAACGCGGAATATTGCCTGGTCAGCGACATTTCAGCGGTAGGGTGTGCTTTTGGTGCTTACGGCATGCCGTCGAACATGCAGCTTCATGACTCATCCTTTGACGGGTGTTATGTGGGGATTGAGATTAATGGCGGTTCAGACGACAACTCCGGTCCGCATACCATAATTAATGGGCTGAAATGCAATCACGATATTTGCGGGCTTTACGTTGATGCAACTTGTGATTATGTGGGGATTGCAGGATTTTATTGTGCCGCGACCACCACAAACATAATCAAGCAATCCTCGGTGACATTCTTTGGTGGCTCTATCGCCGCGCTTGGAATTTACTGTGACGACTCCTCGAAAACACCGTGGTGTAATTTCATGGGTACGGAAGTTGCAGGCGTGTTCAGCTTTAGCAACAATGTTTCAGCCTGCCCTAACGTCTTGATGAGCGGATGCAAAATCTTTGGCAAATGCGGCTTCAACGGGGGTATCTGGTATGACCTCAACAATTTTGCGGCAATGTCGTGGGCGAACTGGACTAACGACGTTGTGACCAACAGCGGCTTGTCTGGGTTGTATTACCTCAGTGGCCAGACTGGATACGGGGCCGGACTGCCCAAATATTCCGGCACTTTCTCCGGCAACGGCTCGGGGTTGACGAATCTGCCGGCCCAAACCAATACCATCCTTGCTGGTCTGGCCGGCTTGCCAAATACGAACGTGATCGTTTTCACCAACTCCGCCGGCGTTACCCTTGCCGGCACCTTCTCCGGCAACGCCGCGGGGTTGACAAACATTCCTTCCAGCGCCATCACAGGCGGGACCGGCACCGGTAGTAATGCACTTGCCTTACTGATCTCCGGGGCCGCGGTAGCCAATCAGAGCAACGCATGGGTGAGTCTGGCCGGGCTGACCAACATTGCGCAGGTCAATTTCACTGTGGGGGTTTATACCAACATGTACTTCGCTGGCTGCTCAAATATGCAGGCTGGATTTTCATTCACAGTCTGGTTAACCCAGTCCAGCACCCAGCCGACCAACATCATCGCATTTAACACCAATTTCTGGCAGCCACAGGTTTTTGGTCAAATTCTGACCATGCCAACCAATTCAAGCAGCAGCGCGATGCTGCTATCATGCTTTGCGACTGGAACCAACGTCGTGAAATTCACCCAGACTCTTTTCCCATGAAAACGATATTCATCCTGCTCCTTTCGGCGATTTCAGCGATCTCAGCGATCGCGGTCCCAATGGGTTTCCGCCAGACCGATACCTTGCGATTTGGTCTGATTGGCTGGTGGACCTTTAATAATGCCAGCGGGACCAACTTTGTGGACAGTTCAGGTTCTGGCAACAATGCATTTGCGACCAACGCCGTGCTGTTTGGGCCGGGCATCATTGGCGCCGCCATGCTGGCAACGAATGGGGTTTTCTGCGGTAGCAACAACGCGAGCCTGCATCCTGCGGCGATCACGGTTTCGGTATGGATCAAGAGCGCCGGAAGCCAGGTGGGGAATGCGTGCATTGTGGTTGATCCCATCGCGAACGACACTGCTCCCGCGTATGTATCCTATGCTCTCCAAGTGAGCACGCAACCCAACTGGACCGTTGGCACGGCGGTTTACAACACGCTCACAGCGACGGCTGCCCCGCCCACCGGCCAATGGATGCTGTTGACAGGAACGTATGATGGGTCATCACTGTCTTGTCTCTACACCAATGGGGTGCTGTGCATCTCGGGATCAGTCAATGGGTCACTAACCTATGCGCCCGACCAAATCTGTATCGGATGGGAATCGCCCTACGGATTTACCCGCACGTTCAATGGGTCAATCGACGATGTTCGCATATATAATCGGTCGCTTACGGCGGCGGAAATCCTCCTGCTTTATGGCGGTGGCTACGGCTACTCTCAATAACATTATGAAAAAAACACCTTGGTGGAAAACGACGGTTCAATAAATATTATGACTATCTCAATGATCATTTTGGCGGTTGTAGGATTACCACTACTAACGTGGCACATGCAGTGGACCGCAGAGAAGTACGTGGAAACTCGGTCTGGTAGCTGGTGGAGCGTTGTCCACGGGTTTCTCAATATTTTTATCCTTTTCGCGTGGGCATACGCGGTGGTGTTCTGCGCGGGAACTGCGGTGCTGGCTATAACCCATTTCAAAGCATGAACAACAATCGTTGGTCCCTCAAGAGAGAAATAACACTCGGCGATTTACTCCTAGCTCTTACAATTGGAGTACCGCTAATAGTGTCAGAAGTTCAACTGCATGACAGAGTGACTCAGGCAGAAGATGCAATCAAGACTCAGCAAGTTGTGATAAATGATCATGGTATTAGATTAAATAGTCATGATACCACTCTTGCAGTTATTCAATCAAAGCTTAAATGATTTCTAGTGGAGATTATTCTACTAGATTAAACAAGAAAGGTAAATATGAACTGGTTACAAAGTGAACTTGCAAAGATGGTTATTCGGACTCTCTTTGCTTCTGTTGGTGGTGCAGTGGTGGCAAAGGGCTACCTCTCGAATAGTGAGGTGACTGATGTCGTTGGAGCACTTGCAGTGATTGTTGGTGTGGTACACCATCTGTGGACTGAGCGATCTACTATTGCTGAAGACCTTAGCAAGACCAAGACTCCGCCCGCTGTTAAGTTGTTGATTGGAGTAGCCATTCCAGCACTCCTTTTGAGTGGGTGTGCAAACACACAGGTGATTGATAATACGTCAGGGACTGGGTTAAATACCTCAGCTTCTGTTCCTATTCCTTACTCTGGGGGTCAGTCGTTGTTGATGGTGAAGTTGACAGCTGGGATGTGGAAGAACAGTGCAATCATCCAACCCGTCTCGACAAATAGATTGTCTGGTCCTTCTGTGTCAATTGCTCAGTACACAAAGGGAAGTGCTTCTACAACTGCTAGTGCTAGTACTAATAGTAGTGCTGGTATTGTAGGTGCAAGTGTTGATGTTAATCTGATCACCACTGGTACGTCAAGTGTGGACAGTACTAATGTCAGTCTTGAGTCCAAGCAATAAGATCTTATGGGACACACTATCAATCCTAGGAGTCGTGGTTCCTTGTTTACACAATGTGTTGCAATTGGTAGTGTGTCTCTACCTCTTTAATCTTATGCCTCAACCCTCATACCCTCCTTACTCTGCTGGAGCACTAACCATCCCACGGATGCTTGTTCGGTGGTTAGATGTCAATGCACAGAATGGTCCCCTCACTAGGACAATGTCTTATGTGACATTGCCTATCTTTAACGCTCCAGTGAGTTGGGCGGGGTATAGCACTATTGTCACGACGTTCAACTCAGAAGGTCCTAACAATTTCTCGATTAAGGCATCTGTTGCTCCTGTCAATCCGAACTACACTCTATGCATCTCCTTCATCAAAGGTGGTGTTCTTACTCGTTATCTCTTATGGCAAGCAACCGGGTCTGTTCTTCCGTACAACATACCTCTGTACTCTGGTCAACCGATCTTGAAGAATTTCCGATTTGAGGTATGGTCTACATCACAGGGGAATGCCACTCAGTCTACGGTGATACAGATGTACACCTCTGTTGCTGGACAGACTGACTATCGATATGGTAATGACTTTCAGCTTGTTGGGAATGATGGGCAGCAGACTAGCTTCGGTATGGCTGGTCGTATACCAATCATTACACCAACACCATCTGCCGCCGGATTGCTGTCGTACTTCGCAGGTGATTATGGAGTGTCAGGAAGTGGAGGTAATTCTATCTGGAATGCTACCAGTCATTCTGGTTCTTACTTCTCGTCTATTACTTATGTTGGAGGCGGTAGTCCGATTGAGATACAGGATACAACAATTGCTAATCGGTTTGTTATCACCAATGGTTCTGTGATTGGCAACTCGACTGGTACAATACTTCCAAATACTTTTACCATCTCACTGTTGTTGAAGTTTAATGTGCTCACTCCAATAGGAGTAGTTTTTGCATTCTTACCGTCTGCCAATTATCCATTTGGTACGTCAATAGGTCTTACACTTGATGCAACAGGCAGCAACTTATTGTATGGTGATCCACTTGGAACGACAATATCAGCTCCTGTCAAGGCTGGTGTGTGGTATGCAGTCCTACTGACATATAACCAAACAACTGGTGCTATTACAATGTCTGTTAATGGTTATAGTAACCTAGTCTATAGTTCTGTGTCTGGTACCACCACAATTCTCAACAACATAAACCAGATAGGCACTTATGCTGCTGACGCATTCATCAATGCAAACTTTAGTATTGCAAACATCCTAGTATATAACGGTATATCTGCTGCTATTGTTTCTGGTATACAGACATATTTAACTACTTACTATACTAGCCTCTTTACACTACCACTAACCTTCCCTGTTGGTTCAACCTCAATTACAAATTAACGATGAATACAAACGATTTAGTCGCCGGTCTTGACCCTACGTCCTTATCTACTATCACTGGAGCTCAACTCCTTACGATGGTTGACAGTGCTCAACCATCCTCAGACAGAGGCTTTACCCTTACTACTTTTGATAGTGGACTTAACCTACCCAATGTTCCTGATGCTAGAGCTAATACTGGAAATACAGCTTTTCAACGGTACATCTGGATTCGTGTTCAACCTGCGACAGCTACTGTTACTACATATGTATGGAATCCAAATGGCAATACCGATGCTACATTTTTAAACTGGATTACTATATCTCAGACCTCGTATACTGCCAACAGCATCCCAGGATATGCTTTGATTTCTGTGCCTGCCAATATAATCTCTGGTACCATTCCATACAGTCAAATTAGTGGCATTCCACCTGCTGCCACTGTTAGTGCCGTAGCACTTACTGCTGATGGGTTGATTAATTCTAGCATGTTCTCGCAAATTAGTTTTGTGTGGGGATGTCTTGCTGGTCACGCTGGAACTCCAGGAACTCCTGTACTAGCACCTAATAGCGTTACAACAGGCACTGTTGCTGTTCAAGTTGTATCGGGTAACTATACACCATCTGCTGGAAATATCATTGACAGAACCGTCACCAATATTCAGTTAAGTACACAAAATTCTAATCAGGGTTTATGGTACTCAGCTGGAACTGTTAATAGTGGAATTCACGCACAAACACTAAACTGTGTTGATCCATTGAATAACATATCTGTTCCTGCTCTTTCTGGTCAGGGTCAGGTTTATACACCTGCAACCATTCTAAATACTGCCGGGCCGGTACTGGCTGGAGATATTCTTGCAGTTAACAATACCAAAACTGGATATGTCACTGTCAATAGAGCTATACTTAATCTTCCTGAACCAACCGTAGCTAATCAGGTTCCAGTCTCTACAGGTGCAGGTGTGTATACTCTTAATGCTGGTGCTAATACTAGTGCATTTGGTAAAGTATTACAGGTTGTCATGGTTCGTTCATCTACTTCTAGTTATTTAGCAGGTGGTGCAACGACTACTCAAATCATAGATACCGCTTTACCACAATTTAACATTTCTGCTGGTGCAGTATCTCCAGTGACAACCAAAACTGGATTTGTTCTGGATGGTATTACCTCAGGTTCTGCTAAAATTCCACTCGGGCTTTCTATTACACCAATCAGCAGTTCATCAAAACTCCGAATCAAGCTCAGTATTCCATTGATGAATGGTGCTGGAACTAAAGTTGTTGCTGCTATTTATAGTATCAATCCAGCCAATATTACAAGTATTGTTTCTGGTGTTGTCACATATACTGGAAGTGTTGGTCCACTAAATCCAATAGTGGATGCTGCCACTGGCTATACTATCGGGGTAAAAAATGCTTATGGTAACAACTCATACGAGAACGTATATGAATTTGAATGGGTAATCACACCGTCATTTGCATATGGTTCTACTCCATATGCTGCTGGTACTGTGATGAATTTAATCGCTTGTGTGGGATCCACTGGAGCAGATGCTCTTGGCATTAATTCTACCTCTGTCAGTGCTGCTACGCCAATTTTTGTTGCTGGTGCTATTGCATCTACTTTATCTGTAGAGGAAATTATTGCTTGATTATCTAGTATGAAATTCAAACAGACATCTTTCAATGGTGGTCTTAACCTTCTACTTGACGACACTCGTCTTCCTGTGTCAATCAAGTACAAGGAAGGTGATAGTCCTTATGATATTACGTTCGACCAGTATAGGTTTGCATCGAATGTACGTTCACGGTTTGATGTCTGTACTCCAATTGCTCAGTCAGTTGTATGTCTAAGTGCTCCTGCTGGGCTTAAGCAAGGTATAATCCCCTTCGGGCGGTATGTGATAGCATTCATTGCTGGTAGTGCTTACTACTCACAAGTAGGCACACAGAATTGGGTTGAAATAACGGGGTTTGCTATGTCAACTACCGCCCCGAGGTATTGGGCTATCTCCATCCCACTCAACTGCACTAACTATGGCAGACAAGCAATTATACCAGTCGGTGGCAGTACTTCAGCAAATGCTGGTATTACACAGACACCAGTCAATCTGTCAGCATCTGCTCAGTTTGGTACTGTCCCAGGACTCTTAGTACAGGATGGTACCAACCAACCTAGGTTCTTGTACATTGACAGCAATAATATCGTTCAGTGTCGTGTTACACAAACGTATCAACAATGGACTGCTGTGTACGATGGTAGTGGTGTTCTTACGACAGACTTAAGAGAGTATGTTCCTGTCGGGACACTGATGGAGTTCTACAATGGAATTCTCTTTGTTGTTGGGTCAGACCTGACATCTCTCTACAGGTCAGTCTCAGGCCGTCCGCTTGATTTTGTTGTCAACGTAACGACGGCTGGACAACCTGGCGGTGACGCAACTACTACCTCTTACTCTGTTGGAGTAGGTGGTATTACTGCTATCAAGGCAATGCAAGGTAATGTTTTATTTGTTGCTGCTGGTGGTGCTACTTTTCTTGTCAGTCTTAACCAGACTCCTAACTCTCCTACGGTGTTTGGCGAGTACACGTTCAACAGACAGATTCTTTTCTCGTCATCCTGCATTGATGAGAAGGGGATCATAGACATCTCTGGACCTATTGGTAGTGGAAACTCTCAAACAGCAGGTGATACAGTATTCATTGCTGCTGAGGGGTTGAGGTCTTTTAACGCAGTGGAACAGCAACAGAACGAGGGGCGGAACTCTGTGTTTTCATCTACGATACAGTCCTTGTTTACTGGAATAACACAAGTGACACTTGCTTGCTCTGCTGTTGTATTTGACAACTATGGTATCTTTTCTGTCAACACAACAATGGGGTTTGCACTAGTAGTTTATGACGCTATCAATAGTTGCTATTCGTCTGTTGACTTCAACTCCCTGAGTGGTGCTGGCGCTAAGCAGTTTGCTGCTATTACAATTGGAACACTTGCCCTGTACGCTATTACGACAGATGACAGGATTGTCCAGTTGTACTCTGCTCCTACTGTAGAATCTGGGGTTGTGCGTCTCGGATCTGTCGCATCACAAGATCCTGAGAAAGAATTGCAAGTTATAGATGTCAGGGCAATCTTCACCAATATCACCAAAGACTTCTCTGTCACTTGTCATCTATTCGTGAACAATAGATATGATGGCTCTATCACAGAGAAACTCAAGTATGTTCCGCCCGCCAACACTTACACCGGTCCATCAATAGGTTTAGACGTTGGCACGCAAACTAACTCTATACGATTTCCTTTTAACTCATCACAAGGGTGGAAGGCATTCCCTGTGATTTCTTGGACTGATGGAGCATCACTAACATCTGTCTCTATCAGTACAAAAGATGTTATGCCACTACAACCTCTCCGCACACAAGCAGTCGTCGATCAATCATAATACATATGCCACTTTCCTACATACTAATGCGTACAGGTCAGAAGATTGGGCTTAACCCTGCTGACAGCACACAGAGAGCACTTCTCCTTAACTATGTCAACGAAGCTGCGAGAGAGTTGTATGACCAATCTGACCCTCCTGGGTCACAGATGGAGGAAGTGTTTAAGGTCAACGGTGACCAGACAATCTCCTGCCCTCAAAGAGTCGGACCTTTGCGGGGGGTAAGAGAGTTAGACAGTCAGATTACTTGGTCGATAAACAAGATGCGTCCAAGGTATAATCAGTTCAACTGGCCTGATAGTTGGAGGAACTTGAGGTTGAAGAATGTACAGGCACTTCAATGTACTGTGACCAATACGTCTGTTGGAGTGATTACTGTTCCGTTTGTTGAGAATCCTCCTATCAAGATCTCTGTCTCTGGCCCTACTGCCTATGCTACCAATGTGTCAGAGACTATTGTGATGTCCTCTGTGTCTGTTCAAACCATCAACCAGTACAATGACTTCACTTCTGTGAAGAAAGATAGAGTTAATACTTGTGATGTGACTCTCTCTGATATTGATGGGAAGGTTCTTACAGTCATCCCCAATAACCAACTTGCTGCTCAGTACCAGATTATTGATGTCTCTCAGTGTCCTTGGCTTGCTACCTCAACAAACGTGATGGAACACTATGTTGAGATCCTCTACAAGCAAGCAAACATAGAGTTGTCAAATGACCAAGATGAGTTTGTGTTTGGAAAGATCTATGATGACATCATCGTAAACAAGACTCTACAGATCTACTACGAAGAAGTCAATCCTGCAACTGCGATGGCTTATGATGCTAAAGCTACCAGGTCACTTGCAAGAAAGACAGAGGATCAGAATAGAGCTACTGAAGATGTCATTGCTACTGTAGCGAATCCTCATGATGTTCTACTTCCACGTGTCCGGGCAGGAAGAAGGAAATATTACAGGGGGTATGGCGGTAGAGGATATGGTTATTAATATATGAACACCTACGAACAACTTGCAAAGGAGAGAGACTCTCTAGCAAGAGTAGTCAAGGAAGGTCGTAAAGGGACAGTATACCATACAGTAGCTGTAAAGAGGTTGGAAGAGATCAGAAGAAGAATTAAACAAACAGTAAAGGACTACAACCAAAATGAGCGCAAGAAAGTATAGAGTGCCAATTGGCACATTTCATGCTACGTTATGTGAGATGACACCTACGTTCAAAGATCTTCTTGACTTTGTGATGGCTAACAAAGGGCAGGAGATCTTTGAAGGAAGGACTGAATTGGAGATTGCCTCTTTGTTGAAGAAGGGGATTGATGAACAGTCTATGTACTTTGAACAGGGACTTGACGGGAAGATTGCTGGGATGATACTTGCAGAGTTTATCCCAGAGAAGAAATTGTGTTTCGTCACATTCAACATGGCAATGTCTCTTGAACGACTTGGGAGGTTTGCTGCCAAACTCAAAGAGAGACATCCAGATTTTACACTTGCAGGAATACGACATGGTCGTGCAGTCTATTACAACACTAAAAAACTTTATAGGAAGCTAATATGATTAACAATTTCAAGGTTGAACAGAAGATGGGGTTAAGGTATTATAATGGAGGTGCTAGTGATGGTAGTACACAATCACAAGGTACTAGTTCTTCGCAGTCAGGTGGTATGAGTCAGTCTGCTTCGCAGGCTCAACTAAACCCAACACAGTTGTTGAACCTATACTCTCAAGGTCTTCCTTCTATGTTGAACACTGCAAACAAGGCAGTGCAAAGTACCGCTGCCGCCCCGGCATTGAACGCTGCTACCACTGGGGCAACCAATGCAGTTAATGCTATTAACTTAAATGGTCTTTCTCCAGGTGAGGGTAATGCTGTAGAACGGTCTACCAACCAACAGAATCAAGCAACTGGCAATCTTGGAGTCAACAACCCCACCAACACAACTGCCAATGCTATGAACTTTGGTAATGCGTTTAACAATAAGATTGGGCTGATGAATCAGACAACAGCCAATGCTGCTAGTGTTGCAAATGCTGGCAATACTGCTCTCAATACAGTTGGCAATGTGTTTGCACCTCTTGCTGCTAATGCCAACACCGCTGTGTCTAATTCTAACTCACTGTACGGCGCACAGAGTGCAGGTCAGAATACTGGTTCTGGACAGAACTCTTCTGCACAAGGTGGTATTTGCTACCTAACTACTGCTTGTTGTCAATACAAAGGTCTTCCTGATGATTGCGAAGAACTCACACTCCTCCGGAAGTTCAGGGATGAGTTTGTTCCTAAAGGGCTAGTTGATGACTACTATGCAATGCAGAATCAACTCCTTCCGAAAGTTCAAGGTAATGCAGAGACGTTGGAATATATCTGGCAAGTTGTCAGGAAGTGTGTTGAGGACATCAAGCACGACAGAAAAGAATCTGCCCTTAACCGATATACCAACATGGTTGAGTACCTGAAAGGACTATAAGACCTATGGATGAACAACCTGTATGGTCTATATATGGACTTCCCAACCCAGGGCAAGCTAATCCTGGAGGTACATCTGCTGGTCAGGGGCAAACACAACCTCTTGTTGGAGGTGGACTTCAACAGCAAAAGCAAGGTGAGGGGTATGATGCGACGGCAAGTAAGATTAATGATATGTCTGCTGCTATGGGTGGCACTACTGCCCTTCCATCTTCTGGTGAACTGATTGGTAAACTTTTAGCTTTTCTATAACTTATGAGTGCTGCTGGCGTTCAACTTTTAATGAGTCTTTTTGGTCATATGCTCTACGGAGGGCAACCACAAGCTAATCCTGAATACACTAAACAACAACAGTTGAATAGTGATCCCAACTACAATGGGCCTGTTGATTCTAACTTACCGAAGATGACTCCATATAGACAACCCGGGCCGTGGGAAAGTCTTCTTGCACCTGAGGTTGCCAATAGGGAGTGGACTCTCAACAACCAAGGTAATCAAGCTCTCTTAGACGATCAGAACCAGTTCCGAGTAGCTCAACAACAAGTTGGTCGTCTAGGTCCTGTACAGGGACTTACACCTGACCAGCAGGCAGAGTACTATCGCCATAGCCCAACTGCTGGAGGACAACTTGCCAATGCCACTGCACAGAATGAGATTGGTGATAATGTGCAAGGTATCACTGCTGCCACCGACAAACTGTTTGAGCAAAATAAAGGTCGTTCTGAGCTGGCAAAACAGAATGTTGGTATTCCGCAGGGGGATGTAGATGTCCAGAAAGCACTCAATGACTTGACACTTGGTTCTAGGGTACCACTTGAGTATGGGCAGAATGCCAACCAGCAATGGTGGGAGAACAATGGACAACCAAGAGTCAATGCTGGTCGTGCTATCTCAGCACAGGGAACACTCAATACGGCACCAGTGATCAATGACATCAATGCTCTCAATGCTCAGACAGAGCGTGACGAGGCAGGTAGTCGTTCGAGGCTGGAACCTACTACTTATGAGGCTCGTCAAGTTGAAGGTCAGTATGATGCTTTACACCCTAATGATCCATACAACCCAAGAGCTGGATTCTTCCTAGATGGACGCTACTACCCAGGACAACCTGACTTTAAAACAGCGATGAATAATAGTATGACTGGTGGTATGCAACAACCAGTTACCCTGTCGTCTGGATTGTCTGGCCAAGTTGCTCGTCCTTCGTACCAGCCAACTATCTCTGGGTCGTTGCTTAGCAATACACATGGTTCTCCCTCGTACGCAGACGACTGGAGAAATGCTCCTGGGATGAGACCTTACGTAGACCCAGTGCCTACTGCATCTAACCCTACAACTGAGACTACTGGTTATCATGACAATCCTGATGTACAGAGTTTGACCCAACAAGCAAGAGAAGAACATGATCAAAACGGAGTTACTCCTAGGTACAAACAATTGGTACAGAAACTTGAACAACTTCACAACAAACTGGATGAGGAGACTCCACAGCAGAAGGTTACAAGAACGATTAATGAGTATGTAAAGTCTATCTCCAATCCTGTAGAGGAAAAGAAAAAGAAAGACTACATCAATGCAAATCAGAATCTCAATGATTTTGCACACGTTCGTACCAATACTTCCAACACCTACTGATTATGCCCATCGACCCACGTCTTACAAAAGAAGATATTGAAGAACTGAAAGCAAAGGGCATTGACCCCGAGCAGTTCGTTGTGACTGGTCGAGGTGACCAAGGTCAACAGTCTGGGATGTCCTCTGCCCAAGCTGCTGGTGCGACTCTCACGGGTAATGCTGGTGGTATCATAGGTGGTGGTGTTGGTGTTGGTGGTGCTGGTGCTTTGCTTGCACCTTGGCTAGCTGGACCTGAGGCTGGTATCCCTGCTGACTTGATGATGTTAGTCGCTGCGGGGTTGGCTGGTGCTGGTGGTGGTTATGTCGGGCAGAAAGCACAACAAGCTCTACAGTCAGAACAAACCAACCAAGCACAACAACAAGCACTTGAAGAAGCACAAAGAACTCATCCTCTTGTATCTGGCGCTACTGACATCATCGCCTCTGCTCTTGCATCTGGTGGTGCTCCTTCGTGGTCTGCTCCCCTGAGGGCACTCGGTGGTGAGAGAGAAGCAATCAAACACGTATTAATGGGTGCAGTTGCCAACCCCGCGATCAATGCTGGTATTCAATATGGTACTACCGGTGAGTTGCCAACGGCAGGGGAGGTAGCTTCACAGGCCGGGGCGGGATTGCTGTTTGGCGGTGGGTATAACCCACTTGGGAGGATCGGACAGAAGAGAGTACAGCCTCAGACAGAACAATCACAAGAGGAAAACTCTAATGGTACTCCACCTCCGCCCGACGAGGAGAAGAATGATGAGGGGTTCACTATTAGTGCTAAGGAGATACAGGAGTCATTATCTGGGATCAACCGTAGGCTTGAGGTTGATCATAACTCTCCCTACTACCAGGAGAATGAGCAGGGGTTCATTATTGGTGATAAGGAGGTAAAGGAGGCATTCTCTAAGAATAACCCCAAGCCAAAAGCTCCAGAAGATGCTGCTACATCGACGGACTACTATGCTGCTAAGACTGCATGGAGTAGGTCTACGGCTCTACCTGTTGAGGAAAAGAGAGCGTGGTTACATGACCAATGGGTCAAGAGACAACAGACTCAGATAGAACAACCACAAGAACCTCTTAACAATATCAAAGAAGGTGAAACTACCACTCCAGCATCCGAAGAGTTTGATCCTAGAGGATTCAAACCGTACACCGGCCAGGAGATTCCAGAGTCATTACCGTCAACACCAAAAGAAGAGGCTAACACTACCACGGAGGACCCTACTCGATTGGTGAATAGTGAAGCACAGCCACATGATGATGATGAAGGTCCTAATAGGGCTACTGACAGCGCTACTGGTGGTACTCAGCAGACCGTTGGTGAGTTTAAACCGACAGATCAGTATATGCAATATCTTGCCTCTATTAGAGAGAGAGATATGCGCCGCAATCAATTCGTACCTCCTACTATAAAGGAACCTCAACTACCTACTGATAAGTTTCCAGAGTTACCGCCTGCTAAACCTGTCAGTGCTAATACTCTTAGAATAACTAAAGACCAATTACTACCATCTTCTGTTGGTAGAACCGAATCCATTCCTGAGATCAATCCATTTGACCATCTTGCTCCTGTCTATCCTCATAGTACTCCTGAACAAGCTAATGAGGCTAAGAATCTTACAACTAAACAAACACAAGGTAGTTGGCAAGACAAGGCTGATGAATGGAACTCTAAGTTGGAGAACATGAAGTCAGGTTGGAATCCTAACCAACTCCATGCTTTTGGGATTATCCCACACGTCTGGGACACTGCAATCTCTCTTGCTCAGCATGCAATCAAACTGACAGGTAAGGTAGCTGATGGTGTTAATGCGTTCATGAAACACGTCAAGTACAACCACATAGGTCCTGCCATCGACGAACAAGCTCTTCGTGACCACATAACAAAACAACTAGGAGATCAAAATGCCATACAAAAGTCAAGCACAAGCGGGGTTCTTCCACAGTCACCAAAAGAAACTGTCCAAGCAGGGAGTCAACATCAAGGAGTGGGACAAAGCAAGCAAGGGCAAAAAGCTACCTTACAAGGTGGGACCACTCACAATGCACCACCCAGCGATCAAGGACAAGTCAACCCAGTAAGTGGTAAGGACTTTGGTCCTTTTAGGAAGATTGCTGGGTCTGTCTTGGACAATGTTCGTGCCCTTCCACATAAGGGTGCTCGTGCACTGGCAGATGCTATGCAGAGTGCGCTGAACAAACAACAGTTACTCATTGGGAAATACAAGAATGCTTCCCTCGATGCTGTACAGTCAAAGGGCGGATTGTCGAAGTATGAACCGGGAGTTCTCAATAGAGCAATTGACAAGTTCATGACTACTGGTGTTAAGCCTACTAACTTAGCACCTAAGTTGCAGAAATGGTTCGATACCAACAAGGCTCTACTGCATCAATTTGGTCAGGAGCACATCCAAGCAAAAGTCCCGATCAAGAACCCCAACGGCTCTGTTCGACTGATGCAACAGAAAGAGAACTACTGGCCAACGATGGCTAACCAGCAGACAGAAGACATCTTTCGTCAGGGGACAGACCATGCAAAGATGACCGCACTGAAGGGTGATTGGATGGACTACTACACAAAGAAGTTGGGATACACTCCACAAGAAGCAGAGGACAAGTTCAACAACTGGAAATCTAGTGCTGCTGGTTCTTTGCAACAGAGTAACCTCAACCACCAAGACTACTTCAATGCCATTCGCCGCGCGCAAGGTGATCCACTTCCACCTTCCTTCAGGGAACAAGATCCAGTGAAGAATATGTCACGGTACTTTGACCGTGCTTTAACTTCGTTGGCTCACTACACAGAGGTAGAGAAGAACCCAAAGGCAATGGCTGCTGTTGGTGCGACAAAGGATGCTTGGGGGAATAACATTCCCAAGGACCCTGAAGGGTCTATTGCCAACAATGACTATGTGAAAGCTGCCCTTGGGCAATATCACACTGAACCGGGCGGAGTTGCAGAACAGACAGAGGGTGGTGTCTCTACCTTGGCAACACAGATGTTTATTCAATACCCAGGACTTCAAGCTCACGTTCTTGCGTCCAATGCCGTAGGTGCTATCTCTTGTGCTCCCAATCCCTATGTTGCTGCTAGGGCTGTAGGACATGCTCTTACACACATGAAAGAGGGGTGGACTCGCTCGAAAGAGAATGGCCTGTTCAAGTGGTCAGCTGTCAACACAAAGGATATGTTTGACAACTCTATGTCCACCTATCAAAGGATGGCTGGAGTGTCAAAAGCGATCAGGGATGTTTCGACACTGGGTGGGTTGACTACGAAGGTAAATGCTGCTTTCCAGCAGGTTTACTTTGAGCACTTGATTCCCACAATTATTGCACGTGCAAACCAAGGTGATATACACGCTGCACAACAACTAAGACACTGGGACTCCTCGTACAAAGTGGGTAAAACCTACGGACAGAAAGAGACTCAACAACTTGCATCTATTGCTGCGTCGTATATCCATGGAACTGGTGACATACGACAGATGCCAGCGTGGATGATGCAGGAGGGTGAGATCAGTGGGTTTATGCAACTTGCACACTGGTCTGTTAGTCAGACTAATAACTTCATGCACAATTTTGTTGTACCTGCACAGAGAGGTAATTATGCCCCGCTGATGACTGCTATGTTTGGTGCGACTGTCGGAGGGTATATGGTGAAGGAACTGCGGGAAGCACTACAAGGTAAGAAGGGACAGATTCCATCGTTACAGGAAATATCTGCTGGTGAAGGTGGGCTGGCTGGACATCCTGGACTGTTGGTGTACAACATGATCGCTGGGATGCAGTACGCTGGATTCGGGGGACTGTTCTCTCAAGTGGCGAAGTATCCTTTTGACTTTAAGTACAAGAACTCACCACAGGGAGCAACGTTCCCACTTGATGAAGTGGCACACGACGTGTTAGAGACTATCAAGAATGTCTCACAGACTATTGCCAATGACCCTAATGTCAACTGGGTTGACTTAGCTAGTGCTGTCGCGATGAATACGTTCAGGAACAACTTGAAGTTGTCGTCTGTTGCCATCAACCAAGGTATTAACCTCGGTCTTATTACTGGGATGCCTGCTGAGAAGAAACAGCTAGCAGACAAGCTGGGGGAACTGAGAAGGTTTGAAGAAGTGCAAGGACTACCGTACGACGAGACTGAGCAAGGGTCTAACCCCTACATGAACCTCGAACAGAAGAAGTTCAAGATGACACAAGACATGGGTAAAGCAGTACAGATGCTACCTGGGCTTATCAACAATATCGTAGAGAAGTACAAAAGCAATCCCGACGTGATGATGAATAAACTGGAAGCCCTTAAGAGTGGTGACCAGTATGCCACCTTCCCGTCGTTTGAGAAGATGCCTCTACAGGCAATGAAGTACATCGCATACTTACAGAGAGAGGAGGGGCCTGAGCAAGCTCAAGCTGCCCTCCAAGACTACTTACGTCACAAGACTATTAATGAGGTGAAGGGGAGTCTAGTGCCTTAGACTTATGTCTTCCTGTAGTATATAGTCTCAACACCAGTATCTTTGTCTGGTCTTGAGTCTGTTATTATTTGGTTAGTTACCATCAGCACTTCAAGTGCTTCCTCAAACTGTTGCCTGTTGACTCCCTGTTTGTGACAAGGGATCATCAGGTCAACCACTTGCTTCTCACCATCATGTAGAAGTTCCAGTATCTTCTGCGAGGCTTTTGCTTCTGGACTCTTACCCTCCATGACAAGAGCAAGGTGCATGTTCTTCTCCTCTGCTTCCAAGACTGCTATCGCTCTCTCGAATGTACCCTGAGGGATTTCATTCTTTGGACGACCTTGTTCGTCTGCCTCTGCATCCTCCCCGAAGTGAAGAGCCATTGCTAACTTCATCACATGGATGTTCTTACGAGCATAGTAAGGAATCATCTCAGGTGACTTGTTCTTCCACTCTTTCTTCTCGTTGTACTTCTCCCACCATTCTTGCATCCACTGACGAGTAGCATCAGAAATGCGAGCAGGGCCGTAGAGGGAGGTAAGTTTCTTAACGTGTGTAAGAAGGTCAGTCTTGTGCTGTTCTTGTTCAGGAGTCAGTGGGGGAAGCCACATCTGATAGAAGCGATTCTTATTCGCATAGACATAGAATGTCCTAGAGGTAAAACCTTCACCTATCAAATCTTCATCAAAAGTAGACTGCATAAAAGCAGGAGTTGTCCCAGCAATAAGATTGAGACAACCACGGCGGATACGATCCTTTCCACGTGTAATTGTCGAGTACTCATAGTCAACCGGACAATCATATAACCCAAGCAAATAGTTAACAGTATCGTTAGTCCGCTTACGCATAAGGGAACTAAGCTCTTCAAGAACAAAGCAGAGTGATGAGTGTCCATAGGCTCTTAATTTTGGTTGACCATTGACTTCTTCGACGTAGTTGATATATCTGTATGACTGCGCGACTGCTTGTACAAGTGCTTCGTAGGTGATAGCATCTGCACAGACTGGGATCAAGAGAGGTTTGATTAAGTCTTTTGGGCCTTTACCAGTACCTTGTTGTTCTGTCGCAGAGGCATTCTTCAAGTTCTCACTTACCGCCGCCTCTACTACAGCTGCCTTCTCTGGTGATGTTGCCAGCTTTTCATTGCCCTTGGAAGTGTCAAGGGTCCAGTGTTTCAACATTGAAGTGACTGCTTTGATGGAGAGACCTTTTCCCAGACCTGGTGGTCCGACAAGGATCACGTACATGTTTGGGTAACATGGCTGGTGCGCAGGACCCAACCATACACGACGTTGTAGCGCTGCTGTCACTGTGTAGTACCATGACCAATCTAAGTAGTT
>Ga0302280_1000747_pt1 | contig 28573 bp, 22 predicted proteins | sample III_Fen_E1_1_FD_198771 | JGI IMG/M metagenome (GOLD analysis project Ga0302280, IMG submission 198771) | Peat permafrost microbial communities from Stordalen Mire near Abisko, Sweden - III_Fen_E1_1 | ecosystem: Environmental > Terrestrial > Soil > Wetlands > Permafrost | place: Sweden: Abisko... | reverse complement strand
CTGTAAATGACGTTCCATTCGTATCAAGTGAGAAAATACATCCATCGCCGTATCTTCCTCCGTTCAAAGTCATCCCATACAACCTTTCACCTGATAGGGTTAATGAACCGCATGGATTTATACCATCAGTATTATTAAAATTAAATAGTTTTTTAAACCCACCACCATTGGTATTGATTGAGAAAATACAACCATCTTCTCTATCAACTCCACCAAAAATAGTCATCCCAAATAAAATATTTCCTGAGATAGTTAATGTAGTAAAGTAAGGATTTGCACCATTTGTATCATTGAAATCAAACATGTCTTTATAGTTGCTGCCATTTGTATCAACTGAGAAAATACAACCATAATCATACTTCCCGCCATATTGAGTCATTCCATACAACACATTTCCTTTAATTAGTAATGAACCCCAGGGATTCATACCAAGAGTATCATTGAATGTATGAATATCTGTATACTGTGCATTAACGATACCACTTATAGCAATGAAACATAAAATAAGTTTCGTTTTCATCATTGAAGTTTAAAATGTACAGGTATCAGGTATTGCACTCTAACAAGTTTACCATTTTGCTGGCCGGGAGTCCAATTGGGCATAGTAGAAATCACCCTTTTTGCTTCATTACTTAGGCTTTTATCGGGTGAGCGCATTATTGTAATATTAGAAATTGAACCATTCTTTTCAATAATACAGCTTACAAATACTGTTCCTTGAATATTATTTTTCTTTGCAGAATCAGGATATTGGATATTGGCAGCAATAAATTTATTAATATCTCCAGAGAATCGAGGCTTTACCTGAACATAGGTATATACCTTCATGCTGTCAAGGGAGGGGGTATCTGTACCGGGACTGTCAATATTCCTATCTTGGGCATACAAATTGGTAGTAGTACAGCCCACTAAAAAAAGACAAAATACGATGCCTGCTTGACAGCAAAAAATATTTTTTTTATATGGTTTATTACGGTCACTCTTTGTTATTTTCATAGCTTTTGATTTTATAATTTAATAAATTTCAATGTGTGCATTTCTCCATTAATTTCGGTAATAAAAAGATATACCCCTTGTGCTAAGGTACTAATATTAATTGGCTCGGCATATTGCCCGGGTGGCTCAAACCCTTTATTTATGCTCATTAATTGCCTTCCGGTGCAATCGGTTAGTGTAAATTGAACGCTTGAATTCTCATTTAATTGATAGGCGATTGTAACATTTCCATTACTGGCAGGATTCGGGTAGAGGGTAAGATTATACTCATTTTTTGAAATGGAAGGCACGTTAAGAGTATGGTCAATGCAAGTTCGGGCACTTGGGATGAGAATATGATATGCGCAGGGCGGAGTATTAATTGCACTGGTATTCACTACGTCAAAAGCTCCATACAAGGTTTGAGGTCCGGGTGCAACACCGCTTTCTATATTTAACCTTTTATGTCCATTATTTGACCAATACATTAAAGAAGTAGTGTCGTCCACATGATTTAGAAGTTGGGCATGACCTAACTCGTGCATCAAAACATCAAAAAAGTAAAAATAATTTCCAGGGAATACGGTATCGGATATATTATAATTCCATGTATAACCTACTGCTGGTATCTGGCGGATAGCTATATCAGCATCATATACATACGTCATAGAATCTCCATTATTACTACAGAGAGTATCAATATTTGGCCTGGTTTCCATTAAATTATTTCCGGGAAGTGTAGGTGTAAAATAAATAGAAGAAACTCCATCTAATTTTAGCCTGGTATCTCCGGTGGTATCCTTGCCTAATTTCCAGTTTACTCCAGTGTAGCAATCCCAAGTGGCTATTGCCTGCTGAACAACCGCATAAATAAGCAGATGGTTAGATATACTGGTATCACACCTAAATACCAAACTATTCGAGTCATTCAGCATAGCTATATTGCATCTATATTTTTCAAGAGCAGGACAAAAATTTATTATACTGTAATTAATGGTAAAAGGTTGAACATTGCTTGCTTCACTACATGCATTAGTTACCTGTACGCCTCCACTACCAGGGGTCAATGTATCTTCTCCAACCATAGCCGATGGCATTCGTACTACAATTTTATTTTCCGACCATGATAGCATATCTGTAGTATCTAATATCATAAAGTGTGCACCGCCCTTATTGGCATCAGGAACAAAAATCAATCCTTTTGAACTTCCAAATCCTGAACCCTCAATAGTTAAAATAGAAGAGTTAGCAGGGTCACTTTTATTATTCGTTCCGGCATTAATTTTAGGAGTAGAGTATGTTATTATTGGCGAGCAGCCGAAAGTATTTAAACTACCTGAATAAATAATTCTGGTGTAATCTATATCCGTATCGTGAGAATAAGAATACACATTATGGTAATGAAATACTCTTATGGTATCGTAACAGGTGTCATAACAGGTCAGGTAACATGTTGTAGTACATGAGTCCAGGCATATATCATCAGAGCTATCATAACTGCAACAATATTCACAAGAATAAGGGTCGCAATTATAAGGGCAATTAGGATTCATGTCAGTCAGCGAATCCATCACCGTTGTATCTATGCCAGTAAATGTACTGTCATCCTTGGTATATTGCCATGTATAGGTAGTGCTTGAATCAAAATAAACAGTTCCTGTTTGGCAGGAATTTTGAATTTTTAAACTGAAATGAAACATCGCCTTAGGAATGGTATCTATAGTTGTTCCATGCGGTGAAAAGTATGGACGGTTTGCGTCTCCCAATTGAACAGATACTTCATTTCCAGATTGGCTAACGGCAAGCAGGTTATAATCATTACCGGCATTAGCTCCAAAATTATCAGAATCTTTAGTGCATATTATGCCGCCATTAAATAGGTTATCTCCTGTAAATTCTGCTCCTGAAAATGCAACCCTGAAAATACCATCATTAAACTTTTTGGCTGAATCAGCTTGAACCATAACATCAAAATTAAAATAACCGGGGTCGCCACAACTTACAGTGTCATTTGCAAATGAAAGATAAAGATAGGGATCTTTCGGGTCGCATACATTTTCATAATCCCCTATATAGGTAAAAGTACCTCTTGGATATACATTCCATTCCAAAGCGCAGCTTGTCCAATTGAGGTCACCTTGAACTACAGATGTTTCCCTTGTAAGGGTATGGTTTTTGGTGCTGCCAGAACCTACTGCCCAACCGCTATCCGTTGGCAAGGGACTAATGACTCCCACCATATCTAAAAAAGAACAACTTACAGTTGGGACCAAAAGAATATGCGCCAATGTTACTATATCCTTACCACCGAAATTTAAACTATCCGATAGCATACCGGCTCTATGTGTCAATGAAGTATCGGCATTCGTATTGCAAATTAAATAAGTTGAATGAGAGGCTATTGTGCCATGAAGTGAAATAAAGAAAGGTACGGAATCGAGCGAGCCTTTGGTAGTACCTGCAAGGTAATAAGAACTTAAATTTATGGAGCTTGAGGTAGGGTTATAGATTTCAATGGCATCGTCATGATGGATGGTGTCTTGAATATATTCGGAAAAGAACAGAGTGGCGCAGGCTCCTTCTCCTGTCAGTGCATTTGCCAAAGGAACATAAGTGGGGTAATAGGTGTTGCTGCAACCATTCGCACCTGTAACTGTAGCAGTATAAGTAGTGCTGACTGTTGCGGTGAGCAAGGCAATAAGGCTGGAAGTGGAAATTGTAGGCGAAAAAGTATAGGTATAGGGTGGTTCACCTCCTATGGCTGTGAGTGTTTCATGGGTGAGGTACTGTGCCAGTAAGGTATCAGCGTTTACTGTGGGCGGACTTCCTACCGTAATGTCAACACTGGATGTAGCTGTGCAACCGGCAGCATCTGTCACCGTCACAGTATAAACGGTAGTAACGGTTGGGACAGCAACAGGGCTTGCACTATATGGATTAGTCAATCCGGCAGTAGGCAACCATGAGTAAGTATAGGGGCTGGTACCGCCGCTTACTGTGGTGGCAAGACCTGTGAAAGCTCCTATGCAAATAGATTCATCGGAAGTGGAAGCTGTTACCGTAAGCGAACAGTCAGGGAAAAAATAGTAATTGGGTGGAACGGATTTTGCAAAAACTGTTACGCTTCCTAATAGGAAGAAAGAATAGATTAAATAGATTTTTTTCATTTTTTCGGGTTTTGCTTCCTTATTGTCCCGAAAGGAAGAGTTTTTAGTATTCCGGCGTGAGACATTTATCTTACCGCCATTGAGGCATCGCTAAACGCCCACACAACAAATAAGAAAATACTCACGCCGTAGCGGAGCATTAATCCTATCATCTTTGTGTTTTTAATTTTAGCGAATTTTCAATGGCAAAGAATCGGATAACGCCGATATGTTATTAGTTTTTGTTTATTCTATAATTTTTATTTTTAGTGGTTTCAAGTACAAATGTAGCATTTTTTAAATACGTGCGACTATTTCATAATTCTTTCTTACATTAGGGTATCAAATGACAGGCACAATAAGGGAATTGATACTATTTTCAGCTTATTAAATGAATGTATTTAATATACTTTATATATACCTCCATATATCGAGGTATTGCTTTTTATAGGGGCGAATGATAATGACGAATTGCATGGTACTTATTGATTTAGTCCTCAATAATTTAGTTAACTTGTACTGTTTCCTATCCCAAAAGAACCAATAACAATAAAAAATACACATACCTTAAACAGTTTGATTATCAAACTTTAAACATTATCTGCTTGTTTCTTTTCCGGTTCAGGTATAAATGGAACTGACCTCCCGAATAAGATAGTCATAAAATCTTCTATGTCCTTATACTCACCACTATGACCAGCATTATAAAAAGCACGGGCAATAAGTTTTCTTATAACTGGTTCTGTTTCAGATTTAGCAATTGCCCATACCTCATTTTCATTCAGAAACATAATTTCTGCTACCATAGTTGCAATTACCGGCTTTGTATAGCCAAGTTCCTTTAATATGGTTTGGTAACCTTTAGGCCTACCTTGCAAATTGCCGGATTGACCTTTCTTAAATTGGTGTACTTCCAAGTGGGTATATTTTGGATGCCGGTTCATAGGTATTGAATTATTGATTATTTACTAAAAAGGTCATATAAGTATACTCACACACTCGCCTGAAATAAAAATAAAAATTGCATTGGCTGTTAAATATGCTTGTTTCAAAGGCTAAAATGTGACAGGTATATGGTTATTATTGACATAACAGAGTTTCATAGGCATTCAATTTTAGGCTGCAAGTAATTCTTGAAACATAGTTTCCATTTTTTTATTAAGCTCCATTATTAGTGGCTCCTCTAATGTAAATCTATCATTGGTGCATAACTCTTTAATATATTTCTTTGCCCTGCTTTTATGCTCCTTAAGCTGAAATTTAAGGGTATCTATATAATCAAGCGCATTATTAACACCGCCAATTGAATTAATATATTGTGTTGCAAAAAAAGGTGTTATTTCACCCGGACCTAAAATATTGGAGGGGAAAGAATGTATATTCTTTAACTTAGGAATAGAGCCGTATTCTCTTTTAAATTCACCTATTAACCTCCTGTTAAATGATTCATCACAAAGAAGTGCCGGAGTAACTTCGGGTAGGTTTAAGTATTTATGAGGGCGTTTCTTTAGCCTTAACTCACATCGTAAAATATTATCATTCCATGATTCAATTGGCAAATACTTTTTAGATTCTATTCCCTTATTGTAGAAGGCAATTGTTATTAACTGGCCATGATAATATATTGTATGGGGGAAAACCTCACGCTCATAATACCTTTTTTTACCCAAATGAGGGAAGTAAGCCTCTGGCTTATGTTCCATAGTTAAATTAGAAGCGATGTCCAATCTATTAACTTTTGCATCCATTAGTTGTATATGCATTCTATCTGACAACTGTTCTATGCTTTCCTTTATCATTTTTCTTGGTAATATATTTAAGTTGGAGCCATTAGCAAATGCTGAGATACTACCTTTTAGATATACGCCTCTTTCCGATATAGATACCCGATAATTACCCAAATGCCCTGTAAAAACATTTCCCTGCAAGTTTGAAAATACTCTTTCTAAATAGCAAGGTGTTTCAACAAGTAAGTCTATACTTTTTACCCTTTCTGCGGGCTGAAATATGTTCACTGTATCAAACATGGATTGTTGACAGTAAGTGTCAATAGATTCACCTTACTATAAAGAACTATTAGCTTTTAGAAGAAGTTACAAATGGCTTAACATACCCTTTGTTTAAGTGCGCCTGTATATCGCTAAGTTTATATAGAATTTTATGCCCGTGTTGAGAAAAGGGCAGAATACCCTCGTCCCGGTAATTTTGGAGGGTTCTACTGCTGACATTAAGCATTAGGCAAACCTCCTTATTGTTTAGCCACTGTTCCTGTGAAGGATTATTGGCTTTTGAAAGGTGGGTAGAAATTGCATCCAGCTTCGTTAGTATTTGCTGATATGCTTCTTTTGGTAATATAACTGCATCCATAATATTGAATTATGAAAGCAAAATTCAGCAACTTAATCGGGGTGGGTTGGGGAAAATCTTTAAAATCTTTTGATTATAGTTTTTCCCTTTGCCATAGTTAGAATTATTTCTGTTTTAGATGAGTGGTTTTCCTTGTGGGATTAATGAGCCCGGAATTCTCATTAAAGGGAGTTTGAGGTTTATTATCCATGATTTTCTCGTAAGCATCCGACCAAGTGCATCTTGACAAGGGTTTAAGCGCATCGTACTTTTGTTGCCCAAAAAACAAGCAATGGAAGTACCCACAGTTACAAAACGGTTATTGCGCCGGTATACCTCAAAGCAAATTACAGAGTTCATCAAGCAATGGAAGGCGAGCAAGCAAAGCAAGAAAGCGTTTTGCGAGTCCAGCAACATCAACTATTACACATTTGTCGGGTGGACAGCCCCAAAGAAAAAAAAGAAGGCAATACCTGCATCCTCCGATAGTTTTATTCCGATAAAGGTTCGTGGAAGTATTGCAGTGCCTTTTGCCGAAGTACATTATGCCAATGGGAGCAGAATTGTTTTTCATGAATCTGTCGGCGCAAGGTACTTGCGGGACATCACAAAGTAATGTTCAGCATCAGCAAGGCATACCGTTATTTCATGTACAGTAGGAGAGCCGACATGCGCAAGGGCTTTAATGGCTTGTGTGGATTGGTGCGCAACGAATTTTTACAAAACCCTTTAAGTGGGGATGTATTTATATTCATCAACCGCCCCCGCAACCGAATTAAACTTTTGCACTGGCAAGGAGATGGCTTTGCCATTTATTACAAACGCCTGGAGAAAGGCACGTATGAAATGCCTGAAATAAAAACGGATTCAGCGAGTATTGAACTTGATGCGCAACAGTTGTTGTTAATCATGGAAGGCATATCGCTTTTATCGGTTAAAAAACGCAGGCGATATGCACATCATTATGTTGATAAAAAGTCAATGAATACAGTACATTCAGGGGTATAACCATTTATCTTTGTTTTCATGAAAACGGCATACGAAAATCTCGGTAATAATAGCCTAATTGGATTGCTTATTGAAAGAGATTTTGCCATTCTCACCCTCCAGCAGGAATTAGCCCAACTCAAAAGAATGATATTCGGAGCAAAGAGCGAGCGCTTTGTTCCTTCTGTTCCAGAAGAACAGACATCATTGGGGCTTGATGTAGAAATGATGGTTGCTCCTCCTGTGGTGAAGCAGGCTATTAGCTATACACGGGAGAAGCAAAACAATAACAAGGTTCATACCGGACGGTTGCCTATACCTGCACATATAGAGCGCATTATTATAGAAGTTGCCCCTGATGTTGATGTTACAGGCTTAAAGAGTATCGGAGAGGAAATAACCGAAGAACTGGAATACAAAGCCGGGAGTTTTTATGTAAACCAATATAAACGCAAGAAATATGCAAAGGCGGATGGAGAAGGTATCATCATAGGCACTCTTCCTACCCGTCCCATAGAAAAAGGCATGGCTGGAGCAGGACTTTTGGCAAACATTATTATTGAAAAATATGTTGACCACCTGCCCCTATATCGGCAGATACAGCGTTTTAAACGTGCAGGCATGGATATACCAACAGCTACTATATCAGGCTGGGTATACGCTACCTGCAAACTTATTCAACCCCTGTATGATGTGCTGAAACAAGAAGTACTCAGGCAGGATTACCTCCAGGCTGATGAGACACCGATAGCGGTAATGGATAAGGATAAGCAGGGAGCCACCCATCAGGGATATAACTGGGTATATCATGCACCTGGAATAAAAATGGTATTATTTGATTACCGGCATGGAAGAGGACGGGATGGACCCAGAGAAATACTCAAAGACTTTCGGGGACATTTGCAGGCGGACGGATATAATGCGTATGAAATATTTGATAACAAAATAATCACCTTGTTGCATTGCATGGCACATGCCCGAAGGAAGTTCGAGCAGGCATTGGATGATGACAAAGAAAGGGCTGAGCATGTATTGCATCTGATACAAAAGCTATATTCCTCTGAGCGAAAAGCAAGAGAAGGTAATTATACATACACACAGCGCTATGAGTTAAGACAGGCTGAAAGTGTCGCTATTTTGAAAGCCCTGCATGTATGGTTTAAAGAAAACATTATCCAGGTATTGCCAAAGAGCCTTATCGGGGAAGCTATTGCTTACTCGCTGGGCAGGTGGGAGAAACTCAGCCTTTATGCAACGGATGGCAAACTGGAAATAGATAATAACTTAGTGGAAAACGTAATACGCCCCGTTGCTCTGGGCAGGAAGAATTATCTCTTTGCCGGCAGTCACGAGGCTGCACAGCGTTCCGCTATGCTCTATTCTTTCATGGGCACTTGCAAGCTCAGAGGGGTTGAACCTCTGCAATGGCTGAAAACCACGCTCTCTAAACTACCTGAACACAAGGCGAACAGACTGAGCGAACTGCTTCCCTGTTAAATTACCGATTAATCTATTTTTTGCTTACTTTTGAAATAATCAATTAATCGTAAGCATACGTAGAACCTAAATCACGGTAAAAACTGCCTTAACAATCAACTCCATGCTTTCGTAAATAGGTGTAAACCTTTTCAAGTGGAACGTCTTCGCTTTTCATACCTTCCCTAATCCACTTTGCCATTAGCTTGTCTTCCAGCTCTTCATCTGTCAGCACTTTTGATTTCAGGTGCAGCTTTTTAAAAAGTTCTGCAACTACGCTCTCATCCTTATCCGGAACATTTACAATGATGGTCTTCATTTCACGACTATTTGCTATCCAATGTACGAAGATAGGAAAAATATAGATTCTTCCTGCATTCGCAATGACGAGGGATGTAGCTTAATACGCCCTCACATTTTTTCCTTCCATAAAATTGATGAAGGAAGGGTTCGGAGTCCTTAAAACTGACTAAGATTTACCCAAATCCTTAAGCAATGTTTTAATTTGCCGTTTAACCTTTGGCAGATCCAATTTTACCGTATTGTAAATGGTTGCAGGTGAAACGCCAAAGTATTCATGAATAAGTTTGTTCCGCATACTTTTCATCAAGCCCCATTCAATAGTAGGGTTTTTCTTTTTTGTGGCTGAACTTATTTTTGAAACCGCTTCACCAATTATTTCAAACCGCCTGGTAACCCCGTCCTGCAAAAGCAAGTCCGACAAAAATTGTTTTTCGGTCTTTTTCCCAATGAACTCCTCAATAATTGCAATTGATTCAAGAATATCTTTGAGGTAAACTTTGTCGTCCCTTTCCATTATAGGATAGATATTGCATCTTTCAGGATATTCTTCCTGATAGATTTTTTTATAGCAGCGTATTCAACTATATCTATTTTTCTTTTGGTAATCCATTGTAGTTCCTCCTCCATTCTTAGTAGTTGGAACAAGGAAATTGGTTGACTTGATTCAATTAAAATATCAATATCACTATGCTTGTTTTCATCGCCTCTGGCAAAAGAACCAAATATGGCAGCCCTGGCGATAGAATAACGCTTTAATACATTTGCCACTTGTTTACCTACGGTTGTAAATTCAACTGTTTGCATAATACAAAAATACTAAATTCTCTGCAATAGGCTTACTTAGTAAGCCCTCACATTCTTCCCCTCCATAAAGTTAATGAAGGAACGATTAACAACCTTATTGCCCCCAGGCGTCGGGTAAATACCTGTAAAGTACCAGTCGCCCTTATGCTCGGGTATAGCTTCGTGCAGGCCTTCCACCGATTGGTAAATAATTTCAATTTCTGCTTTAATATCGGCAGGGCGTAGTATTTCAGTTATTTTGCGGGAAATTTGATCGGGCGTAAATAGGTCATATATCTGTTTCACCAGGTTTACTGCTTTTTCCCGTGGCAGTTCATTCATGGCCTTAGCCTTTTCATAAATTTCATCGAGCAGGTTCTCTTTAAATTGGTCTTTCAATAGTGCCACCGCCGCCTGAAAAGCCACCAGGTCGCTGAGTTTGGCCATGTCAATTCCGTAGCAATCGGGGTAACGTATTTGCGGAGCGGAAGAAACCACAACTATCTTTTTAGGCGATAGCCTGTCCAATATCCGGAAAATACTTTGTTTCAAGGTAGTGCCTCGTACAATAGAATCATCAATAATTACAAGGGTATCAACGCCTTTTTTCAAAACACCATACGTAGTATCGTAAACGTGTGCGGCTTTATCGTTGCGGTTAATATCGTTGGTAATAAAGGTACGCAGCTTGGTATCTTTCAAGGCAATTTTTTCTACCCGCGGATGTATAGCCAAAAGCTTTTTCAATTTTTCTTTACCGCCTTTTTCATCAATTTTTTCCAGTGCGTTTTCTTTGGCTTTATCCAAATAATGCTCCACTTCCTCCATCATTCCCAGGAATGCTAGCTCGGCGGTATTGGGTATAAAAGAGAAAACGGTATTCTCCAGGTCGTAGTTAATAGATTTTAAAATGCTGGGAGCAAGTATCCGGCCAAGGCCTTTTCTTTCCTTATATATATCCTGGTCGTTACCGCGCGAAAAATAAATGCGTTCAAAGGAACAGGATTTTTTTTCTCCGGGTTTCAATACTTCTTCTTCCGAAACGGTGCCGTCTCTCCTGACAATAAGCGCATGGCCGGGTTTTAATTCCTTCACCTGGTCGGTCTGAATATTAAATCCGGTGCGTAATGCAGGCCTTTCCGATGTGGCTACCACTATCTCATCATCGTGATAATAAAATGCAGGGCGTATGCCGTTAGGGTCCCTTAAAACGAATGCATCGCCATGTCCGAGTAGTCCGGCAATGGTATAGCCCCCATCCCAACGCTTGGCTGCGTGGTGGAGTATGTCTTTCATGTTAATATGCTTTGCTATTTGAGCAGATATTTCTGTATTGGGAAGTCCTTCTGCTTTATATTTTGCAAATAGCTTCTCGTTTTGCTTATCTAAAAAGTGGCCTATTTTTTCCAAGATAGTAACCGTATCGGTCTTTTCACGTGGATGCTGTCCGAGGTCAATCAACTTTTGGAAAAGCTCATCAACATTGGTAAGGTTAAAGTTACCGGCAATAGCTACATTTTTGGTGAGCCAGTTATTTTCGCGTATCAAAGGGTGGCAGAATTCCATGGCGTTATTTCCGTAAGTGCCGTAACGCACATGGCCCAATAGCAATTCACAAACAAAGGGCACATTGGCTTTAAGCCATTCCGGATTTTGCGCTTTACGTGGTTTCTTTGCTTGCACATCAGCCAAGCGGCGGTTTATCTTTCCGAAAATTTCTTCTAATGCATTTTGTGAAGCGGAGCGAAGACGATGCAATATAGGGCTGCCCGGGGGCATATCGAATTTTATTCCTGCAACTCCGGCTCCGTCTTGTCCCCGGTTATGCTGCTTTTCCATAAGCAGATAAAGCTTGTGGATGCCATAATAATCTGTTCCGTATTTTTCTTTATAATAACTCAGGGGTTTCAGGAGCCTTATAAGGGCTATACCGCAGTGATCATGAATTTCATCGCTCATGGAGTTTCTTATTGAGGTGCAAAGTTACGAAAAGCAGAGATAGCAAAAGGGTATTAATTATAACATAAAGCTACGGACCGCTGATTAGGAGGAGTTTAAATTGCAAGAGGCTGAATTACTTGTGAGTGTGGTCTTTTATGCCCTATAATTCAAAAAAAAGGGCGCATAAAATGCGCCCTTAAACCTCACACAAAACAAAATAAGTTTACTTCACTACCGAAAATTTACCCCTGTTCAATACATTACCTGACTTATCAAGTATGTTATATAAATAGATGCCGCTTGAATAAGCAGACACATTAACTTGTATCTGTTTATTATAAACAGGCAGGGTTGAAAGTGTTCTTCCGGTTATATCCGTTATGATAATGTATTGGTTTTCTCCCGAACTCATTTTAAAAGTTATTTGAGTGGAAGATGGGTTGGGATAAGCCAAAACGCTAGTTACACTGGCAGAGGCAATGCTGACAGAAGGAATATCCAATAGGCTTCTATCGCAGGAGTATGATTGAGTATTGTAAAAACTCTTAACGTCGTTTACATAAACCTTGGCGAGCGCAACGCTTCCAAGGTTATTCCCGGGAAATGCCTGTGAAAACACCAGGGCAAGGTCAATCGATTTTCCTGACATAGACTTCAGTGTATAGGGGCCTGTACTGCTAACTCCGCGCCTGTCGCCTGCAGGATCTCCTGCAGAAACTTCGGACCATCCGGTTAAAGGTGCAACGCTTCCCGAAAACATGTAATTGGACGCTTTGCCAACTCCATGTCCATGTCCTCCATAAATGCTGTGCGTGCTGTCTCTCCATATATTTTCCAGGTAATCATAATATTGATAGGCTGTGGTTGGATTTCCCAGCACAGACAGGTCATTATTATAAGCCATGAAATGAGTCATAGTATCGCATATATAAGCCACGGATTGTGCGGGTGGAAGCGAGTGATAGCCCTTTTCTCCTATATAGGCCCCTGAGCCATTAGCGTTAACGGCATGGCCACAATAAGTGAACCAGAAATTATCGGCTGAATCGCATCCTATATAATTGTCATCTCCATTGCCGACATCCATATCTGTCCAATTACCTATATAAACGCTGTCGTAATTATTTTTAGAGCGATTGTAAAAGTCATAATGCATAAAGGTAGCTTCATTAACGGCTGTGTCGGCGCTCTTAAACTGATATACCATTAAGTGAACTTCTATCCCTAATTTTTTGCCGCCTGTTTGAGTATGTACAGGGCCCCGGTCATCGTTAAATATGGTGTATAATGCCACATCCCCTCTTATTAAAGGATAATCTCCCTTGGAAGGATCGTAGGTTCCATTGTGGTCTGAATCCATATAAGGGGCAAGGGTGGGCATTTCTCCTAATGCCACATCTCCATTTCCGGGCCAGTTGGCTATGGAGGGTGGAATTACATGGCCGAATTTTCCAGCCCTGAAACTATCTATAGTAGATTTATATACTATCCAAACATGGTTCCAAACCGTATCTTCATGGGTAGAATAAGAAAGGCTGTCCATCATTGGTCCGGGCCAAAAATCGGTATTACCACCTTGGTGATAGGTTTGTCCGGCTATATGCAATTGACGGCCTGCATCCAGCCCACCAACCCAAAGTGCAGCGCAAAATATGGTTGCCTGCATACTGTCTTGTGGTACAAAATAGGCCGGTGCGCCGGTTGACCCATTGTAGTTTAAGGAGCCATCTGAAGTAAAAAGTGTGCTTACAGCATTTGTTTTGATAATTCCGGTATCGTATCTTGGAACCTGTGCTACAGACAGCACACTTATTGCTGAAGCAATAAAAAGTAATTGTAGTTTTTTCATGGTGTTTTAATTTTATAAAAGAAGTGAAAAGAGTAGAACATTTTTACATTTCCTATACAAAGGTATATCGCGGATAAGTTAAGTCAAGCCATAATTATTATATGGCGGGTTTGACTTATTATATGGCAGGTTTGACTTATTAAACGGCAGAGGGAAGTTTATTCCTCTGTCGTTCATAATGTCATTCTTACTCAATTACCAATCTGCCGGTAGAAATAGCAGAGCCGGTTTCGGTAAAGACTCTGTATATATAAATCCCTTTAGGCTGAGAACTTAGGTTAATTGCATTTGTCTCATTTCTCAAAGTGGAAGTATAAACTTCTTCCCCAAGAACATTGTAGATTTTCACTAAAGGATTATTGGTTGCATTCGAAAGTGCTATGGTAAACTGACCATTATTTGGATTAGGATATACCTTTACCGAAGGGGTGGAAACAACAGTTGGAATGTCGGTAGTTCCTCCTGGTATTTTTATGTTGTCAATATACATAGCTGCACCATTTCCAGACACGTTTTCGAAAGAAAACATAACACTGGCCTTACCCGAAATAGCAGGAATGTGGATTGTGTCTGTTCTCCAATTGGTATTTAAAGGGACAAATATGCCTTTGCTGTTTGTATCAGCTCCCGTAGAAACCATTTTTCCTCCACAGGTAGCTAAAGTTAAACCACCCTTAGAATAAACAGAATGAAATGTTTTGCCACTGTCGATAGAATAATAAATATTAAGCGTATCGCTAAATGCCAAGGTGTCAAAAGGTGCATACGCAATATCAAAAGAAATTTCGGCATTAGGCACGAATGTGAAATTATACATAGGGGAATAAATCTGCTGCCTTTCACCAATTATATCGACTCCCGGTTTGCCCGGAGGGATAACCCATTTACCGGTATAAATTGTATAAAAATCAGCTACTACCTGGGTATTATTAAATTCCATACATTGATTACTATTGCCATAGCCGCCTACACCCGTATTTAACTGCCAGGTGTAGCTGTATCCATGTGGATTGTAAAGCACCCATCCGGTAGGAGGGAAAACAGGTGATTGAAAAGTTTGCGCCAAAGGAAGTATAGTGGAAGTGGCCACGGAAATATAATTTTTTCTAACCACTGTATCTACGCCGCCGCTTACGCTTACAATTTCTGTAACATCATACGTGCCGGGATTATTATAAACAACGGTAGGACTTGCAACAGTAGAAGTGGCCGGAGTTCCACCCGGGAAAATCCATTTGTAGGCAGTAATGGCAGTCGTATAAATACTCGAATCTTTAAAAGTAACAGAGTGGGTTGGACTGATGAAAGTGGATGAACCGCTAAAATACGCAGAAACTTTAAGGGGTTCAATTCCGATTACCGCTTCGTCCCACCAGTTAAAAGCATACCCGGCAACATTGATGGCGTTGGGTGCAAAATAGCCATTGCTTCCTCCGCCCCATCCCCAATTCATGTGGAAGTTATTGCTGGCATCATATCCATCGCAAACCCATGTGTGGCCGGCATTATTTACAGAATCATTACCTACATATTGAATAACCCGGCTGGCATTTAATTCATTTTCAATAGTTGTTATCCAGTTTGCATACGTATAATTTGATTTATATATGCCTTGTATAGTTTTCGGATTGTACCCAAAATATTTTACATATGAATTTTGAGAGCATGTCGGATAGTCTCCATCTATAACCCATGCCCCGCTTCCACTTGGGCTGTAATCCATATCCACACTCACTCCGCAGTCATACATTAATTCCGCTACATTATTATTTTGGCTATAAATGGTATCGGGCATGGCCGACCAAACGTATTTAGAGGAATCGTAATCGGCTTCTAAATAACCATAACTATTTGCGAATCCATCTACTTGTTTTTCCCAGTAACCGCTGTATCCATGTCCATGCGGAGGGTATGACCAATATTTCATTACCTGAGCCATAGCAGTAGCAACACAACCTGTAACCGACCCACCGGGGCACATGGCATTAAAATTGGGCGATTGATTCCAGATAGACTTTGTAAGCGGACTTACGCCTGACATATCGGAATGTGTTTTTGTAATAATGTTATTTATATAGCCTGTCCATTCGTTGGAAATACCGGATGTAGCGCTTATGTTGTTAGTTCTTGCTACTACTATTTCCTGCTTGCGGCAGTTCATCCACCAGGCAGTATTACTATTGCTTATATATTGTCCTTTATCGGAGTAAGCCAATATGGGGTGAGCGGCATCTTCGGCTGCAACAATTACAAAACCGCCATTGTTATTCGCATTAAATACATAGTAAACCGGTTGACTGTCATTTGCAAATTCGGTGTAAGTAAGGGTAAGATCAATGGCGGTTGATTTAAAGTGTTGGCTATAAAAATTAGAAGCAACGGATTTTGCTGTTTGTAGTGTTACAGGATTTGCATATACAGTTCCTGTGAAAAATAATAAGCCAAGGAATGCGTAATTAATTTTTTTCATGCTGTTTTTATGTTGATTGAAAATTTTAACCGATAGACAAAGATATGAAAATAAGAAGAATATGAAAATATTATTCGTTTAGTGCCCCCGGCAAAAATGGAATGGTATAACATAATTGCTTGCAGGTGTAGTATTTTATGCCTTCGCCAGAAAAAATGGGAGTTGCAATAGATAAGGTAAAAAAATGTAAAACAACAAAAGTACCGCTGCTATGGAATAGGATGGTGCCATAGTGAATAAAAGCTAAATTTATTAATAGGCGGCATAATAATCATCATGGGCTATAAAATTGGGCGGGTACTCATCGAAATTATAATCATCATCAATATAAGGAGGTGCCGGTTCTTCGAACTTTCCATCGATAATATCCAACGTATCGGGTATTTGAACCCATATTGAATCGGCAAAATGAATGGTATCACCTATCTTTGTCAGGCGTGGATGTTCAGGATCAAAGTTACCCAGCCAATTATAAAGATATTTTGTGTGAACTCCATCTGAAACAAATATCATTTTCCAGTCACCATGATAAATTTGAGAACTTATCATAACCAAAGTTGCAACAACAAAGTTTTTCATAGCTCAAGGTATTAGTTACATATTTTTTCCCATGCTTGATTTTAGTTAGGTTAATACGGGGTGCTGAACGCACTTTTCCCTATTACTTGTGGTGGAATATCGTCATCCTCATCCTCATCATCTTCGTCATACGCCAATGTTGGAGGGTCGTTTACTGTAACAATCTTTTCAGAATAAAATAACTTTAATGGATTCTCATAAGTTGTATCTCTGCAAGCCAGATACCAATCTAATTGAAACTCTTCTTGCGAGCCTAATACTGGTCTTGCATTCATTGAGTCAATGCATGGATTATAGGTGAAGTCTGCGAAGACTGTCATATAGTTTTCATTCAGGTCTTTAATAAGATATTTTTGGAAAAGGCTGCTACTGTTAGTTGGATAGTGAAATAAACCTCCGATGGTCATCACCCAGATTATTGTGACTGTTTTCATAAACAAAAGTATTGGTTGCATACTTTTCATCCATACCTAACATGTAATTAGTGGCGTTGAGAGTTCTTGTATAACGTATACGTTAATAAACGTCAAATGATACAGTCTTCCTAAAATTTCTATCAAAGGGAAGCTGGAAGGAAAAATTCGGAATCGGGCAAAACTGCCCTTGTGCCCCCGGCGAGAATCGAATGATTTGGTGTAATTACTTGAAGCATAGTATTTTATATCCTCGCTTTATTGTTAGGTGATGCAAAGGTGAGGCACATTTGCGAAGCTTTATGGAATAATTTAAAAAGTAACTAAAGTTCAATTTATATATAATAAGATAAGCAATATCTTTAACTTAAGCTTACATTTATTTGAGCTTCCACTACTTTTGAATTACTACTTTCCCTTCTCCAACCAATCCATCAGCCTCACTTAAAACCCTGTAAAAATAAACCCCGCTTGGCTGACCGGTTAAGTTAATGGCATTATTAATTTGGCTTTGAGGCAGGGTTTCTGAATATACTTTCTCTCCAAGCATATTATAAACCTCCAATGACGACTGTTTACTGACTTCTGACGACCGAATAGTAAATTGGCCGTTATTGGGGTTGGGATACAAGAGAATACTAGTATTTTTGGATAGTATTTGTTGTATTCCTTCTGTCGAGCCACAAGGTCTCCACCTTCCTACAAAAGTAGACCACCCAACATGGGGTAATAATGTATCAGGCCTGCAAAATAATGTGTCACCGAATATCCCTGCAGCATACACATAGTTGCCAGTAGGATCAGATGCAATACCACCAATCGAAAAATTATTTTCATATAAATTATTAAGGATAGAACCACAAATAGGGGTTCCGGAAGTATCAAATTCCATTAAATAAGAAGCCATGATTTTATTAGGATCGGAATATAGTGTATAATTTTTAAATGTTAACGAATCAACTGGGGCTACTCCGGATGTTGAACCTTCCATATAAATATGGGAGAATGTATCTGAAGCTAAGCCGGCCCCTTGCCAATAAGGGGATGATTTTTCAGACCAAATAGTATTCCCGCTCGAATCATATTTCGTCAAAAATGCACTATAAGGCGCATTTGAAAATAAGCTATGTGAACCAAAACTTACAGTGTCTGCAAAACTTCCCGTGATATAGATATAAGTTCCATGAGTTATTACATAGGTTCCACTGCAATTGCTACCAGTATAACCGTTTGTGCTTTGTTTTACCCATACTATATTACCAGCAGAAGAATACTTTACTAAAAAAGTTGAAATTTCAGTATCGGAGGAAACTAATTGTCTTGTACCAAAGGAATCAATAGCCAAAAATTCTCCGGTTATAAAAGCATTTCCAGAATTATCAGTTGCGACTGAATTTCCACATCCATAGCCTTCTACTGAAGAAGTTTCGGACTGATTTGCCCAAATTACATTCCCATTTGAGTCATATTTTACTGTAAATGCATTTGCTTGAACGAGGGGCAATATACTCAATCTATGACTCCCAAATTTAACATCTGTATAATGATAATCACCTGTTATAAATACATTCCCAAACTTATCAGTTGTAACATCATTTACATATGCAGCCCCATTTCTAACAGTTGATTGCTCCGCCCAAATTACGTTTCCATTAGAATTATATTTTACAAGGAACGCATCATAATCGTATGTACTACAGGTTAATGAATACGAACCTATTTGGATATTGCTAGAAAAACTTCCAGCTATGTATATGTTTCCCGATTTATCAAGAGTAATTGACGTGCTATTACATTCACCAATACTATCAATTATTGATTTTGCCCAAATGATATTTCCTGAAGAATTATATTTTACCAAATAAGCACTTTCAGTAGTTCCTGAAATATTAGTGCCTTTAAAAGTATCATTTCCGAATATTATGGTACTTAGAAAGGAACCGGTAATATAGGCATTACCGTTTTTGTCAGTAGCTACCGGAAGAGCTAAGTATTTTGAACCTTCTGAATTATACCCCTGTCTTCCCCAATCCCAACTTTGTCCATAAGAAAGTGTAGAAATAAAAATTAAACTGATTAGGTAATGCTTTTTCATGGTGTACTTATTAGACAACTTACTAGTACGTATGAAAATTATACCAGGTTGGGTAAAATGCTTTTTTATTTCTGAATTACTACTTTCCCTTCCCCAACCAATCCATCAGCCTCACTTAAAACCCTGTAAAAATAAACCCCGCTTGGCGTATTGCTTAAACTAATAATATTATCATTTGCAGAATTAGGGAGAGTTTCAGATAGTACCAATTCTCCTAGTATATTATAAATTTCAATTTTTGAAGAAGAAGAGAAATTACTTATTGTAATATTGAATTTACCATCACATGGATTAGGATAAATAGAAACAGGGTATTTTGAATCAATATCTTTTATACCTAAAGGCCCCTTCCATTCAGCAATATTATTAACTGTATTTCCACTTGCATCGGTAAACGCACCACCAGCGTATAGATTAGAATTATATGTATAAATGTTAGCTACTGCAGGGCTTAAACCTACCGTCATACCTGTACCTAACTCGGACCAACTGCTTCCATCCCATTGGGCTATGCCATTAGCAAAAGTACTTCCGACAGAGGTAAAATAACCACCAACATAAAGATCGTTATTATAAGGATATAATACATTTATATCATTATTAGCCCCATTACCAAAGTCAGACCAGGATATACCATTCCATTCTGCTAAATTTTGGACAGCTACTCCTCCGGCACTATCAAAGGCCCCTCCTGCATATAAATTTCCATTCCAAGTACACATTGCATTTACTGAGAATTGATCAGCATAACTCCCAATTCCAGTTCCAACTGCATGCCAATTTGCACCATCCCAACTTGCAATTTTTTCCGTAGATAGTCCTGCAACACTATCAAATGTTCCAGCTACATAAAGTTCTCCATTATAAATTGCCATTGAAAAAACTTCACCGGGCAGAACACCTCTGTAAGAAAAGCTATTATATGCATTTAGCATAATTCCTTGTCCTAGTGGCTTCCAAGAGGTCCCATCCCATTGGGCTACACTATTTGCAGCAACTCCCTCTACAGTATCAAATTCCCCGCCAATTATTAGCTTTCCTTTATAAATAATCATTGCGCTCACCCATGATGAACCAAAACGCGTTGTTGCACCCGAACCCCAAGTTGTCCAATTTGAACCATTCCATTGAGCTATATTATTAGTAGGGGTTCCTCCGGCATTTGTAAATGTGCCCCCAACATATAAAACAGAATCAAATGCAAGTAAATCAGCAACTCCATTATTAATGGTACTTGGTAATGCTGCCCATGAAGAGCCATTCCATTTTGCCAAGCCATTTACACCCATACCTCCGGCTGTAGTAAATGCCCCACCAACATATAAATCACCGTTAAAAACACATAATGCACCTACGGCATCATTTGTTCCGACTGATAATGAATTCCACGTTTGGGCATTAACGCAAATTGTGGATAGTAATGTAATTGAAAAGAGTAATTTTTTCATTGTTGATAGTTTTATTGAATATATTGATAAGATTGCGGACATTTTTCAGAAAAACATGCTTCAAATACACAATGATTTGCATAGTTTATTGTTAAAATTAACATGAATATTTCGCAAAAATATATTAAATGAGATGTGCCTCATTTCCTTTATTTGTTGCCTGTTTGAATAACAACTATAAAATAAATTCATAATCTACCTAATTAATTAAAATTTGCTGGGCCCTGCAGGTTTTGGCGGAGTTCCCAGAGTCGGAGTAAGTTTCACTACCTTGTATGAATATTGTTCATTGCACATTACTACTTTTAAATAATATGTACCCTGATTATAGCTTGTCAGGTTAATTTGTTGAATGGTGGAAGTTGCCTTTTGAGTAGATATAAAATTGCCTGTAAGGTCTGATATATAAATCATAGCATAATCGCAATTTTCAATACAGGGTATTGAAAGGTTTACTTGCCCATTTGTTGGATTTGGATAAACAGTAATAACACAGGGTACACTATCCTTTTTACTAGTGTCTTTATTTTTAGGCCTATTATTAACCGGAATAATAACAATATTTGAGGCTATTCGGTTGCCATTAGCATCATAGATATAATTTACCCCAACTTGGGCACTACTATTGCTGCAAAATGCACTTGCAAATAGTGACAAGCACAAAAATTTAAATACTCTTATGTTGATCGTTTTGTGAAAGTATTTTGGTTTCATATTTTTTTAATTATCTATTCTCAATGATTAAATAAATTATCGGGTTGTTATTTGAATATAACTTTTACCAAATAGTGGGTATCTTCTTTTGATTGATATTATTTGTGACTGGCTAATTTGGCTTAACAACGATGATTTCATTTTACTATCATCCAACATTTTATTATTCAACATAATTGGAAATTTTGTGCTTGTGTAAAAATTTATGGCTTCAATACAGCTGCTTGTATCGTGGTTTTTGAAAGTACAAGTAAAATATGTTGTACTATCAAAAATATTTCTTTGTTTTAAATGCAAACTAATAAATTCTTGTTCTGACAATAGAATGTTATTTAAAAAGTACTTGTTCAAATAAGTTTCACAATAAGAATGTGATAAATTAGATTTGCCGGAAGGGAAGTTCCCGGGGGAAAATATTAGGCCATCGGTTACTATTACATTTTGAGGATTTATTAAATCTGCAATATGGTGGAAATTTTGTCCATTTGTATTACAAATTATTCCAAGAAAAATTAATATAGTGTTTAAATACTTCATTGTGCAAACATGAAACTCCAAACAAATCTCTCTATTGGAGGATTAATAGGATACCAATTATATTGGCATCCATTTTGAATGCCAGGATAATAAGTACCATCATATCTATTTAATATAATTTCTTGCATAGATGTGTTTTCATCTTGAGAATCTATATATTGTGTTGTTAACCCACCTATTGCATGTACCTGAGTCCCCACTGGATAATTTTCGCCATTTATATAATCTCCATTTGTAGTGAGAGTATATCTCATTATTCCTGGTTCATCCCAATGTGTATGGAACTGTGCATATGCATCGGGATCATCTGGTATATCAACACCAGATGAGGTACCACTCCAATCAGAAACACTTCCATCATCACATAAAAGGCCGCCATACTCTTTGCCATAAAATCTTGAAAGCTGAAAATCCTTTTGTAAAGTCAAAAATTGATCAAAGCTCTCAATTTCTATATGTCCCCAATTTTTTCCTCCCCCAAATTCATAATTTAAATAGGAACTGGCATAATATGCTCCCCAAGAAGTAACGCCCCCCATCAAAGTAGATTCTCCTACATTCCCAAAATTTACATTCCCAAAATTTACGCCTGTTGGAGAAATAGCTTCACTTAAAGTTGCATTCGCCCCTGAACCAATTGCACCACCAACAAATGCACCGCCACCGCCAGCAATAGAAGCACCAGCTAAACTACCTAATCCACCAGAAGCGGCACCTATTATACCGCTTAATAAAGGTGAAGATGCGGGATTATTACCTCCACCAGCTAATACACTGAAACTAACTCCACTTATAAAACCTCCAATTGACCCAGTTGCTACTGCGCTTGCTCCTGCAAGTGAATAAGCGTCTGCAATTCCACTGGTTGCAGCTCCAATGCCAGCCCCAGCCAAAATATCGCCAAATAATCCCCAACCATGGGCGCCGTTCGAATGGCCAATCTCATATCCTTCAAAACCACCCAAAATGGCACCAATTATCAACTCAAAAAACTGCCCATTTTGGTCAGAATATTTTAAAGGGTTATTTAAACAATATGCATACTTATTATAGTTTTGGGTATTATCGGGCTGTTGAAGTGCTTCATCGGGGCTCAAAAAGTTACCTTCAAATGGGTCATATAAGCGGGCGTTCATGTTTATCAATTGAAACTCCGGTAAATGCTCATGCCCTGTAAAACCCCTATATAACCAATTGGGTTGCGTAGGTATGCTGTTGTAACTCCAATCTACCGGGCTTCTGTAATTGCCCCAGGCATCAAAACTTTGCTGTGCAACAGGATTGCCCGAGGCATCTGTTACCTTAAGAATAGAGCCCAAATGGTCGGTATAGGTATAGTACATGGTTCCAACACCATTTTGAGTAACATACATAGCAGCTAAATTACCTCCGCAATTTATGTAATTAACCTCAGTTGTATTGGTGCCGTTTAAAATTGATTTTTCATAGTCTTCGTCAAAATACCGGTTTGTTATATTGCTGTAAGGGTCGGTTAAAGTAGTTAAAACTCTGTTATTATCTGGTCCGTATGTATAGGCTATTGAGTAGTTACCCAATTGAATAGTTACAGGTGCATTAAATGAATTGTACGTTACACTTTGGCCGGGGGTTATTGCATTAATGGAATTATTAGGCACATTGACACATTGGTTATTGCCTCCATCGGTATATGTTGATGGGGGGGCGCAAACATCAGATTTAGCTATAATATCCCCGACGGCATCATAGCTTACGGTAACATCCGCATTGGTTGATGATGCTTCGGTAAGGCGATTCATGTGGTCTGTATAAGTAAAGTTTTCAGTCAACCCGAGAATACCATCGGTACGCGACAAAAGGTTACCATTTGTATAGTCATACGATAATGCCAAATTTTGTGTAAGGCCGCCGCCTGCCACAATGTTGGTAAGATAGTCTTCGGGGGTATATGTTTTTTGGGTTTGAACACCATTACCCAAGGTGTATGTAGTGTATTGCCCAAAGGAGTTCATTTCGTTAGCTTGCCAAATGGAAGCTCCATTATCGGCTCTTTTAATTTGAGTAAGGTAACCGTAACTATTATACAATTTGTTAATACCAAATCCGCCTGGATAAGTCTCATTAATTACACGGCTATACATATCATATTGAAAAGACGTTGAAAGTCCATTTTTAACTTCCAGAATTGGTCTGTTTAGGTTATCATACGTGTAGCTATTTATCATGCCATATATCGTAATTAAGCTTCAGAATTTTGTTATCATTTAATATATAAACAGGAAGTTTACCATCATTAAATACAGCTAATTTAATTCCATTCTTCTCCAAACTATCACAAGTTACATTATCTGGTATATTATTGTAGGCTGTCATACCTGAATAAAACATGGCTTGAATTGCATTACAATCCTTACAGTTAAAAAGAACATAATCCTTTTGAGGTAGTTGCTTGACAATATCTTTAAATATATTAGAATTGTGGATATAATTTGCCCTTTGACTTACCATCCATCCGGTATCAGTATGATGCCCTTCGATTTCGTTAATTCCGATATTAGAAAACCCAATAAATGCAACAAACAAAAAAGTTAAAATCATTGTGTATCTTCTTATTCGTAATCTTAAATACTCCATGATTTGGTATAAAAGAGCCCCTACAGCAATATATATTGCCGGAGCAATAATGATTGTGAAAAGGGCCATTTTCGTGCGTGCAATGGCATAAAATATTTCAACGAAAAGCACCCATGTTACTAATATGATTTTTAAATCTTTTTTGTTTTCAAGCCTTTTATAAAAAAGGTATATGGAGGGTAAAAGGATGAATGGAATAATCCATCCATAGTGTTGACTTAATAAATCAAGATGATAATACCCGCCACCTGAATGGTCTTCAATAACAGAAGTGAAATGTTCGGAATATTCCTTTAAAGTTCCAGACATTTCAATAGGGAAACGAACAAGGGCATAAATATACCATGATGCGCATGTAATTAAAGCAATAAGAATACTTATAATTAAACCTTTATATGCAACAATTTTATTTCGTTTTTCTTTACTTAAAATGATCGTAAGCAGCCAACAAAAAAAGACAAGAAACCCCATCACCCACTTTGTATCCACTGCAAGTCCTGAAAAAAGACCAATGAGAATTATCCATATTTTGTTCCCTGAATTTTGATATTCAAACCACGCCCAAAAGCTGGCACAAACAAAGAACATAAAAGCAACATCATTATGGTCACTTGCCATAATTCCTGTGCACATCTCTAATTGGTAGTTTGCACTCGCAAATAAAAAAGCAGCAAAAAAGCCAACTTTCTCATTAATGCACAACTTCCCCATTCGAAATATCATAGGTATCATTAAGGTTGACATTATTATTGAAGGAAGTCGAAGGGCAATTTCATTAACTCCAAAAATTTTAAATGAAATTACTATAAGCCACAAAAATACCGGTCCTTTATGTAGCCAAACTTTACACGAAACCCAACTGTTTAAATCATAGGGAAGTACAGGGCTTACATAAAGCATGGGTTTAAACGGATTTGTCATCATATTTTTTGCAACAAGCGCATGAAACTGTTCATCCCAAGTATATATAAATGGATCAAGCTTGATCATGAAAAACCGTAAAATAAACCCGCCCAACGCAAGGAATAGAATACTGAATTTAATTTGTTCTTTTAAGAATAATACAATACTACCGAATACCAAACATACTCCTACAAGTAAAGTTAGTATGTCTTTATCTTGAAAATGTGTTTCCATCAGTATAGTACTATTGTAATTGGGACAAAAGGTTTAAAGCACAAAAATACTTAAATCCATTTAGGACTTCTATTGAAATCTCAAATTGTAAAAGTTTATTGTAAAATAATACTTTTATGTAATACCGTGTTATTTGTTTTTACAATTACCAAATAAACCCCGTTGGCTTTAGTGGAAAGATTAATGGGTAAAACATTCCCTTCTTCTATTAACATATTCCCATGATACATTTGCTGACCAAGCATATTGAAAACCGTAACATCTGCATTCTGATCTAAATCCGTAGCACCTATATTTGTTAATATCACTGAAAATTGACCATTTGTAATTGAATTTTTAACTTGAAGCGATAACGAATCTTTTTTTGTTTCATAAGTTATATAGATATCCGAATCTTGATTATTAGACATCCTATGTGTTCTAGAAGACTTTAAATCATCAAAAGGATATGGACCAGTAAATTCATTACACATATTAGCATTCGCTTTTAATACCATGTATCCACTATCATAAAATGTTCCCTTTATTTGCACACTATTAATTGATATTGCTTCAATGTTTCCATGTGTAGGAGCATGTGGTACGTCTCGAGAAGTGGGGATATTTCTTGTTTTAGGAATAATAATAGCATTTGAAGTGCCGTCAATAGTAACAATAGTACCTGTAAATACATTAAATTGGAGTGTATTATAATTTTGAATATCGGCAGCTGTAATGTTAGCAGGGGTTCCACAATTACCAGGAACCCAGTATTGAATAGATCGGATCTTAAAATTAACAGGAAAGTATTCGGGTAATGCAGTAGACTGTACCCAATTATCAACAATTAACCACATCGGTACATTGTTTGGAATTATACAATTTTTATAAATTTTATCAATATTTGCACTTGTAATTGGAGGTTCGAAAATCGGAAAATAAGTATTATTTCCAATTAAAGGGTCATCCTCGCCGTAATATTTTGCATCTGCACGTGTATTTTTAACATCCACCCACCAATCTATTTCATCGGGGGTCTCAATGGAAGTAAACTTATGCATAGAATTATCCCCAAAATTCGCCCCTGTGAAGTCTGATCCACAAGCGTTGACTAGAGGATCAGGATAATGAACAGTTTGTAAGTCATCATATTTACTTTTGCTAAATTCAAAACCATCTATTTCTCCATATAAGCCAGTATTCTCATTCGTTCCCCACATCCAAAATGCAGGCCAAATAGAGCCATCATTTGAATTTATGTTGGAACCATATGGGGGATCAGTTGAAAAACCTACACTATATGTTTGTACTGGTGGCAAAGTAGCGGTAAGCTGATATATTCCATATTGATATGGGTAAAGAGTATTACTAAATAGGGGAATGCTATATGTTGTATTATTTAATAAAGGGAATTGATATTGTGACTCAAGTTGACTTGAGGTATAGTTATAATATTGATTATTATACGGATCATACGTTCCAGGTGAAAATTTATCAATTTCTTCTACGCCCGGATGGTCAAATTGAAAATTCTCACCATTATCATAATCTATAGAGGTGCTTCGAGAATTTAATCCTGTAGCTTGTTTTGCTGTATTCCATTTACTCAAGTCTATCGCATCCCCAACAAACTCATCATCAAAAATTAATACATAGTTAAAATCAACTCCAGTAACACTATAACTATTTACATTGTCAAGAAAACATGGAACAGCCTGGCCTGCATGCGGTACTACCTCGGTTGGGCAGGTTGGACACTCACTTAAAAAAGAATGATCAATTTGATATGATTGTGTACATATTTCAGATTGACTAATTGCAGTATTTATTGATAAAAATATAAATACCATTAATAAATTGAAGGAATTTTTCATATAAAAAAATATTAGCGTTTTATTACTTGAAAAATTATTTCTGTTGCTTTAGGGAGTCTAGTTTTTTGGTTAATTCTTCTATTTCCTTTTGTTGCTGTTGAATAATATTATAAAGTTTTGTAATATCAAGCCTGTCTTCTTCTATGTTTTGCAGCATACCTGAAATATTTTTATTGATATTTAACCCTTGTTTTTCAACAATACTTGCAGGATCAATACCTGGTAAATGTTTATTTGTTTTATAATATGCTTCCTTCTCTTCAATACTCATTAGTTTGTAATCATCATTAAAAACATAATCTTGCCAAGCGTTTTGTGATACCGTAAGTGTAGCATTTCCAGAACCATCCATTATTAAAGTCATAGGATAACAAGCAGGAGTAGTTGAACTTGCATCGCCTTGAATAATCCAGTACCAACCTGTAGTATATGTAGTTGAACTTTCTCCAGAGAGTATCGCTCCATCTACCATACCAAACCCTAAATATCGACCTAAAGGGCCAGTAGATGCAGTTCTAATTGCACCCCCATTAGGTATTATTAATGGTACTGTCCACCCAACATTTGGATTATAGCCAAATGGTGATGGATAAGGTGAACTTGCATAGGTTGTCCAAAATGTATTTGGATTACTAGTATTTACTGCAATAGAAACTGCACCAGTTGCATCTATTCTAATCCCTGTATTAGAATGCAACCAAGGTGCTATTACAAAGCCGCTGGAAGAATTGGTATTATTCGATTGATCTGTCCAAAAAATTCCATTATCACTGGGTTTTGTCAAGTAATTCCAATCACCAGGGCTCATTGCAGATGTTATAAATACATCTGAATTGTTATTACGGAAGTTAGCTATTACGCCAGCTCCAGGACTCGGACTGCTCACATCCAAAGCACTGGCAGGGGTA
>Ga0302280_1000746_pt1 | contig 28583 bp, 40 predicted proteins | sample III_Fen_E1_1_FD_198771 | JGI IMG/M metagenome (GOLD analysis project Ga0302280, IMG submission 198771) | Peat permafrost microbial communities from Stordalen Mire near Abisko, Sweden - III_Fen_E1_1 | ecosystem: Environmental > Terrestrial > Soil > Wetlands > Permafrost | place: Sweden: Abisko... | reverse complement strand
AATATTTTAAATCCAATTTCTTAATGATTATCCCCAAATCATAAAAATAAGTAAGAAATTAGGAGAACAATGGAGAACACAAAAAAACACATGGGAGAACAATAAATGGTTATCCAAAAAAAAATAAATAATTCCTTAGTTCATTAAACCCATGTAATCAATCATGAATTATTTAATGCTTAGTAAAAAATTTAAACTACCAACGGATTTAATTGAATGTGAACATAGTTGTTTGGAAAAGGTACAAGTTTCAAATTATACAGAGTTGGAGGAGATCCTGACTAATTACAATTATGATATTATTCCAGGTAATATATTAATTGATGTTAGAACAAAATTTAATGTTACAGAAGAAGCTTTAGCCACACCAGAAACTCTTATTCTCACTTCAGATGGAACAAAGATTGAATATACTAATGTAATATTTCTGATTAAATGGTTTTGTAATAAATCTGCAGAAATAGAGGATATTTCTGAAAAATCTTATTGTCAGGAGTGCTTTGATACATGTCATCCTGGATATGATTCTGAAGAAGTAATTAGCATACTTGCATCCGAAGATGAAACCGTAGGATTATCTACATCAAAAAAGATACAATATATCCTAGTTCAACATAAAGGAATAGCACTAAGCTCCAAAGAGATATATGAAAAAGGGTACCCGTGGAAAGCAACTGGTAAAACACCATCGAAAACAATTTACGCAAGGTGTTCTACATTATGCGAACAAAGATTGATTAAACGTAAAGAGGGGAAATATTACATTTAAATTAGTGGTTCAAATATATCATTATCTATATTATTCTCTATATTTTTAGTACGTATACGAAGTTGAACACATATCAAATGTAATATCCAACAAATGATACCAAATGCAACAAAGCATATTATCCATAATCCACTAAAATTAATAGAGGAAGTATTAATTATTACTGAACTAGTACAAAAGGGTACTTGATTATTAACCGACACACAGTTTTTTTTTTGTAACGTACATAGTGTGCAGTTTTTGTGTATGGTAAAATTCATTACTTGATTCATTACTTGATTCATTCTTTTATTCTTTCAGGTCTAAGGACAAAAAGTTTTTCTTTAAAATCTATACGCGTAGAGGCGTTATGCATTCCAGATCTTCTATTAAAACTGAAAATTTCTAGGAAGTCTTTAGGTGCCGTTAGTTCTGATGTGATCATGATGACATTTTTTTGTTTAGAATATTCTCTAACTATGTCCCAAAATTCCTTGTTATCAAAACCAGGAGCATATGGCAAAGTACAAGTATCTTTATACGGAGGATCCATATAAACAACATATGTTTTCTTACTATCCTTAATCACTTTTCGCAAAAATTCCCTGTAATTCATATTAGCAAATACAGTATCTTGAATAGTATCATGCATCTTAATTAATGTATTATACGTCATATCATTATTTCCATGATCACATATATAACCATTAAACCATACACCACCAAAGCTGCATCCAAAACCAGCAAAAGCTCTGTCAGCACTAGATTTTGTTGAGGCTTTTAATGCGCGCCACTTCCCTTCATTAATCTGTGGATTTTTATAATCTCCTTTTTTGATACTTTTCCATAAAATTATAAGATCTTTGGAGATATCATTGGCATAGGATTTTTTAACCAAAGGTGCTATGTGACGGAAAACCCCCAAAGAGCCGCACATGGGTTCAATATAGATAACTTTTGTTAAATCTATATTCAAGTTAGTTAAATATTCAATAATTGCTTTGGTTATTTTTTTACCATGTATGCCCTTCCCACCATAATAGCGCATGTTTTTAATATAAAATATATATTATTTTAATATAAACCTTCTTTATAATGGTTTAATAAATCCATGTCCTAAAAGCAAATTATACTAGATTATTTTCGTGACTAATTATAAATGGGAGGAGTAATGAGTTATGATTCTGCTTTAAATCCAAGTAAGGGTGTTTTAGAAAGAGTTCCTGCAATTTTTGGTTATACAATTTGTTTAATGATAGTGGGATTTATTGTAGCTCTTGCAGGTATCGAAGTATCATATATCGCAGAAACACAAGATAATCCACCAACTAATATGCCAGGAGTTGATTATTTTGCATTTAGCTTGAGTGCTGCTGTATTTTCAATGGTACTTGCATTATTTTTGTTTGGTTATCTCCTTGCATACACAATTGTAAATGGTAGAGGGCAATAATCCCGTCCCTAAGTACAAAAAAGTCTCTATATAATGATTAAATGGGAAATTTCCACTTCAAAGTAGAACCTCCACCACAACGCGGACAAATATGCGTAATAGTTGATTCCCCATTTACCGTGTCTGAAAAATACCCAAAAAACGTCTTTGGTCAGTCTGCAAAAGTAAAAGTGATAGGTAGTAAAAATCTACTAAGTTCGCGTCCAGGAGCGCCAGTGATTACTGGAAGTTTAGTTCAATTTCCTGACGGAAGACAAGATGTTTACTTTAGTAACAACTTACGCCAAACATAATTAAAAAATAATTAGGTCTAAACCTAAAAACCTAAACATATAACCACAAAACCACAAAATCACAAAACCACAAAAATCACAAAACTACAAAAACACGTAAAATGACTGAAGAAACTATCGAAACAACAACTACCAATACTTTAAAAAATGGAAATAGGTATATAGAACGCATTACTATGATTCGAAGCTACTGGACTAACATGAATCCTAGAATTAAGAGTTTTTTTATTGGATACGGTTTAATTACAACTAGTTGTTATACCGTATATAATTATAATGATGGAAGTAATGCTTTAACAGAATTTCGTACTAAATATCCAACTGGAACTTCTATTGCGGAAATTAGGGCTATTCGCGATGGTATTAAATCCTACGACAACTTTTGGTCTGCGTTATTTTTTCCATTGTCTATATCAGAAAAAATTATGCCAAACTTAGTACTTGCATTGAATCCTAAGACATCAATTATTAAAGGTCCAGCTTTAGATATTGATTCCCCTACTTTACGTGAGCAGGAACGATCAAAGATCTAAGCGTTCATCTATTAAAAGATGTAGTGCATAATTTCTTAATTTCTTCATTTGGAATAGTTTCAATGTATACCATATCTTCTTCAGTAAGTGTAAATCCTAATTCCAATGCTTTTTTAATGTGTTCAATCCAGTGTCCTCTATAACCAAATAAATAGAACAGTGTCATCTGTTGTTCTTTATCTTCTAAATGCTCCGCAATTTTGTAAGATAAATCTCTTAGTTTTATGTTTGTTTTTTCATCATTAATCATATTACATAGGTATTTCCAAACTTCCATTCCACGACCACCTTCATAACCAATAGACATAAAACAAATCTTACTCAGAATATTAGGATTTTTCTTGAGTAAGTTTACAACTTCATCTGTATTATATGAACATACAGCATCAATGAATTTTTTTGCCTCCATGAGCTTGTGACTATTTTGATTATTCTTTAAATATCCCAAAAGATAACTTAATCTAATTCAAGTAAAATAGGTACATGATCACTGGCACTTTTCGGAAGTCTATCAAAATGTATTACATTCTTAACTCTTGTAATATTACTCACAAGAAAGTAGTCTAGTCTCCAACCTATAATATTTTTAGCTGAGCTAAAATTTGAATACCAAGTAAAACTCCTAATCTCTGGATAAAGATATCTAAAAGTATCAATAAGTCCAAGATTCAAATATTCATCAAATTGTTCCTTTTCCCATAGTTTCATACCAGCACATGGTTTTGTAGGACGAGTTTTATGATGACTAGTATCCAACGCAGGATCCCTAATAACATTGAGATCACCACACCAGATAAATAATTCTTGTTTAGTGATTTGTGATTCTAAGTAGTTAATTAGTGAATTATGCCAAACTCTACGAAATTCTTCTGCTACTTCCCGGCCAGTGTTTGGTACATATGTATTTAACAAAGTAAATTCCTTAAATTCTAGTATAATTACTCGTCCCTTATTAAGTTGAAACATTCGAGGTATCTCCGTAATTATCTTGATAGGTTTTATTTTAGACCAAATACCAACACCAGCTTGTCCACTAACACTATCATTGTAATACCTATAAGGATAATTATCTATAAATTCATCCTCAGAGAAGTATGTTTCAATATCTGAACCAATAGCTTTGGTTTCTTGAAAGCATATTATATCTACATCTTTTAAAATATCTTCTAAATGTTCTTTAATACCTTTGCGAATGCTATTAACATTAAAACTAATAATTTTCATTTTATCAAGATCCGTGATTAAACTAGGGTTTTTAAAATTTTTAATTTTTTAATTTCACGCATACCAGTGTTTAAAAAATTAAAAAATAAAAAAATAAAACAGTCTAGGAGATTTTTTAAATTCGTATAAATAAATGAAGCAAACAGATTTTCTTCATTCTGAATTTCTTGGTCTTTTAATAAATGTATTAGGAGATGACAAAGATAAATTATTTGACTTTTTATTTCCTTGCTTTAAAAAGTTAGTTCTAGATCCAAGATTTCAGCTTATTTCTATGCTCGAAATTTTATTCGAAGCATTACATGATGCTGGGTTTGATTCTAAAAAAATTGAGAATGTAGAAAGGCAAACAAGAGGTTGGATTCTAGGACCGGATAATACCAAATTCACTGAAACATATTGGCCACAGGAAAATAGTTCAAGGAAAAAAAAATTTCCAGATCAGGTCAATCATTTTTTTGTAGAGGCATTTGACAAATCAGTAGATAATCTTTTTAAAGATTATGTACGTCTTAGTGTTGACGATCTTATGAAAGAAGTTCAAGAAAAAAGTATTAAAAATTTTAATTCATGGAACAACCCAAAACCACCAATAAGGATACTATCAATGAAAAAATCTGAAGATTCAACTGGTAGAGCCCCTCAGGTTGTTGATACAGCTAATAGAACAGAATATAGACAAGAAAGAAATCGAACTGGCATAAGATTACATGAAGCAGTAGATTATGTTAATGTTGATGTTGAAGGAAATGAAACAATAGATGAAGAATTAACCAGACAACATGACCAAATGCAGTTACAATTTTTAAACACATTGCAAAAAGTTAAAATTGAAGACAAAGAACGATTTGATAGGATATTTGCGGCACTAAAAAAGATAAACAAAAAGATACCACAAGAAACTATAAATAATATAACTAGTTTGTGGTATGGACGATATGATGATTATACACCAGATGATGATGCAAATGATGTAGTAACCATACTGAATACTCGTAATATAACACTTAAAATACCAAATGAAAACATCTCTAATGACATGAGCAGATTAATAATACAAACATATTTTGTAGCATTAGTATTGGGATTAAATGTAACTACAATATTTACTATAGTAAATATAGTAAGTGAGAAATATACTTTGAAGCATATGATTTCAGATGAGATGATATATCATAATGGTTTACCAACAAAAGATATACAGAATATTATAAATAATATTATAGGGGAGCTTAAATTAACAGATGATCTTTTGATAATTCGTCAAAATTGGAAAAAGTTAAAATTACCACTAATCAATAATAGTAAACTACTGAACAAAATTTCAGAGGCAGATGATAATTATAAAGCTGTTAAATTCAATCTAAAAATGAGGATATCAGATATTCCTAAAGATATTACTATGGATCAGTATATTAAACAAGTAAAAGATATAATTAAGTGTAAGGATACGGGAGACAAAAGTACAATTAAAAAGATATTAATTCTTAATGAAATTTCATCGTTATTAAGCTATGATTAAAATTAATCACACTCATTTATTGCTTCGGCATCTTTACTACGAATTGTATTAACAGCTCGTATTAAATCCTCTCTAGAAGGTGTTTCTGTCTTAGGATAGATATATTCTTTACCTAACATATTACCTACTAACATATCAGTATTAAGTTTAGAAATTTTTCCAGCATCCATGTCATCACGTGCCTTGAGCATGAGTTCTAATTTTTTAATTGCATCCTGAATTGTTCCATTTACAACACAATTGATGGCCATTTTATACATTGGCTCGCATTCAGTTTTAAATTTTGCATATTTAAGTTCTAATTGTTGTGTAGTAAGAAGTTTTACATCTCGTACAACACCAATGAAATTAGTTTTAATATCTACAGATTTCCAATCCATTTGTAAATCTAAGATATTACTATTTTTAAATTTGTGCGCACTTAAAGGCCTTCTATGAATAAATCAAATTTAATAAATATACCACAAGCAAAAAAAACTGCTAAAGCTATTAAAAAATTTAATACTTCTGGTTTCATTTATAGTTTAAATTAAAAAAACTTTATCCCCAATTGATAACTGATTCAACATTACCAAAATGTTCTTTGGAATGAGAAAGATTATTAGATAATGTATTCATAGGGCGATAACCAGGTGGTTGATTTGGAATTAAATCTCCTCCTGGAGTTATAACTCCAAATTTATTACTAGCAGTTAAAATAGGCCATGGATTATCCTGATACAAAGTACTCATATGAGCCTGTTCAAGAAAAGCTGGCATTATATGTTTAGTATCATGTAGTAACGATGGCATACTATTTGCACCAGAAACTGTAGCTAAATTTTGATACTCTTGTGATACAAGATGACTAGGAACTAGTAATTTTTCATCTCGTTGGAAAAGTTGTTGTGATAAATTAGCGCCTAGAACTGGATAAGGATTTTGATATGGAAAATTCATTTATTAATAGTAAGAATTTTTTTTGGGTTTTATTTACTTCCCTTTGTATTTAATTGTCTTTATTACTCAATATATCCATATATATACTCATTGATATTTAAGTTAGTATTATTTAATAATAATTGAATAACTTCCATGTCAGAAATTAATTCAGATCTATATATTACAGTATAGTAAAAAATAACTTCTGTCAAAAAACATAAAAATACTGTAGATTGAATTAATGCATCTGTTTTATCAAATTTTTTAATCCAAATAAGTTCTATCAATATGCTTAAAATTAAAAGACAAATAATAAAAATAAATGGTGGCATCATCCAATGCCATATTAATGCAAGGTTATAATCATATCTATTATTCGAATCAAGTAAGGCTTGTTTCTTAACAACTTGATACTCAGTTGAATTCAAATAATTATTTAATGTATTTATAAGTTGAGGTGATTGTTGAGCAAGTTGTATTAATACAGTAGATTTGTCTATAGCAAGTTTTTCGATATTATTGCTAGCAATTTCCCAAAAAAACACTACTTCGCTTAACATATAAGCTAATACATTACTAAAAATAATAATCAATGAATTGGTATAAATTTTCATTCTTAACATTAAGTAATATTAATTAATTAAAGCACAAAATGTTAAGAAGACGATTAAATCTAACTATATCTTTACCAACACTAGAATCTCAATCTGAGCCAGTAACACCAACTGGTATAGGATATAATAATTATTCGCCCAGAAATGTATATGGTATTAGAAAAATTAGACTATACAAAGGAATTTTCTCTCTAGTTTTTATTACTATTTTTGTGACAATTTTCTATCTAGTGTTTTACATTTTGATAATTAGTCCAACTATCGTATCTGCTGTTCAACATCTACTAACATCACAAACAGTATCAAGTAAAATACCATTAGAAATTAAATTAGCAAATATCATTAGTGTATTTGCAAAACGAGAAAATGAATTAATTAATCAAATTAATATAGGTTCATACTATGTGATAATTAGTGAAATATGTATAATGGTCGGAATATTACTATATATTTATGTGAAAATTTCCTATATAGGTGCAGTATATGCAAGAAGATTAGATACATGGTCTGAAGGTATGTCAAATGAAATTAAAAAGACAACAATGAAGGACATAGTATTTCCTACAATAAGCACAATTTTTATGATTATATGCTTTCAAATATTTTTCTTTAATTTTGGAATAAATTACAGATATATGGGCTATTATGGACCAAATGAAGTAATTTACACATTTATGAATAGTTATGAACAATCCATTAGCGTTTAAAATTCTAGTAATTTATCTCCCGAAACCACTAAAGCTAATGCCTATATTTTATACACTGCACAATGTATTTAGTGATTTAAAAGTGAACGAATCTCCTTCTGGAAAAATTGAACATGGAAAAAGAAATAGCAAATTATTTATGCTTGGAACTTTTATTTGGGTAGTAATTTTTGTGTTAGTATGGAATCTTAAAATGGGATATTTTGGAAAAGTTGGTCTTTGGGCGGATTCTTTAGTATACGGATTATTTATCTTGCTTTTTGCAGATCTTTTCATTATGGCTTATGTTTATAAAGCTTTTTTTAATAGAAATGTATTTTGGGAAACTGTTGATGACGATTTAGATCACTTTGATTATTCTGAAAAGACTCATAAGTACACACGAAAGGATAAGCTTCCTTTGTCAGAAAATGATAAAAAGTTTTTAAAAACAGTAGTTGATAGGGAAAAACCAGCAGAAAAACCAGCAGAAAAACCAGCAGAAAAACCAGCAGAAAAACCGTTGGAGACTTAAACTGCAGTGTCATCTTCATCAATTTCTTCTATAGAATCGTCGTCTTTAAATGCAGGAACTTTTTCGATAATTGATTCTTTTCGTGGAGTTTCTTTTAGACTAATTACATGTTCTTTTGTTTCATGTCTTACTTCCTTAGGTTCATGTCTTACCTCACTTCTTACTTTTTCTTTGGCTCCAGATGAAATAATCCACAAATCTGAACAATTTCTTGAATTAAGAAAACTAAATGGCATCCAAAAGTACCCCAGTTGACCCCATGCAGTACCCCACGCATTTCTGCACAGAAGAAATTTTCTAGGAATGTCATAACCTATAGCTAAAACGGCAAGATTTCCTACTATTTTTTCACCTAATTTAGGCATAGGCATAATCCCTGTCCTTGTAACATCAGGATGTTCAAAAGATTCATATACAGTAAAACCAAATATAATAGGTATTTTGATGCTGATACTTTTTAATACATCATCTAATACAAGTCGAATTTTACGATATTGAATCGTACGTTGATGTTTAATTGCATCAGCATAAGCTTCATCTGAGGGTCTATCATTTGTAAAAAAATTCGAATCATAAATGCATAAATCTTCAGAACATACTCCTAATCTATTTATAACTTTAATTGCATCTCTAATACTAGAACCTGTATCATATTCAACCATATTTGAAATAACTCTTTGATTATAATACACAAATTGTCTACTTGGGGTAAAAGTAAGGAGATCTGCTTTACTCAAGTCAAAAATATATGCAGCAATTACAGCTTGAGCTACACAAGATCCTTGAAATCCTTGATCATATATTTCTGGTAAATAACCAGTTTTTCTCAGGTCAACAGAGTCTAGACTATTAATTGTGTTTGGAAATGAGGTAGAAATGTCTCTTTGATCAGGTATATCTGGTATCCAGCCATATTTCTTAGTTTTACGTATTTTTAATGGAAATCTATTATTTTCTGTGCTTGAAAAATTTCCCATGGTGTTTATAACTATTAATCAAAAAACTTCCGACGTATAAACGTGGATTAATAGATTAATAGATTAAAAAAGTGTCTTTGGTCGATCTTGATTCCAAACTCTTATTTCTGGTTTTGTAGCTACTTTCATAACAATATCCCTAAGTTTGGGAATATTTCCAGCAATATCAAGTACTACTTTATTATCATAAAATAATGTAACTAGATGATAAATAGTAATATCTGCTAAAGAAAGTTTAGTACCTATAGCATAAGGAGATTTTTTATCTAATATATTAGCTAAAGACTCTAAATCATTATTTAATTCCTTGGTGAAGTAATTCATTTTTACATCATCGTCTGCGTTCCTAATTTTCTGTATGAACCGATCTTTAATGTCTCTAATACATTCACAAACTGCATCAATTTTCGCTGATTCAAATTCATTATCTCCCATAAAACAATATTTTTTAGCAAGAAATCTTTCAATAGCTTTAGATTGTGGAATTATTGTAACATCCCCATTTTCGTGAGTAATTTCCAATATAGGAAGTTTTCCCATACTGGAATCAAGTTTCCCTGATTTTTTTGCGAGATCAAACTCTTCACGTTTGTATACATGATTGATTGGATCAATAACCTCAAATGGAAATCTAAAATCTGTATAGTTAACTTGAGCTAAAGCTAGTAAAATTCTTGATGTCTCTGCAAGACCTCTTGCATTAAAATAAATTAGTTTTAATTGCATTTTTAAACCTGGATGAAATTTATCCTCAGAATAAACGAGTTTATTCGGGGGATAAAATGTATAAAATATAATAAATGTTTCTTGCCTATGCGTCGCTTTATCTCATTTTAGTTTTTTCTTCACTAGTAGATTCCAAATCACAAGCCCCTCTCATCCCAATTACATATCAAATAGCGGATAAAATAGTTGGAACACTAAATGGATTTAGATCTAAAGTTAGTCCCCCAGCTGAGAATATGCAGCGAGTATCTTATAATTTTACATTTCAAGATAAATTGATAGCATTAATCAAAGAAAAAGGGCCAGAATGGTTATTTGAGCCATCCGGTAATCCAGATGTGATTCACCAAGGATGGAATCTTTTTTACATCCAGAGCATGTTAGGCTCTGATTTTCAATATGGTTGGTTAGATACATGTGAATCGATGACATTGGAATGTATCATCGATAATTTGCATTTTAGATACGAACAACATACATTACAGCAAATAGGATCTCATAATCTTTGTTTTAATTATTCAGCTTGTAATACTACAGAGTATAATAGATTCAAATCATGTACACAACCTTTTATAACTGGTCCAAATCTACCATGCAGTTATGCCTTTAATTATTATCCATTGTTTATATATGGACCATTAAAACAAGTATCATGTGCAGTTTTATTCGTACCAGGTCCATTTGCTCCACCAAAGCAGAAAAATAGTTTAGTATGTTTTATCAAAGTCCTAACACAACCTACTAATGATAGACCCTACATTCCTAAATAATTTTTTTACTTTTCAAGCTATCTGGTATAGTATCACTGCGACATAAAGGACATGTTGTAAATACTTGTGATATACAATTTTTATGAAATGTATGATAACATTCTAGTGTGACATTATCTGTATTAGTATCTTCATCAAAGTCAAGTATACAAATGCAACAATATTTATGTTCCATATCTTTAATTAATTCTTTTGCAATTTTTTGAAGATAACGAAATGTCATAGCAAATGTTAATCCAGAATGATTTGCTGACTCTATTTCTTGGCTTAATTTATGTATTATTTCATCGTCTTTAATAAACATAAAACCATGTGCTGGTTCAAAAGTTTTTACCCATTCCCAGAGTCCTAGTTTGTTTAGAGCATCTGCTGCGTTATATATATGACTACGCATCTCTTCATCAATTTGATCTCTCAACATGTAAGTTGTTATATCTTTGCGAGACAAAGTAAATGAAGACATAGTGGATATTGGTATTTGTGTGGTTGTGTGTCTTTTTAATTAAGCCTAATTAATTTTTAAAAAATCTGAGAATGTATTAAATGAGTATAGTTAATTTAGATGTAATAACTCCAAATAATTTAAGACTTGCCAAAACAATTAATGATCTTGCAGAGATTTTAATGAGAGAATCATCATTACATATAGAGTATATAAATGAAAATCTAAAATACATGGAAAATAAAGAAATGACACAACTAGATATTTTAAATAAGTTATATACTAACTTACTTGATAAACTTAAAAAAGTATTCATAGATAATTAAGAACATCTTTAATATCATTAATTCCTATAACTTTCATTTCCTCAGTAGATTTACAGTAAGCATGGCCTAGATAAAACAGAGTTCCTTTGAAACATTCTTTGTTTAAAAATGATTCTGTATCTATGAGATAATTTGTTTTGTTTTTATTCCCAATATTATGTTTATCTAAGGTTGTAGTAGTTAGTACATTATTGAAAAACTTATTAATAAATCTGAGTCTTGCCCTAACATCATATTTAAGAATAAATACCACATTATATCTTTCTAATAGATTATTAACAACCTGTACTGTATTTTTTTTGGGTTCAGAAATATTTATTACATCTTGATGATATAAAGAATAGTAAAACTGTTGTTCGATAAGACCTAGTTGTTTAAGACCTACATCATAATCTAAGATTATATTATCAAAATCAATATAAACATTATCTTTATTTTGATCTTCAATCATTTATAAAAGACTGTTTTTTCTTATCTAGGCAAAATATTTTTATATATATTAATTAATGTCTAATGTCTATAATTTTCATTCGACATGGAGAAAAACCAAAATCACATGCGGATCCACATCTTTCTAAATTAGGTGTAGAACGAGCTAAACGTTTATCACAGATTTTACAAAATCCATATATTTCAAGACCAGATGAAATAATAGCAATGAAACCTTTAGGAGATCATTCAAACAGACCCTTTGAAACAGTAGAATACTTAGCTAAAGAATTAGGTCTAGAAATCATGATAAAGTATACTAGAGATCAAATTCATAAATTAGTAGAGTCCCTGGACACTGACAAAAATATTCTTATTTGTTGGGAACATACTATCCTGAGTGAAATAATTCAAAAAATTTCTGGTGTTGATATAAATTGGCACGAAGATGATTATGATTCCGTATATATTTGGAAAGACAACAAACTTTTACATACCAAAGAAAACCTATAAAACCAATAAAATACGGTCAGAACAATAATTAATTTCTGGTTACATATATAAAGATGTCAGATCCAGATACACAATACCTTACACAAGCTAATGAATATCAACCAAATCAAGGCCGTGCTTTTAACCAGTTCACTCGCTCACATTACGACATCTGTGAATATGAAAATGAACTTCGTATAGGCTCAAAGCCTATGAAATATTATGTAAATCAACTTAACAGTCCTCAAATGAATCCCTTTACTGAATTTACAACAGTAGGAAATCAAAAAGTTTTTAACGTGGAAAATAATTTTCAAAGATCTTTACCTACAAGACTAAATCCAATTTATCAAACCTACGTCTTTCCTTATAGTACTTCTCCTAATTTAGGTCAAGCTAGTCCTAGTATGCAATACGCTGATACAGAAAGTAATTTAAGATTTGGTACGGACTTAAGACAGAAAAAGTCCTCTGTTACTTTATCAGAAATTGATTATAATCGTTGGCAACCAAATATTGATCAAACTATTCAAAATGCTGGCCAATTTATTGCACAGGGAAGAGGTCTAGATAAACAAGGTTATTATGATTACAAAACTCAAAATAATGTAATTTTTGCAAATAGTGCATGGCCAAATGGCGGTATGTCTTCACGTAATCAGCTACATAACTTTCAAGATGTGCACGGTTGTTAGTTACATAAGCATATCGCTAGTTAATGAATGTTATCCCACTTTATTATCAAGAAAATACAGATGGGAGTAGATACTCATATTTTATTCAGGAGTTATAGTGATTCTTGATGCAATGCCTAATTATATGAATTCATGAAGATTAATTTAATCTTCATGAATTATAAATGAAATGGTCTTTTGAAGACATTATTCTTATATTAGTAGAGCTTATACTTATAGTATTTTTTTGCATAAGTATTTATAACCTAATTCAGCGCAAAAAATATAATCATCAAGATCTATTACTTAAAACTAGTGTTGATATTGGAATTGAATCTGTACTGATTTTTATAAGTTTTTTTACATTAAAGTTATGGTATACCGGAAAACTCACCCACGCACAAAAACGTTTTTGTTTACATATTAGTCCTTTTTTAATGCTTATTGGAATTACTACAATGATTCCAACCATTCAACATTTGAAACAAATACAAACAGAACACAATTAGTGTAAATCGTTTTAAAGACTTAAAATTAATGTAATGTAAACACAAATGAAAAATCAAGATTGCCACATTTGTAATAATATCAAAGAGGATGGATTTGAACTATGTGCAAATTGTATCCAACATACAATACGAGTTTGTACATGTAACAAAAAATTTATAACAGAAAAACCTCATGAAGTTATTATGGGGAATTTAGACTATGAACATAGTATGATTGTCCCAGATCAAATACCAAACTTTTTTTTAACACATATAAGAGGTAATCTTTATCATATATTAGGTTGTAGAGGCTGTAAAGCAAGTGTAGCCAAAAAAGAAATTTCAATACAGGAGAATTTTGAAGCTGCACTACAGGCTAGTATAGTTTCATGTGTATATCAAAAAGTTGAGGAAGATGATTCGGAACCATTCTATGAATATCTTAGTGATTCTTTGGATCCTGAATTTGAAGCCTATTTAGCAGAAAAAGGTGTTGTAGTTGGGATGCCAACTGGAATAGAACTTTTGCCTGATACTGATATCGTAAATAACACTAGTGATATGGAAAAATCCTTTAGTCAAATAAATTAGTTTGTACTCCTACAAGAAAAGTACACAAACATGCAATACTTCCTATTAGCACGCCAAATGCGGTATTACATAATGATTGAATTCCGGTAATCTGACCTATTCCTACCAACCAGTTATATAAGGGTACATATACAAGTAATCCAATTAAAATTCCGTAAAATGCATGATTTTTAATACTTTCGCTGTTAATTTCAATTTTTTTAGTTTGTTGTTCTTTTTGGTCAGTGTATATAACACTAACACCAAATACAATTGCTAAAGTGATCCAGACATTAATATAAGCCAGAATATTTTTCCTGATAGTTTCCCATGTTTTTGATAAACTATGTGTAAGAAGAAATTGATAAACCAAATCAGAAATAACAATTATTACCAAAGCTATCAAAGTTCTAATTGTTTGGTCCTTCGCAGAGTTTTCAAATAATTGAAGACAGACCATAATTCTATACTAGTATAAATAGAAATAAATTATATACAATTATTAAATGACTACACCTTTAGATAAGTTTAATATTGAGTCTCTTCTATTGGACACTTATGAGGGAAAAACAATACCCACAATCATTACAGAGATATGTAACAAACTTGATAAGAAAAGTCGAATGGACTTATTAGTTATGTCAAGAAGAGTCTCACCCAACTTTGATTGGATAGAAGCTAGGGATATAAAAGAATACTGTCAATTATTTCCAAAAGATTGTGATACGGCAATATCTAAAAGTATTAATCCAAACTATGTTACATCAAGTTTTGGGAAATTAAGACGATCAAGACGATCAAGACGATCAAGACGATCAAGACGTAAAAAGTCAAAGGCAAAGAAATCCAGAAGACGTAGGCGAAAAAGACGTAGTCGAATACGCGTAAAAATCTTAAAAATAAGTAATTCTTAAAGCGTAAAAACATAAGTACAAGGAACAGAGATGGGTAGAAAATCTAGAAAGAGATTAGTAGAGGAAGAAGACAAAGACCTAAATAAGGACAAAAATGAGAACGAAAATGAAAAGGACATTATAGTCCAAAGAGATGATCATAATTTAAATCCACTATACGATATATTATACGATATCTTACAGGATTTTAGACAAATTGATTCTAGATTAGAATTTGTAAATATATCTGATATTTTAAAACCTGATATACAATATGGCCCTGGACGAATTATTGATGACAGATTTATTAGAGAATTATCTCATTTATTATATCATAATATTAACCAAGTACGAGGTGTTAAAAAAATACATGGATTTAGTGATTTAAAACCAACTATTATATATAACAGAATTGCCCACAGAATTAATTTTTGTTATATAGATATGATAGAATATTGATGTCTATTCCAAATTTCCAAGTGCAGTAATTTCATTTGAATTTATTCTAGTTGCCATAATTTTTATTCGTATTAAAGAATCAAGTTTAATTATTACTAGTTTTTCATCTATACTTTCATCTGTACTTTCATCTGTACTTTCATCTGTACTTTCATCTGTACTTTGTTTTGTCACAGACTTAGATACAGACTTAGATACAGACTTAGATACAGACTTAGATACAGTTTTTTTAAACCAAATATTTTCTTCTGAATTATATTCCCATAATTTCATCATATGTTGACTAATAAATATTTGTAGAGGGCCTACTTTACAAAAAAATCCATGCTCATTTATAAAAATTGGGGAGGTATCTAACAATTCATCTTGAATTGGTTTGAATGTTATTGCTTTATACATTATTTTAAAATTAACTTTACCTGTTTCATTATCTATTTTTCCTTTAGATGTTTGATTAAATTCTATTATACTAATGATATACCCATGATTTCCAATAACTTTTCCTTCAAGTTCTCTAATCTTGGTACTGATAAGTGATCTAATATCTATGGCCAGATCTTTAGGATAAATACAAATATCTTTTGTTAATGAGCTTAAATAAAACATTGATTCCTTCTTATAACATACACATGTTTAACTCTTAAGCTTATTTTAATTGTGTAAATTATATTCTCTCCAAGACACAATAATTATTATAAAAAGTATCATCAAAAAAATAATTAATTCGATCATCATTTAATTAGTATCAAGGTTTTTTAAAATTTGCGTTTTAAACTCTGATAATTTACTTATGATTAATTAAACCATGTCAACACCATCTACCGAGATTCTTTGGTTTTGTAGAACAGGTGATAGTTCATCACTATCAAGAATTACTGATTCTGTTATTCCTCATTTAACAACGAGCTTTAATATTACTTTACTTAGTAACAAAACTAGTCTTAAAAATGTTAGAAACGTTATTATGGGAGCAGATACCAATACTATAACATATAAAGAATTTATGCAAGATCAGATAGTTACTAAAGAAACAATTAGATGTTTAAATATGAAGTATTTAGTAGTACAAATCGTTGATTTAATTTATTCAGGAAATTTCAAGTATTTAGTACTATGTAATGGAGTTTATGAAATTGATTGGATGACTAAAATGTTAACAAATGACCCTAAATACCTAACGAATCAACATGGTGTCAGGACTAAAATTATAGTATGGTCTCCAATTGATTACATCCCAACATTTCCAGTTGTACAAAATATTATTAGAGCAGATTTATTTCTAACTATGACTCCAGTTATGATGACTGAAATTCAAAAATGTATTATTAGTGCACATATACCGAGTATTGCATGGGTTGGTCATGGATCAGATATTAATACAGACATGAGTTCAAACACTACAAGTATATATGATAAATTGAATAGACTAAGATTGACAAAACAAATAGTATGTAAACAAAGTATTAAACCAAGCGATATAATAATTTTAAATGCCAATAATTATGGTCCACTCGTAGATTTGTCTTGTGTAGACAATACACCAGGCACTAGAAAACGTTTAGATATAACTGTAAAGGCATTTCTTAAGCTGTTGGAAACACGAAAAGATGTTAAACTATGGATACATACAAATTTAAAATCATTTTTTGATATGCTTTCTATAGAAAACATATCATTGTCATCCTTTGCAGATAATGTAATTCTTAGTAACAATACTTTAAGCAGTGAACAATTAGGTATGATTTATTCTGTTTCTCAGATTACTTTGCAAACTTCAACTGGTGAAGGATGGTCACTAACAAACCTTGAATCCGCCATGTATGATTCCTTACAAGTAGTTCCTGATTTTCTAGCATGTGGCTGGCATTTTTCAGAAAATCGAGGAATATTGATTCCAGTAACAAGAAAAACCATAAAAAACGAGGGAGACATTGATGTAATAATTGGTGAAGTTTCTGTAGATGATACATATAATAAACTATTAGAGGCTTTAGAACTACTTTGTCATAAAGAAGACCTTAATAAAGTATTGGCATCTTCTAAAGAGTATGCTAAAAGTTATACATGGGCTAGTGTTGCAGAAAGACTTATAAATCTTCTTGATTTAATATAAATATAAATGAATATGCCGGAGATTATGATTTTGACTATATTATTGATCATTGTACTAATAACAGTAGTTTGTGTAATTATTTTACAATTTGATAGTGATAGGAAACTTGATTCAAAGGAATGTTCTTCGATATATTCAACAATTCTTGATCCGATGGATAAAGTTATTACTAAAACCATTCCAAAAACTATTTATGTACTATGGTGGCAAGGCTGGAATCAAGCGCCAGAATTACAAAAAAGATGTTTACAAACATGGATAACTAAAAATCCAGATTGGAATGTACAAGCACTAGATCAATTTTCTGCAAATAAATTACTAAATTCTCCACCAGTCTTAATGCGACATATGGAATTAGCTCACAAATCCGATATTGTACGAATTATGCTTTTAGAAAAATATGGCGGAATCTGGGTAGATAGTACAGTAATATGTAATATTCCATTAGATAATTGGATCAATAATGTTACTAAAGAAGGATTTTTTGCATTTGCACATGATAAAACATATATGCATAATTATGAATTATCCAATTGGTTTTTAATTTCAAATCCAAATAATTATATCATTAGAAAAATGAAAAAATGTTTGATTAGTTACTGGGATATTAAAATATCAGAACCAACAGATTATTCATTTTTTCATAAAATTTTTAGTAAAAATGTTCAATGTGATCCCATTTTTAATCAAATGTGGAATAAAGTACCAAAATTATATAATTCTGCAAGTCATTGTAAAAAGTCATCTATTATACCACCAGTTTATAAATGCACAAGTGGGGGAGGAACTTTCCATTGTGATTGTAAATTAGGGCAAAATAATGATATATTGATTTAATCTTTATAAAATAAGTTAAAGTCTTTTTCGTATGTCTTTCTAATCAGATCTTTTGCATGTTGACTTAGATCATTAACAGTCATTGTACAACCTTTTGGATTTATTTTTTCCTTTGGCAAAACTATATCTAATTCATATTCTTGCATAAGTCTAGGGAACTCTGTATCTAAGTTCTCATAGGAAAGTACATGGTCAACTTTTTTATATCCAGTATTATCATATATGTATTTATGCATAGGCATAAAATGATTATCGTTAATATGTGGATTTGTTTTAAGACTACCTAATTTTTTCTCAACCCAATTATTTAATGAATCTGAATTATTTTCACATGTGGGATTATGTAGTTTATAATTATACTCACTTACAATACGATTATATGGATTTCTAACTACAGTAAAAGTTTTTGCTCCAGGATGAATTTGAGTTGGATTGTGCCACCATGTAGATGGTTGTTCTTCTAATACAGTTCCTTGTTTTTTTTGAGATCCCCAATTTATTCCTTTATTACTTGCTGCAATTTCTATAGCAGAACCAGCTGTTTTTGGAATATGAACAAATTCTAGTTTATTTTTTGATGGTGTAGGTGGTGTAGGTAGTGTAGGTGGGGAAGTTACAGATATATCACTAGAACTTTCCAATTGACCAATTACCGTAAACCATTTCCAAGAAAGATTGTTATCTTTTACTGCTAACGGCAAAGTGAGATCAAATAGACAGTCATTTTTTCCCGAGTAGAATCCCTTAGTTTTTGAACGAGTTATCCAAGGAGAATCAGGTTTAAGAATATTATGTAATAAATAGGCTGCAGTTTTATTTAAAAAATATCCCTGTGTGCCCCAATCTGGCATTTTATCTTTTTCTAAGAATTTGTTTCCATCTTCTTTTCGTGAATTAAGCCATATAAAATCAACCTGATTCCTTGATAAACCATCTAATATACTTGCAAAATTACTTTGTTTAAAATCTGCATCATCTTCTAATACTAGTAATTTATCGTACTTTGATTCGTTTAAAAATTGTCTCCAGCATTTTAAATGACTTAGATAGCAACCAGTGTGTCCTTCATGTCCATGGCGTTTTTTGTCACCTAGGCATAGAAGATCTGCATAACCGGCAGATTTTGCAAGGTCCGTAAGATTTGAAAATTTCTTCCCATCTATGGCAGATATTCTGGTATATTGCAAATTAGCATTTTTAAGTTTTGCCCCTAAAACTTGTATACGATCCGGTCTTCTATCTAGATTTATTATGTATATATCATATGGTTGACTTACATATATCTCTGCGTTGTACTCCTCACCATTTTTATAATTAGTAAATTTTTCAATGTTATCTATGGTGCTTATTATGCCTTTTCTTTGTTTGATTAATGAGTAATGTTTCCATTTAATTCCAGAGTCTTCTAGTGCCCTAGGAATGACCAAATCAATTAAACAATTATTTGTTTTTTGTATCCATTTTGAATTAGGAACTAACATAGTAAAAAGAATTTTAGCTGCTTTTTTACTTACTATATAACCATGTAATCCCCATCCGGGCATATCTATTTTTTCTTCTACAATTGTATCATTATCACTCGCATTTAACCATATAAAATCAATTGACATATTTTCTTTGACTATCTTTTTGAGAGAATCAGCAAAATTTGAAACTATAAAATTTGCATCATCTTCAAGTATTAAAACTTTGTCATGAGTATCAAATGCTATATTTTCAAAACACTTTAAATGACTCAAGTAACAACCAGTATGTGGTAAATGTCCAGTTCCATCTTCTTCCCCAAGACAGGCCAAATCACCATATCCCTGTGAATTTGTTATTTCTTGGATTGTATTAAATTTTTTTCCATCAATTCCAGAAATTCGTCTATACACTAACCCAGCACCACGAAGAAGTTTATCTATCTTTTTAAGTCGTTCTTGACTTCTATCTAAATTGATGACATATATACCAAAATCTTGTTTATTCCCACGAAGATTTGTAAAATGATTTCTGAATTTGAATTGAAATAGACATATTAACAAAAGGATAAAAACTAGTAACAAAGCTATCCAAAACATAAGAACTCTATTAATTTTATAATAGCATAGAATTTTTAAAAAAAATCTATGCAATCATTTATTTTCATACCATTAATTAAGGAATGACAACATTACTACCTTTCTTACCTGTTTTATATCCTGTTTTATATCCTGTAGTAACTTTCTATACAATTAAATACACCATACATTACACTATTGATGTGGTTGTTTCAAAAGCTAGTGCAGGAGTCTGGTACGTTATTACATATCCATTTACAAATAAAGAAACAATATCTGAAAAACCTTTGATGGAATCTATGTAGAATCGTTCTGTATAGAACCACGGAGATTACGAAGACCATGAGTTTTGTTAATAGCAGCCATTTCGGCTTTACCCTGTGCTTGGAAAAATTTACCCGTTTCTTCATCTAGTTGGGCATTGTAAAATGCTGGTCCAGAATGAGGAAAATTATCATAAATAGACTGGGCTCTCTCATAATAAATTTTTGCATTATAGTAGTATTGTTCTGGACTAAATTCCCATGTAGGGGTAGTAGCTGTAGGAGCTAAAGAAGTGTATGAAGGGATTGAAGTAGGGGCATGATGATGATGTTTGGGTTTTGCAGATGCAATTACAGCTAAAAGAGATACAAGGGCAAAGGTCAGGAACCGCATTTCTATATATGTAGATACTTTACTATTTATTGAAAATATTTTAAATTGGCTTTTTGATCCCAATAGTCTATTTCATATAGATTATTGGGAACATATTTAAGCATTAAAATGCCGTCCCTTTTCTTTTTTTATTTTTACTAGGCGAATTTTAGCTCTAAATGGCTTGTAAACTCTGGATTAATAAATTAATCACAACCTATTTTTTCGTACTTCAAAAACAAAACTACGTTTCGCAGTTGCTTGTCAGTTACATACACATCACTGGCGTGACTAACGACATCACTGGCGTGACTAACGACACTAATGGTACATAACCTCTCCTAGATATTCTGACGCAGGTCCCGCAACCTCCGGCAAAACAGGAAAACTCACGTGATTGCAGAAATTCCGCAACACTCCGATTTTTAATTCACGAGTTGATAAATGATTCTAGATTACTCGGGAGGAAATAAATTTCCCCTTTTAGTGAATTTCTTTGTCACCACAAGTGTGACTCCTTGATTTAAAGGAAAGAAAAAGCAGGCGGTTACTAATAATTTTAGTAATCCGTCTATAATAACAATACAATACCATGTATACCAAACCATATTTCCAAAACCAAATACCAACCAAAATGGTAGGTGCTTAATTGCTGTACGCAAGACCGCCCATTCCACTCATAACGCGGAACACGTTATAGTTGGTAGCATAGATTGCAATGCGGCCAATGGCACCAGACCACTGTGAAGAGGGTGGTGGCAAGTTAGCAATGTTGGTAAGGTCAAACTTCAACTGGGCATTGTCAATACGTGACATATTGACTGTACCAGATGGCTGGTGTTCCTCAGGGCGAATACCGAAAGCATACAGGTATATGAAGTTATCAGGGATACGAGTGTGCGATTGGTAAGGCTGGACCAATCGGAAGTAGGTCTGGGGACGAGGCTGGAAGCGCTCGTGACCGTTGAGCATAATCAAGGCACTAGCCATCAAATCTACTGCACTTGAAGGCACTGGAACACCAGGAAGAGCTGCAGACCAATTGAACCAGTCATTGTATGCGGTACCAACAGTGAAGTTGGGCTCCCACTGAAGAGTCCAGATGAGCTCTTTGACTGGGTGATTGTAGTTCAAACGGATCTTCTGCGAGACCTGATCTAACTGAAGAGATTCATATCCAGTAAACTGGAGCTGATCAATCAAGTACTCGTGTGACATCTGGGCAAATCTACGACGTTCCTCAGTGTCCAGGTAGACATAGTCAACCCAGAGCGAGCAGTAGATTAGAGACACCCCAGCAGTATCGCGAATGCTGGTGGTATTTGAAGGGAAGTCACGGTCACCAGTGAGGGTGAGACCAACAATGAGCTCAGCTGCATTGCGGAATTCCATGATGATCTTGACTTCGTGATACTGCAGAGCAATAAGAGGAAGAGAGAGACCAGGGTTTCTGTTGAACCAGAACATCAATGGAATGTAGTAGATACGAGAGGTATCAGCATTTCCGAGGAGACCAACGGATGAAGCGTATTTACCAATCATATGGTTGTAACCATTCTCTTTCTCAGATACCTGTGTGAGGGCATTCCAGATCTCGAGCCATTCACCATACTGGGCATCGATCTTCTGGCCACCAACCTCAATGTTGACATATCTGATGAGTGCGTGACCCAAAGAGTTGGTCCAAGCCACAGCCGCTGGGTTGGCAGCAGGTGGGGGCTGCCAAACTGATCCAACGGATAGAGCTGGGAACTGAACCTGTAAGTAAATCTTGTTAATCAAGTCACCATTACGGGAGATGGTGCATGTAACTTTCTTTCCAAAGTCGGCAGTACCTTGGAATGTTTGTTCAATTGCCTCAAGGGCAAAGTTTGTGTGTCTGCGATAGACTGTCTTAAAGAAGGTAATCTGTGGATTTCCTGTGAGATAGACGTCTTGCGCACCATAGGCACGACGAAATTATCGGAATAATTTCTACTCTTCTAAGTTTCCCTAGAAGTCGGACTTTATCTTAAGCTATCATAGAGATGATGAATCTCTCAAACCCATAACCGTAAAGTCTCTGAACGTTTTTGAATTAATTATTCATCTAATGAATCAGTTTTTGTTCTAGTTTTATTATTCCACCATCTAGAAATTTGAGATTGATGTACTCCATATTCTTTGGCAATTTCATATTGATGTAATCCAGTATCTTTTAACCCTACGATGTGTCCAATCGTTTCATCAGAAAGGGTTGCATTATGATTCTGTTCACCAGATTTTGCTTTATTTTTGTTTCCATCATTTATACAATCTTGTATATTTTGTTTTGCTGTCCCTAAATACAAATGATCAGGATTTATACATTTGCCTTCTGATTTACATCTATGATTTACTTGTAAGGCACCCGATTTTCTTTCGAATTCTGGAACATCATCTACAAAATTATGATATATAAGTCTATGGATTTGAACATACTTTTTATTATACCAAAAACAGCCATGTTGATGACCTTTTGCAGTATCTTGTTTAGTTCCTATCCACATCCAGCAATCATTTTCAAAAATTGTATATAACTCAATTCTGGTTTTATCTGTTTCTGATAAAGACCCTAGTTTTCCTATATTTGGAATATTTTCTCTCAGTTTTGACCAATCCATTAAAATTAATTCAAACTTCGCTGCGGATTGCCCAATCTTGAATGTTTTTACCTTATAAAAATTTATCACCTATGGTAATTCAATTTTTAAATCCTCAAGGTCGTTATCCCTGATGCTGCAGTAGATGTCACCATCTACCCGCGGTAATTCAAGCTCTAAGGGGTTTCCCGCAATTTGATTATGTCGCAGTTAATTAAAACTACTAGCCAGTATCACTGTTTATCTAAGAATCAACACAGGAGGGATTGTGTCTATCTTAGCAGCTGGCTGTTATTGGCTACCTTCAACCAATTGCATTCACTTAGTCGGTAATGTTTCCATTACCGGTGGATCGTACCTTAAGCAGGATCAAGTTTGACTAGAACTCTCATCTCCTACCGATAACTTTGCGATCTCTGAACCGATATCATACACTATCAATGAGAAACTTATGTTTCTACACGTGCTTAGATATTCAGCTGCGGATTGTCACATATACTAACGTTGTTACCTTACCCAGAGTCATTACCACGGGTTCCTTGGCTTCCTAAAAAGCCAGTGATTTCATCACGTTTAGAGTTTCCCCTAACAGGTGGTAGTCAGTACTTCGCGAGTTTCCCGCATCCAGTTATCTTGCCCTCATAGAGGACTAGCGCTATATCCCGGAATCAACATTGTTGACTTCCCAATGTACTGTTAATCGATACGACTAATTAAAGTCACATGAAGAACATATTACATCTGTAGGATCTACTGTTCACCTGTGAATCTCTTCACAGCAGAGCGCTTTTGGGTTCTATGCGTTAAAACCGCCTCCCATTTCTTTCTTGTTTGAAAGTAGGCCAAGAAAATATTTTTAGGACTTTTAACCCTGAGTAAAATTCCCAGTTATATTTCTCTTCTAACTTTTTCCATACTTTTATCTATGTTTTCTATATCTGCGTGATCTACGTCTACGCGATCTACGACTTCGTCTACGCGATCTACGACTTCGTCTACGCGATCTACGACTTCGTCTACGCGATCTACGTCTACGTCCAAATCCAAAATTACTGAAATTCACTGAGCCTTGGGCGGCAGGAACATCGGCTGAAGTCACATAAACTCCTTGCGCAGGTGCATAATACAAGGGTTGAGCCCCTAAGGTGTATGCAGGTCCGGTGGTACTTAAAGTATCTTTCCAAAAGGCGCCACTTGTTGGGCCCAAAGCGCCACTTAGTGAATTTACTTGATTTTGATATCCGGTTGCCCTACCAAATGCTCTTTTGTTAAATGGTGCCATTAATTTTGCCATTTGACGTTGTGTATTTAAAGAAAATCTACTTTTTGGACTTCTAACTGGTAATTTTCTGGTACTTAAACCTTTGGTATTTTTTAAAAGACTTCTCAAGGACATTTAAATATAATAAATATTTTATTAATCGAGGACAGTAATTGGAAAATTTAATTGTGCATATTTTCCATATAATTCAATGGCTTTTTTATCACGGACTTTAGCTGCTTCTTCTTCTGTTGCAAATCTTCCTAAATTATAACATTTACCATTTTTGCTAACAGTTGCAGTATATTTACTTCTATTTTTATCATAAGATACTCCGTAAAAATCTGACGTAGCATTTTTCTTTTTGCTTGAATTATGATTATTTAATGATTTATTACTATTTCTTAAATTTGACATTCTATTATCATATGAATTGTTATTAATATGATCAATTATAACATTTTTAGTTGCATTCATTAAAAATCTATGTATATACATATCTCTACCGTTAATTTTTGCTTTGGCGTAACCTTTACCGTCATTACACCATGAATATTTAATCAAATCATGATATTTGTTATCATCAACCAAAAATTCCTCATTTTTAGCAGTTTTGATCACAGCTACGCCATCTTGATTTCTTTCAATTTCAATTTCACTTTCTGTTTCGGTTTGTATTATAGTTTGAAGTTTTTCTTTCTCTGTATTATACGCTATTACTCCTTCTTCAATTGTATTGAATAATCCAATATAAAGTCCTTGAAATCTAGCCTGATATTTTTTACCTTTTTGTGATATTCCTTTTGGTAAAATTTTAATTTTCTCAACAGGCTCGTTAAAATCATCAGGTTTTAATATTCCATTAATTTTAGCATCTAATCCATGATATTTTAATGCTAATTGATCATACCACCATGCAGCATGTTCTTCTTTGATAAAATTTTTTCTTGTTTTTAAATAGTTATAATTAATTTCACATGTCCATGTATTATTTTCATTTAGCCACACACCAATATATTTAGAAGAACACCCTTCTTTTTTTTCTCGATTTTGATTATTTTGCGAATCTGTAACAAATCGTAAATTTGCCTTAGTATTATCTAATCTGTCATTGTTAATATGATCAACCTTTAAATCTTCTTTCACTGCATTCATTACAATTCTGTGCATTAGTCCAATTGATGATGCAGCATAACCATCTTTTCTCAATGACCATTTGTATTGATGTATTTTTCCAAAATCTTTTTCATCTACAAGGGCCCAATCAACAATATCATGATTTTTATTTCGAAGTGGGATCTTGGACATTTTTAATGATTTAAGTTAAATCATTAAAATATTTTAATTTTTGATTTATACCAAATCAAAGTTTTAAATAGAAAATTAAAATACCTTGTTTTAATAAATGAACGCTTATGATGACAAAATTCTTAGATTAACAGAACATGGAACGATTCTTACTCCCTCAGATAATGTTGCCTTAATGAGGGGGTCTGGGAATTGGCAAATTCCACCCCTCTGGGAGCAATCTACAAATAGAGGATATGCCTATCAAGACGCATATCCTATGTACATTAAGCAACAAAATGCCCAGAAAAGTCCCAAAGAACGTGGCGGAATGTTTGTCCCAGAACCTATTGATATAAACGAATTAGGCTTAGCAGATTTTAATACACCAAGTGATATGGGCGATTATCTTCGCAAACGAGTTTATCAAGTTGGTAGTACAGGTCTTCATGCCGAAGCTCCTGGATCTTGGAATAATCCAGAGTTTCAAGGAGCACAAAATCAATATGTTGAATGGGCATTAAAGGCATTAGTTCCGGGTGGTTTTACTCCTACACCACTATTGGTTTATTTTTTTAGTACAGATAATGTTAATTATCTTCAAGATCGTACTAAGAAAGAAGTTAAACGAATTACTGGTAATCAAATTAGTGATCAGAGCGTAGACGAACTCCTAATTATTATGAGAAATCATCTTATTTATGCTTATAGTGGTTGGTTACCAAATGCTCCAGAAATGGGTGGACCAAATGCAATCACAGATCGTGGAGAAAAACCATGTGATTTAGAAACACGTCTGACCAGACTTAATAAATCTGTCATTGAAGAAACCGTCAAACAAGTTCTCTCTGGAATTAATATGTACAAACAGTTTGTTAAAGACCAAAGTTCTTTACCAATGCCACTTTCCCAACCAGTTTATACTTCCATGGCAGGTTCAAGGGAATTAAGTGAGAGTATTGGATATAATTCAGGTATGGAGCGTAGTTTAGCAGCTCAGAGTTTTAACCAAAGGTATAATATACTTTAAATTATAAACTATTATAAATGCGTTGTAAACATAGACGATCTAAATCCCGTTCCTTTGGAACATTGAGTTCTCATTCTAAAGTAAATATAGGTATGGCATCTGCTATAGCTATAATTATTCTACTAAGAACTGGTTATTGGACCTATGTGGCGAAAAATAAACAAGATGTTATCAAAGTATTAAATATGGAAGTAAGTGAATCCTTACAAAATTTATTATTTTCTTTGAGTTTGGATTCTTTATTTGATCTTGTAGAACAGCTTCTTGGTTACCAACGAAATACAATCGATAGAGGATTTGTCATTATTATTTATTTAGCACTGACTGGATTACGATCGTATAAACCCTAATCAATATTGTCATCTACAAGATTTTCAAACTCAATGCTTACAAATCTTGGTGATTTATAAGTAATTAATTTTCCCTCTGAATCTATGTTGTTAGTCACACAAGTGATGTTCATAGAATAAAATCTGTAACATGTCATAAAAGCCATAAATTTGATCATATCCCTAGTGTAATCCACTTTTGGTAAATTTTTGGTTAGAACATTGATTTCACTAAATAGTTTATTAAGCTGCATTTCCAATCTGTCAAAACTTTCCTCGTCTTCCATTTCCATTTTTGTTATAAGTAATTTGTTAAAAGCATACTATTTAATTATATCAAAAATGACCGAGCCAACAAAAGAACAATTTACAGAAATATGTTTAGCAGGGGCATGTAATAGAGGTATATGTTATATTGGATGTTTTAAAAAATTAGAGGAAGAAAAATTATTGAATATTAAGTCTATTTCTTCAACAAGTATCGGTTCTTTTATTGGGATTTGTTATATATTAGGTTTTACATCAGATGAATTATTACGAATCATCGTGTCTAAAGATTTTAAACTATTTAGAGATTTTAGTTTTTCTTCAGAAGGTTCAGTATTAAAGGGACAAGAATATAAAAATTGGGTATTTGAAATACTTAGTTTGA
>Ga0302280_1000745_pt1 | contig 28603 bp, 37 predicted proteins | sample III_Fen_E1_1_FD_198771 | JGI IMG/M metagenome (GOLD analysis project Ga0302280, IMG submission 198771) | Peat permafrost microbial communities from Stordalen Mire near Abisko, Sweden - III_Fen_E1_1 | ecosystem: Environmental > Terrestrial > Soil > Wetlands > Permafrost | place: Sweden: Abisko... | reverse complement strand
TAAAGTATGTATTAATATTCTGCGTATTAGTTATTGCTCAGGGTATTATATATTTTAGGGAGCTGCCTTCGGGAAGTGATTGACAAATACTAGAAACTCATGTATATTAAAAGAATGAAATATTTTAAATCGTTTTTAATAACTTTACTATACTTTGGTTTATTCTCTGGGTTAGTGTTTTTAATATCCTTTTTTCCTAATGTGTTGTTTTTTATATTAGGAATTAGTGTATTTTGTGTAGTTTGGTTTGGTATATATCAGGAATTTTTCAATGACAAATAAAGATATTAATAGAAAGATTGCAGAATTAGCAGGTGATGCTGAAGTATATTATCTACAGGAGAGTAGTTTTGTAGATAATTACAATGGATTTCTTCCAGAAAGTAAAGCATATTTTAAAAAGGTTCTTGTTAAAACTCTCGAATTTAATGATTACTCTACAGATGTTTCTCTAGCTTTAGATGCTGCTAAACGTATTGCGGATAAGAATAACTATACTTTTGTTCTTACATATTTGGTAGATGATCATTGGAAAGCTTCATTTGGGAACTACATTGATTGCGCCGAGCATTGTGGTATAGATCCAGCCCATTGTACCTGTGTTGCGGTTCTTAAATTTATGGGACGACTATGAGTGTTGAAGTTCAGAAACGTAAATGTAAGGTTTGTTCTAAAGAATCTATTAGAGCTAATGTAGGAACTTATACAAAGAAGTCTTCTAAGCGTTGGATTGGTGAAGATGGGCGGCAATGGAATGGGCGCAAATGCCCACAGTGTCAAGCAGATACAGCTAAAGTTAATATGCGCAGATTACGGGCGCAGAAGAGAGAACCTAATGAATCAGGAACTTAACGATCTAGGCATTGAAATCTCTGCTTATGTATATGAACTACATGATTTAACTAAAGTTATTAAAGATATGGATGCCGAAATTATTAAGAATTCTACCGATGAAAATAAGCTTCTTATGCAAGAAGTTATTGATCGATATAAAAGCAGTGTTAATAGACTACGAGTTCTTCTTGAATGTTATTTTGATGTAGAACAGAAGAATAGTATTCCTACAGACTTTTCATTCCGAAAGCTTTATAAACAATTGAAGGCTGCTTATTAAGGAATAAATACCCGATTAATAGTTGGTCTTACTTGGACGTGCAGCCAAGTGGGCGTACTTGCTGGACTTTCTTGATATAGTCCACATTGTTCCAAAATCTCTACTGTAATCCAGTTCTTAAGCGCATTATCATCATCTTTAAAGTCAACAGCTTCACATAACTGATGTGCGCTATTGAGTGCTCCACCTGCATCAGAATTATAATGCCCAGGCCTATAACCTGAGTTGACGTACATTGGTTTACCATATAAAGTTCTAAGTTTATTAACTGCTTCTAATAACTTAGATAGATTATCTTCTAGTTCTTGTGTTAGGGGATATTGGACATCCCTACCCATTAAAATTTCATTTCTAGCGATCATTGATTTTCTCTCTTTCTTACAGAAACCACATGATGGGCATCTTAACCAGCCTTGTAGGTCATCTAATCGCATATAAGATAGACATGTCGAGCATATGCGTTCTGGTTGCATAATAAAGTTGTTAAAAATAACCTTAATTTCTACCTCAATTTCTAGTTTAATTAACAACTATTATAGAAGCGTAAATCAATGAGCACAGCCGTATAACGGTAATTAATAATAGGCCATCACGATTTTAATGTTTCATTAGTTAGATTATATATCTGGAGATTTATGAAAAAAATCGACAAAGGCCTTCTTTTGACCCTATTCGGGGGTTACACAATTAAAGCTGCAGTACTGGGAGCTAGCCCTTCTGATGCTGCCGTTATTCTTGTATTAGCTGCTGCTCACTTTTTATATAACCTACAGATTGAAAATAAAGAAATTACTCAATTAAAACAAGAGCTTTCTAAATTTAAAGAATTACAAGATCTTCATACAAAAGAAATTCTAGACCTCAAGACAATGGGCGCTAGCCTTAAACTTGCTGGCGGAATGCGTCAAACGCGATAATTTATGAATATTAATGGTTTAATTGAAAATTTTAAATCAATGGAAGAACTTAAAGTCTTCTGCGAGGGACAGTTTAAGCAAGTACTTCAACTTTCTAAAAAGAATAAAGAGCTAGAAGATAAACTTCTCGAAGTTAAAAAAGAATCTAAAGAACTTGTTAAAAAAGAAATGTCTTCCTCTCCTGTTCTTCTTGAAGCTGGAAATATTAAAGGACAAGAAGATGCTAAGCAGATTGCACAAGTACAATTAAAGCTTCTTAAAGATCTAGCCTTCGAGCGTGAATTAACGCTTGATGAAGCTAAGCGTGTGGACCTATTTAATAAAATCTTAATTGATAAAGTTCAAGAAGATGATAAACCTCTTAAGGCTAATATTAAAATTCTTAAGAATGAAGATTTAAAGATGTTAGTAAATGGAAACGACTAAACCTAAAATTTCAAAGATCGAAGCTAAGCATGAGCTTTGGCGTCGTGCTGATTTATCTTGGAAACTAGATAAGAATCAGAAAGATCTTTATAGTCTTTTTCATAATTCAGAACACATCATTCAAACATGGTTACTAGCTCGCCGCTCGGGTAAAACATATACCCTTCTTGTATTAGCATTTGAAGCTCTTCTTAAAAAACCAAATACTATTGTTAAGTTTTTAGCCCCTACTCGTTTACAAGTTACTACAATTATTCGTCCTCTTATTCAACAAATTACAGAAGATTGTCCAGAAGATTTAAGACCAGAATTTAAAACTCAAGACTTTATTTATTATTTTCCCAATGGTTCTGAATTACAATTAGCCGGTTCTGAAAATAAGAATGTAGATAAACTTCGCGGTGGTGAGTGCGCTATTGCTATTATTGATGAAACTCAGGATGTTAGTGATTTAGATTACGCTATTAATTCTGTATTGCTTCCTACAACTCTTACAACTAATGGTAAGATCTTAATGGCTGGAACTCCTCCTAAAGAAATGGATCATGAGTTTATTAATTATATTAAAGATGCCGAGTTTAAAGGTTCTCTTATTCGTAGAACTGTTTACGATAATCCTCGTATTACTCCGGAGCAGTTGGAAAAACAAATCTTAAGTCAATATCCTCAACGCGATAAAGCCGAAGCCTTTCGCCGTGAGTTTCTTTGCGAAATTATTAAAGATGAGAATCGCTCTGTGATTCCAGAATTTAATGAAGATCTTAAAAAAGATATTATTAAAGAATGGTCTCTTCCTCCCTTTTTCGATGGTTATGTATCAATGGATCTAGGTGCAGTGGATTTAACTGCAGTTTTATTTGCTTATTTTGATTTTAGAGCTAGTAAACTTATTGTTCAAGATGAACTAGTTGTAGACTTCTCTAAAAAAGATATGAATATCGAACGACTTACTCAACTGATTAAAGAGAAGGAAGAATCTCTTTGGACTAATCAGTTAACAAATGAAGTTAAGAAGCCCTATCTTCGGGTTAGTGATATTAACTTTATTGTTACCCAAGAAATAGCAGTTAAATCGTTTGGACAAATCTTTTTTACTACTACTAGAAAAGATGATAAAGAATCTGCTATTAACCATATGCGCGCTCTTCTTGGTGGACATAAGATTATTATTAATCCAAAGTGTACTCATTTGATTAAACACCTTGATAATGTAATTTGGGCTTCTAATAAAAATAAAACGATGTTCGGCCGTTCCCCAGATAATGGGCATTATGATTGTGTAGATGCATTAATCTATCTTTGTCGTAATGTTCATTTTAATAAAAATCCATACCCTGCCCATTATGATTTAGGGGGAACGGGGGATGTATTTATTCCTAATAGGGATTTATATAACTCTCAACGGCAATCTAAAGCTGTTGCGGCTTTTCAGAAAATTTTTGGTCAAAAAAGGAAATAAACAATGAAAATCTGTATAAAATGTGATGTTCATTATTTTAATTCTAGACATAATAAATGTAATTCATGCCGATATAAAGAACGCCGAATTTTAAAAAATATTAACAGAATCTGTTCCCTTTGTAATAAAGAACATATTGATATTTTTAATAAATGCATTAAATGTAGAAGTACAGAATCATATAAACAACAAAAATCAAAAGAACATGTTTGTAAAGAATGTGAAATAGTACATAATAGACCCGGATCTTTATGTAATATATGCTTTGGAAAAAAAGATAGGCTTAATCGACCTAATGCATATAAAAATTATTATCAAAAAAATAAAGCAAAATGTTTTTTAAAATCAAAAAGATATATTCAACAACGAAAACTGGCGGGTTTTAACAACTTACTAGTAGAGATAGAAAATATTTATGCGTTATGCCCTAAAAATTTAACAGTAGATCATATTATCCCTTTAAAGGGTAGTATAGTCTGCGGTTTACATGTTCCTTGGAATTTACAATATATTACAAAAAGTGAAAACTCTAGTAAAAATAATAAATTTGATGGAACTTATGAAAATAAGACCTGGAAAAAAGGAAGTGAATAATGAGTACTACATCTGGAATGTTCGGTAATAATGGTGGAGATACAACCACCTATTTTGCTGCAAAAGAAGCAAATGATACCGCATCTATTCTTTTAGCAAAATCAAAATCATTTTATAATGTATTAGAAGCCAATGCATATCTAGAGAAATTAACTCTGATGTGGAGAACGTAAATTTTGCGTTCTATAAACCTACTCTGATTGACTTGGAACTCCTGTAGAGGACAACAAGGGGCAAGGCGAATAGCCAGCCTGAACGACTAAGTGAGTGGGCCTTGAAAAAGGGTGCGATAGTCTGAACTACCTTATAACAAAAAAAGAGGTAGAGAAGAATCCGAAGAGGTTCTTCCCTTCGAAAGAAGAGTAACAAAATTGATCATGGCTGTTTTGATACTTCCGTTGGCGGTGGCCACCAGATTATGTTTACTGGAGAACAAGAAGAGTTTGTAAGTCTTCATGTTAATCACTTCCGTAACTTGGCTCAGAACATTCTTGTAATGATTACTTCCAATCGCCCAATAATGGAAGCTCGGGCTATTAATAGTGATTATAAATCCATTGCACAAACCTATCTTGCTAATGGTATTCTAGATTATTATATGCGAGAGAAGCATTTAGAGAAGTCTCTAATCACTGCTGCTGAAATGGCTATTGTTCTTGGTGCTGGATTTATTAAAATGGAGTGGAATGCCACAGCTGGCGATGTTTATGATATTGATGAGAATGGTCTGGAAATTAAAGAAGGCGAAATTGAATTTACTAATCTATCACCATTTGATGTCGTATTCGACGGATCTAAAGAGAATGCGAAATTAGATTGGTATATGATCAGAACCTTTCAAAATCGGTTCGATCTCATGGCCAAATACCCTGAACTTAAAGATCAATTAGCTGGTATTCCTTCTAAATCAGATGCCGGTATTTATCGTATGGCTTTAATGTCTAATGATAATACAGATGATGTTCCAGTATATGAGTTCTTTCATAAACGCACAGAATCAATGCCTCAGGGGCGTTATATGCTATTCTGTGATACTAATAGCGTGATGCTTGATACTCCGCTTCCCTATCGCGTAATGCCTATCTTCCGGGTTTCTGCTGGTGAAATCCTCGGAACTCCATATGGCTATTCAGGCATGTTTGACATCTTTCCTATTCAACAGGGTATTGACGCGCTTTATTCTACTATTATGTCTAACCAGTCAGCATTCGGTGTGCAGAATATTTATGTACAGCGTGGTGCAGATATTTCTGTAGACCAGTTTCATGGTGGCATGAATATTATTGAAGCTAATTCTGCTCCTGTTCCATTGAATTTAACACAAACTCCTGCTGAAATCTTTAAGTTTCTTGAAATGCTTATTGAATCCGCTGAAACTATTTCCGGCGTTAACTCTGTAGCTCGTGGTAATCCTGAAGCTTCTCTTAAGTCTGGTGCCGCTCTTGCTCTAGTTCAATCGATGGCTCTTCAATATGTCTCTGGCCTTCAACAATCTTATGTTCGTTTAATTGAAGATTGTGGTACTGGTATTATTAATATTCTTAAAGATTATGCTAATACTCCTAAAGTAGCTGCTCTTGTCGGTAAAAATCAGAAAATGTTACTTAAAGAGTTTACAGGTGAAGATCTTCATGCTATTAATAGAGTAGTAGTAGATGTTGGTAATGCTCTTTCTCGTACAATTGCTGGCCGTGTTCAAATGGCTGAACAGATGATGCAAATGGGCATTATTAAAGAACCTACTCAATATTTTCAAGTTCTTAATACTGGACGTATTGATGTTATGTTTGAAGGTGAAGTTAGCCAACAACTTCTTGTTCGTCAAGAAAATGAATGGCTTTCAGAAGGTAAGAATCCTATTACAGCGCCAACAGATATTCATGCATTCCATATTCAAGAACATCGTTCTGTATTAGATGATACAGATATTCGTACGGATGTCAATACAGTTAAAACTGTAATGGATCATATACAACAACATATGGATGCTTTACAAAATACAGATCCTAGGCTCCTAGCCCTTACTGGCCAGCAGCCTATCCCGCCTCCTGGCCAGCCTCTTCCTGGTCAACAAGGCGCTCCTCCTGCTGGACCTCAAGGCCCTGCGCCTCAGGGGCCTCCACAACAGCAAGGGCCATCTCATCATGGTAAACATGCTCCTCATCCTATGGCTTCTCCACAGAGTCCACCAATGGTTAAAGGCATGCCCAAAACTCCAACAGTTAAAGCAAGCCTATTACCCAATCCTGCGGCTCAAGAATCCTCATTAGGAAATGTATCTAATAAATAATTATGCCTGATTATACTCCACCGCCTTCATCTTATGTTGATCCTCGGGACTACCATGCCCAACAAGTACAAGATTTTTTAAAGAAAATTAGTACATTAGAAAGTTCTAGTGGAACTAATACTAATCATCAAATGGTTAATTCTGGGATGCATTCTGGAACTGCTGCGGTTGGTCAATATGGTTTAATGCCTTTAACCGCACAAGATCTTGATAGACAATTTAAAATTAATAAATTACAAGATATGCAACCTAATGAAGTTTCAGATAAATTAAAAGAAGATCCTGAATTACAAGATCAACTAGCTTCATCATTAGCAGATAAATTATTAATTAAAAAAACCCCTGAAGAAGCCGCCTATTCTTGGGAACACGGACAATATAGCAAACCGACACCGGATGAACTAGAAAATTCTGGAAGAGTTAGAAGTTTTAGAGTTTTAAATGGAACAAAGTAATGGAAAAGTTCTTAACTTCTATCCGCGCAATCGAAGATATATGCGGGCTTATATGCGAAATTTTAATTATTTCGCTCCATTATTCTGGGTATCCTTAAGTTTTAATATAATGTTTTTAATGTTACATATATTGAAGTAATTTATGTCATTTAATCCTAATGCATCGCAATTAAGTCAAGAACAAATCATCCAGCAGGTATTTGATCCTGCTAATAATACTATTAATACTAGTATCACGGCTGGTGTTACTATTGATGGGGAAGTTAATGTCGAATTTAGTGCTGCTGCCGGTGATAATACTGCAATTGCGGATAAAACTGGAACTAATTTTTTAGCAATTAACACTGATGGTTCTATTAATACTACCATTAGCGGCATTGCTTTGCCTAATGGGGCGTCTACATCGGCAAATCAATTAACTGAAATTTCAAATTTAGAAAATTTAAATACAACAATTGCAACAATAAATACTCCTCCAGCGAATTCAAATGTTGATATGGTTGGGGTTTTAGATTCAAATGGTAATGCTCAATATTTAACACTAGATTCTAGTGGAAATATTGGTGTTGATGTAAATAATCAAGTAGGTGTAAATGTACAAAATTTTCCATCAACTCAACTAGTAACTGGAACAGTTACCGCTAATGCCGGAACTGGTACATTCTCAGTGTCTGCTTCTGCACTTCCATTACCAACAGGAGCTGCGACTTCTGTACTTCAAACTTCTGGAAATACATCCCTTTCTACCATAGCAACAAATACTGGGAATATTCCGGCTAAAGGTCAAGCATTAACATCGGCATCTATGCCAGTTGTTTTACCAGCTTCACAAATTACTACACTCACCCCGCCTACTACAGTTACAGTAACTCAGAGTTTAGGTAGTAATCTTCATGTTGATATAGATAACTTTCCAGCAACTCAACCCGTAAGCCTTGCAACCTTACCAGCACTTGCTGCGGGTTCAAATGCTATTGGCTCAGTTAGTGTATCAAATTTCCCTGCAACTCAAGCAATTAGTGCTACCTCTCTTCCACTTCCAACCGGCGCCTCTACAGCGGCGGGCCTTACTACTATAAATACTACACTCGGTACTCCCTTTCAAGCTGGCGGCTCGATTGGAAATACAAGTTTTGCATCTACTCAATCCGGAACTTGGAACCTTAATAATATTTCAGGAACGGTTTCATTACCGACCGGAGCTTCAACTTCAGCATTACAAACCACCAGTAATACTTCTCTTTCCTCAATTGTTACTAATACTACTGGACTTGCGTTACAAAATGGTTCAAATACACATCTAGATCATCAAGGATCTGGTAGTATTTCTAGTGGAACTGGAACAATAATTGCAACAACTAACGGTTGTTCTACTGTAGTATTTACAACAACAGGAACTTGGTCTACTGCGGCGATGTTAGTAGAAGGGACGGTTGATGGAACAAACTGGGCCCCAATAAATTTTAATATAGCGAATGGGGCAATGACTGCCGGATTTTCTACCAATGGAACATACATCGTTCCTTGTGGAGGATTTCAACAAGTTAAATTAACTCCCTATTTAGGGATTTGGACTTCAGGAACATTAAATGCGACTTGGGATTCAAGTGTTGGAATTAATTTAAATTCAGCAAATGCTATTTTATCAACAATTGCAACGAATACTGGAGCATCGGCAACAGATTTCACAGCAACTGGAACAATTACCGCGCTTAATGGTTCAGTATCAATTACCGGTCAAGGTATTTATACAGTAACAGCATCTATTACCGGCACATTTGTGGCTACTTTAATTGCACAAGGACAATTAGCTGATAATACATGGGTTCAATTACCTATGTATATTATTCAAACCACAACTCCTTATCCACAAACTTTTACAGCAACAACACCTACTACTGTCATTATAACCGGTGGCGGTTATTTAAATGTTAGAATTCTAGCATCTGCCTATACTTCTGGTACCATAAATGTTTCTTTAGATGGTTCACTTTCACAACAGACTATTTTTAGCGCTCAATTAGGAACTTGGGGAATAACAGGTAATGTTGCAAGTTTAACTGCCGATACTGGAAATCCAATTAAAATAGGTGCGGTATTTAATACAACAATGCCAGTTGCGGTTTCTGGAGAAAGGATTGATGCACAATCTAATATATCCGGGGAAATAGCAGTTAGATCAAGAAATAACTATTCTAATATACCAGGAATTTTAACAAAAACAATTAAAACCGGAAGAGGCGTCCTTTCAAAAATTATTTTAGGAACTACTTCAGGATCGATGACTGTAACGATTTACGATAATACCGCAGCTAGTGGAACTTCAATCGCGTTATTAAGTCCGATTGCCAACTCTGCTTGTACAACAGTTGTATTTGATTGCGAATTTACTACCGGTTTAACAGTTGTTTCTGCAGGTTTATCTAGCGGAAATATAACAGTAGTATATTTATAATGAAAACAATAACCGCTGAATATATCAGATCATTAAAACCGTGTTATGAACCAAGCAGACATATTCGTAATGAAGGTTCTAATTATAACTATACAATTATTGAATTATTACAAAAAGAATTTATTCCCGCACATGATCGACTTTGGGTTATTTTACGTCCAGATCTAGTTTCACAAACAGTATTAAAATCATTTATTGATTTTTGTGGTGGTGGAGAAACGGCTTTGGAAGCAGCTAAAACTCAATTATCTAACGCTGCTAAAGATACACAAGATAAACAACACATTATTAAAAATATAGAAAAAGCGCAAATAAATAAACTTATTGAATTAATTCAAGCGGAGAATATCTAAATGTTAAAATATTGTAGATTATCATTTTTAACAAATTCTTCCGGGGTTGGCAGTATTTCATTTCAAATTCCCGGAACTTTTGGGGGTATAGATAAAACGCAAGTTAGTTATTCTGGCAGATTAATAAAAAATGTAAACTTATGGTTTGCTAGTCCAATATCTGGCGATTGTGTTACATCATTTACTGTTACTGATACTACTGGGGTTTTGCCAACCCCACTACAAGCCGCTATTCCTAGCTATCCAATTTTAGCAACATGGAGCGATACTGGTATAGCAACTGGTGATCAGGGGTTATATTTATACCCTAATTCAGTAACTAATTTATGTCCTGAAGAAGGAAAAAATAATATACCTTCCCAACTCTATTTAAATATCGCAGTACAAAAGGGCTCTGAAATTATTGATACATTTTATATTAACATCGAATGGGATGATGGGGTATAATGGCTAAACTAACTGTAAAATCTAAAGATCAAACCCTTAATAAAAAAATGACAATTAAGCAATTATCCTATGTGATTCAAAATAATCAATTTAAGATTCAACATTCAAAATATAAGAAAATCTTAATTGCAAGTTTTATTTTAAATATCGGCTTAATTTTAACAACTATTATGAGATTTATATAATTATGTCAGAAATTGCTTTACAATTTAATAATCCAGTTATTGCTAACCAAGCAATGACTTCAACTATTACTAGTCAACTTATTGATTTATCTAATGTTCTTGGATGGTGTGTAGATGCAGAATGGACTGGCGCTCCCGTTGGTAATGTTATTATCTATGGAGGTAATAATCCTAAAAATCTCCATCAGATTTCTTCCACTGCCGCTAGTGGCGCTTCTGGTAACTTACTCAGTAATAATGATGGTATACATTACAACTATTTACAGGTAGTGTATTCTTTTACAAGCGGAACCGGCACTTTAAACGTTTGGGTTAGTGGTAAAAATTACGTATGAGATTTAATGTATTTAATATGTTAAAAGAGAAGGATAAAACTCCTTCAAAAATGCAACCAAAACAAGGGTTTGTATCTCCTCCACATATGCCCAAACCTGCGCAAAAAGTTTCTAAAGCAAAAGATCTTAAAAAGAATCCGGGTAAATAATGGCTAGTCAATGGGGTCAATTTAAAGTTTTAACGCCAGAGCTAAAAGAAACTTTTGCTCCTAAGAAGCTTCGTGCTCCTAAGAAGCCAAAAGCTCAAAATGTGGGCGGAGTTAAAGTTCCTAAAGTACCTACCCCAGGAGGGTATTAATCGTGGCAGATCAAGCAGCATTTTTAAATGCAATATCCAAAGCTATTCGTAAAAATAATCCCGGAAAAGATGAAGAAGATCTTCCCAATATTCCGACTTTACCACCCGCTAATCCTAATGAGCTAACAGTTGCCCCTGGTAAACCAGATCCAGAAGCAGTAGCTAATTCACAAATTAGTAATGCGGCAACCAAAGGTGGTGTAGCTCAACCTCTTGGTGGTTATAAAGGAGCAATGCCTCCAACTTCTAACGGCATCAATCCAGATACTGGTATGCCGTATTTCAGTCCACAACCTCAAATGTCTGATGATGATAAAGCTAAACTTCAATTAAAAATGCGTTATCTTCAAAATCTTCAGAATTCTGGCGGAAATTCAGACCAATAAAGTTCATGATCGCATGAAATCCTACCCATTTCGGGCGGATTAACTTATAAAACCTATCCATTAGGACGGTTTAAAGGAAAATATGAGTGATTCAGCCGCTGCAGTAGCACCAGTCGTTAATACCCCCGCAACTTCAGCCGAAACTGGCGATTCTTCCCAAGAAAACGCAGAGCTTGATGCAGCAGAAGCTGCTGAAGAGGGTGAAGTTGTAGCAGAACCTGCTAAAACTACCAAACTTGATCCAAAAAAAGCTAAAGAGAATGAAAAACGTCTCAAAAAGCTTAAACTTAAAGTAGATGGTAAAGAAATTGAAGAAGAAATTGATTTAGATGATGAAGATCGTTTAATTCGTGAACTTCAAATGTCAAAAATGGGCCAAAAACGCGCCCAACAACACGCCGATCTTGAAAAACAAGTCCGTGCTTTCTTTACAGATTTTGGAAAAGATCCATTTCATGCTATGTCCCAACTCGGGATGAAGCCTGAAGAAGTTATTGATCAATATATCAATAAACAAATGGAAAATGCCAAGAAAACTCCTGAACAACTTAGAGCAGAACAGCTAGAACAAGAACTTCAGCGCATTAAATTTGAACGTGATAATGAAAAGAAAGAATCTGAAAAACGAGAATTCGATCGTCTTCAGGAACAAGCTTTCAAACAATATGATGTTCAAATGGAACAATCGCTAGCTAAGTCTGATCTTCCAAAAACCCCCTATACAGTTAAAAAGATTGCAGATTATATGCTTGCCGCACTTCAAGCCGGTAAAGATGTATCTCCTGATGATGTAATTCCTCTTGTTCGTGAAGAAATGCATAACGATCTCAAAGAAATGTTTGCCTCTCTTCCCGAAGATGCAGTTGAACAGCTCATTGGTGAACAAATGCTTAATAAGCTTCGTAAAAAGCGTGTAGCTAAAGCTCAAGCTGCTCAACAAGCAATTGGTAAAGCTCCTATTAAAGATACTGGAATTTCAGGAAAAAGTCAAGAAAAGAAATCTGGTGAGAAAAAGAGCTTCAAGGACTTCTTTGGAATCTAATTGATTTTATTGATCTTTTAATTTATTTAAAAATATTATTAAAAAGTCAAGAAAAAAATAACAACTATAGTGTTAGTGCTGTTCTATGAAGACCGCAGATTATCATAACAGACATCCGCACATCGTAAATAGCATTCAAGCGCTGGCAAAATAGTAAATAACAATAACCTTATGAAAGGCAAATAAATGTCTAATTATAATTCGAGGAATGGTCTTGTTCAAGATCAACAACTCAAGGTTCAGCGCTTGGTAGTTCCTTTCCAAATTACCGGCAATGCTACTCCAGCATCTGTCGCAATTACACGAGAAGCACCATCAATCCTAGCCCTCAAAACTCAAGGCGTAGATCAAATTACTCCTGCTTTAAGTGCTACTGACGTAGCTCCTACACTCGCTCAAACCGCTAACGATGCATCCGGTATCTTTAACCTACTTCTTCTTATTCAAGAACCAGTGGGCCGGGTAATGTCTGCTCGCGTAGTTCGTACAGATGTAGCAAATAAACAATATCAATGTCAACTAGAAAATGGTGGCACTGGTATCGTTCTTGATACAGCTCTAGTAACTCCCTTTGGTACTAACGGTGGTGATTGCATCATCGTATCATGTGTGGGCGATCTAGCTCTAAATACAAGCGCTAACGTTTTTAACGGTACGCTTGAGTGTGAATATGTAATCAGCGAACTCGTTGATCCTACTGCACTTTTCTCTTAATCTCTCGAAAGGAATAAAATAACATGGCTGCTAATAATACATTTGCTGGGTCATTGAATGCAATGTTCAAGGAAAACTATGCGGATAAGATCGAAGATCTAATTCCGGATGGCGTTAAAGTCCTTAACATGATTAAGTTCATGCCCAAAGATAAACAACCTGGTAATCTTTACCACCAACCCGTAATCCTAGGCCTAGAGCATGGTGTAACGTTCGCTTCTTCTGACGAAGATGCTTTCAACCTAAATGCTCCTATCGCTGGCGTAATCAAAGATGCTCAAGTACGTGGCTACCCCATGGTACTTCGTTCAGTTCTTGGTTACACTGCCGCTAGCCGTGCCGCTCAGGGTGGAAAACAAGCTTTCATGGATGCTACCAAGTATCTAGTAAGCAACATGCTACGTTCAGTTACCAAAAAGCTTGAAATCGAAATGCTTTATGGTCAACTTGGCTATGCTACAGTAGCTTCAAACGTAGGTCCTCTACTTACTATTACCACTTCAGAGTGGGCTCCTGGTATTTGGGCTGGCGCTGAAGGTATGCCTGTAGAAATTCGCAGCGTAAGCGGCGCAGTTTCTCGTGGTGTATTCACTGTTGCTTCAGTGAGCATGGATAACCAAACTGTAACCCTTAATGAAGATCCTACACCACTTACTGCTGGTGATGTGATTTGGCATAAAGGCGCTTACGGTAATGAATTCCCCGGGATTCATTTCATCCTCCAAAATACTGGTACTATCTTCAACATTAACGCTGGCGTTTATAACCTTTTCAAAGGTAACAACTATCCAGCCGGTGGCGCTGCTTTAAGTTTTAATAAACTTAATCTAGCCGCTGCTCGTGGTGTTGAAAAAGGTCAAGACGGTAAGCTCGTTGCGATGGTAAATCCTCGCGCATGGTCAAACATGATGAACGATCAAGCCGCTCTTCGTCGGTATGACGGTAGCTACTCTAAAGAAAAAGCTGAAATGGGTTCTAAATCAATCCTTTTCCATAGCCAAAATGGTGAAATTGAAATTCAACCTTCAATTTATATCAAACAAGGTTATGCTTTCCTTCTTAACGTAGAAGACTGGATGCGCGTTGGTTCACAAGACGTTTCCTTCAAACGTCCTGGTCAAGGCGAAGAATTCTTCCGTGATCTAGAGAACGCTGCCGGGTATGAGCTGCGTTTGTATACGGACCAAGCGGTGTTTTGCATGGCGCCGGGTCGTAGTACGTTTATTTCGGGCATTGTTAATTCAACCTGATAATAATACATAAATAGAGGAAAAGGCTGGGGATTTCCCGGCCTTTTTCTTATATTAATGTATACCAATCACGCTATTTTCCGTATTTAATTAAACTATACAGACCCGGCTAATTTTTTCTTATTTTCATATAAACCGATTGTTTTTTTATTTAATTTAGAGTATGATATGTATATGGCTGAGAAAAAATCATATTTAATTGAAGATTTAAAAAAATTTGCAGAATTAAAGGATGGCAAATGTATTTCTGATAAATACATTAATGCCCATACAAAATATTTATGGGAAGATCATTTAGGAAATCAATGGGAAGCTAAATGGTATGCAATTCTTAAGGGCAAATGGTCTCCATTTTTAGTTAAAGAAAAACAGAGAGAAGCAAATCTAAAATATAATATTGAAGATTTACAAAAATTCGCCCAAAATAAAGGTGGTAAATGTCTTTCTGATGTATATATTAATACTAAAACATATTATTCTTGGGTTGATTCTGAAAATAATAAATTTGACATGACATGGGATTGTATTTTATCCGGTCAATGGTCCCCTTTTGAAAAACGAAAGAAACTTTCATCATTAAAGACTTTATATTGTCTAAAAGATCTACAAGATCATGCGAAAAAATTTGGTGGCACATGTTTAAGTAATAAATATACAAAATGTAATGATATTTATAGATGGAAAGATAATCAAGGAAGAGAATTTCTAAGAAGTTGGGAAAAAGTTAATAAAAGTAATGATTTAATTTATTATAATCCAATTTCAACAGGGCATCAGGAATTGATTGATTTTATAAAAAATGATTTAAATATTAAAACTCAAGAAATCAATGATCGTTTAACTATAAAGGGAATAGAATTAGATATTCTCATTAAAGAGAAGAATTTAGCAATTGAATATAATGGGGCATATTGGCATAGTGAGGCTAATAAACAAATATATCCAAGGTATCATCTTGATAAATGGATAGCTTGTAAAGATAAAGGAATGCGTTTAATTCAAATATTTGATTTTGAATGGGAAAATAGAAAAAAACAAGTTCAAAGTTTTATTCGTTCAGCATTGAATTGTAATGAAATCTATCTTAATGCTCGATCTTTAGAATTTAAAGAAATTCCTAAAAAAGATGCTAATCAATTTTTAGATCAGTATCATATTTTAGGTTCAACTAACTTTACAAAAGCATTTGGATTAGTTGATATTAATGAAGGATTAGTCGCTTTAATAACAATAGGAAAACATCATAGAGGGATAGATGAGTTTGTATTATCCCGTTACTGTGGTAAAAATAATGTTACGGTTAGGGGCGGTCTTTCTAAGTTGACTTCTAATGCTTTAAAAGAATTTAATGAATTAACTACTTGGATTGATTTGCGTATTTCAAATGGCGATTCTTGGATTAAGAATGGATGGGAATTTATTCATCAATTATCGCCGGATTACTTTTATTATAATACAAAAAATAATGAAATAATTAGTAAACAATCTCGTAAAAAATCAGTAGTTAATACTTCAGAAGAGATGACAGAACACGAACATGCCCTTTTGGACGGTCTGGTGCGTATATATGATTGTGGTAAGATTAAGTTAAAAAAGTCAAACAAATAACACTTTTCTAGCACATTTTTAACAACTAATATGTGCCAACTCTTATAATCAATAACATTCCAATTGCATTTCCAAACGATGCAGCTTCTCCAGACTGGGCGCCAGCAGTTATTGCTTTTGCTGTGGCAGTTGCAAACTCATTAGGCAACGTCGTCAATCCATCTGACGTATTTCCTCAAGTTTTCTCAATAAATTCATATAATTCCGCTTCTAATATAAGCATTCCTGCATTATCTTTTCCAACTGCTACAGTATTAGCAGTTTTTATTCATTATGCAGTTTATCGCACTACTTCTTCTGCAAATGCATCAGAAGCTGGTGATATTATTCTACTTTATAATCCAAATAATGCTACTGGTTCTAAATGGACCCTTTCTCAAGGTAATATTACAGGGATTGGTGGTCAAATTAGCTTTAATGTGACCGATGGTGGTCAAGTTCAATTTTCAACTACGGCGTTAGCCGGATCTGGGCACACAGGAGTAATTTCCTTTGATGCTCGTGCTTTACCTAACTAAATAATAGGGGTGCCCTTTGTCAGTTAATATCAGAAAATTTCTCATTGGTTTAGGTTTAATTCCTAACACTTCTCTTCAGAGTACAACTCGCGGAGAATTAGAAGTATTAACTACTGATAGTAAGATCTATTACAATAATGGAACAGTAGAATCTCCTCTTGTTACCGAAAATAATCTAACTACTGGAGCTATTACTGGAACAGTTCCAATTTCTTCTGGCGGTACTGGTCAATCTACGCAGCAAACAGCACTTAATGCCCTTGCTGGAGCTGTTACTTCTGGTGATGTTTTACGTGGTAATGGTACAAATGTAACAATGTCTGCAATCCAGGTTTCAGATATTCCTACCCTTAATCAGAATACCACTGGAACTGCCGCTAATATTACTGCTACTTCAAATAGTACCCTTACAACTCTTTCTTCCCTTTCTCTTCCTGGTTCACAAGTTAGCGGCAATATTGCAGGTAATGCAGCTAACGTTACCGGAACTATTTCAGTTGCAAATGGGGGGACTGGAGATACAAGCCTTGCTGCTCATGGCGTTCTAATTGGTAATGGAACAGGTGCAGTTAACGTAACTATTCCCGGTACTGCTGGGCAAGTACTTACCTCTAACGGTGCATCTTCTGATCCTACTTGGCAAGCTGCTGGCACTGCTTCTCCCCTTACTACTAAGGGCGATTTATACGGTTATAGTACCACTAATGCGCGCCTTCCCGTTGGTACTAATGGGCAACATCTTTCAGTAGATTCTACTCAAACATTAGGAGTAAAGTGGATTACTTCTGGTCGTACTCTTAATAATCAAAGCGGAACTACTTATACATTCGTTCTTGCAGATGGTTCTGCAACAGATGGTAACCCTCTAGTAACTGCTACAAACTCTGCTGCTCAAACCTATACAATTCCACCTAATAGTTCTGTGGCTTTTCCAGTTGGCACACAGATTGATGTAACCCAACTAGGTGCTGGACTAGTTACCTTTGCTGCTGGTGCGGGCGTCACCCTGAATAGCTTATCTGGTGGATTGACCATGCTCGGCCAGTATTCTGCTGCTACGCTAGTGCAGACTGCCGCGAACGTTTGGGATGTAATTGGTACTGGGGTTAATTCTATTAATCTTTCATTAAGTGACTGGACTTCTTGCACCCCGACATTTAGTGCTGGATTTGGCACGATCACCAATTTGAGCGCATTCTATCGTCGCGTTGGCGATTCTATGGAGATCCAGGGGTCTTTCACAACCGGCACAGTGTCTGCGGTCCTTGCGACTTTTACGATCCCAAGCGGATTTAATATCGACACTACGAAGCTTGCATCTATCGGGCAAACAGTTGGGTGGGCAAACACTGGAGCTACTACAGGATCTGGGGTTCCAAACTTCGCCCCGCTAACTTGGCTTTCTGGTGGCGGAAATACGGTCACCCTAACCAACGTGGGCAATGGCTCTACCACCAATGACATGGTTGGCATAAATGTCAATAGCAGTTATTCTACTGGGCAAATTGCAAGCTTTCATTTTTGCGTTCCAATCTCAGGCTGGACCTCAACATCACAAGGTAGTATTACCGCACCTAGGAGTGAGGTAACTGTTGATACTGGAAATGGATATGGATCAACTAACACAAGATTGAGACGTTATAGTAATATTCGTAAAAATATAGGGTCTGATATAACATACGCAGATAGTGCTACTTTAGGTGCCAGTTTTACAATTAATACCGCAGGTATATATGCTATAACCGCATCTGATTGGGATGGGGTTGGCGATATTAACCTATCTATATGCGTAAATGATAGTATTCCTTCTAGCGCTGGGCCTCCTACTTATGCCCAAGGGGCAAGAGTTTTTCAACGGGATAATTCATCTGGAGGTTCTGTGTCCTTAGGTTGGACAGGAAATTTAAATGTTGGTGATGTTGTTACAACACATGCTGTGTCACAGATGACCGGTTCTGATTATCAAACATCATTCACTATTGTAAAGGTTTCAAACTAATGAATAAAATCTTATACAACCTTAATGGTCAACAATATTTAGAACAATGCATTGGAGTTACTTCTGATGCTCAAATCCTCTGGGATGAATCAATTAATGGTCCTATGCCAGCAGTTACTTTAGGCTTCATGGAAGCTTCTGATGTAATGCAAGACGTTCCTGGTCAATTTTTACCACAATTAGACTCTAATAATCAACCCGTCTTAGATGTTAATGGAAATGTTGTCTATACAACTACTCCAGTTCAAAAATTAACTCATGTATTGATTGTTCTACCTGTGGTAATTCCTTCCCATGCAGCAGCGGTTGCTTTAGAAGCTCAAGCAGTAGTAAATGCTACTGCTCGTGCTTATCTAGCTTCTACTGATTGGATGGTAATCAGAGAAGTCGAGGGCGGAACTGCATGTCCTTCAGATGTTAAGGCTGCTAGAGCGGCGGCTAGGTTGCAGGTGGTTTAACGTGTTTTCTATAGGATTTCTTCCACAACCAAGATATACCGTTTTTGCTAGTTATCTAGTTACAGGAACCGGTAGCAGTTTTAATGGGCTATTATCTGGTTCTTCTGGGATTATTCCTAATACTTATACAATTACAATAGCGGGGGGTGGAAGTGTTGTTATACAAGCTCCAATCGGTATTATTACTGCTACTGGTGGAACTCATACCACAACTACAACCACTGATGTGTGGACCTTTACTAGTTCTGGCTCTTGGATTGTAACGGCGGTTTAATTATGAATTTACTTATTAAAGATAAAGATGGAAATCCTTCATTAACTGAAACAATCTTTTTTTATGGTTGCTTGGTTTGTGTTGGTAAATTAGCCTTTAGTGGATTTGATATGTCATTTATTAAAGTTCCTCTATTTGGTGGCAGTGATTTTGGTATGGCAATTGCTTCACTAGGCGGAATTTATTCTTTACAAAATCACGTTTCAAATCTTGCTAAAAAAGATAAGGAAGGGTAATTATATTCCTGCAAATAGTAAATCTCAATTTCGCTTTTTTAAAATGTTGGAAAATAACCCAGAAAAAGCTAAGAAAAAGGGAATGAGTTCTGCTGCAGCCAAAGAATATGTTTCCCATAATAAGGGAAAAATGGCTTTTAATAAACTTCCGGAGAAAAAATAATGGCCGATTCAAATAAACCATTTACCGATTACGACCATCAACAAATTTTTCAAAAAGCGTATAATCCTGCTGATGCTACTATTGCAGTAGGTTCTTTTGTTGGTGCTGAATTAGGTAATAATGTTCAAGCTGCTTATCCGAACGCTACAACAGAAACTTATAGTTACTATGAAGGAACTCGTTTTCTTTATACTCTAACGGTTATTTATACTGATTCTACTAAAGCTAATCTACTTTCTGTAACTAGAACAGCTTAAGGAGCAATAATGGGTTGGGAAGATTTTAAATTTCAGTTAGTTCAAATAGATTCTTCTAAGAAAATGAAAGAATCTAAATGGATTGCTGTATGTGAATCTTGCCAATGTGAACGAGTTATTGGTTATGCTCAAGCTTGGAATATTAAAACTGGTAAATATAAAAATCATTGTTTAGATTGTAAAGATAGAAATCCTAATTCAGATTTAACTGCATTTAAATCTGGTCATTTTACTTGGAATAAAGGTATTAATTATAAATCAAATAAATCTTATGAAAAAGATAAGGTTAGAATGGAAATAATTAATACATTTGGTGGTATAGTTTTTACTCAAGAAATTAAAGAAAAACAGAGAAATGCTAAATTAAATAAATTTAGTGAAGATTCTAATGCTTGGGCAGGTGGTAAAACCTCTGAACGAATATTATTAATGTCAAGAGATAATTATAAAGCTCTTAGAAAAGAATGTTTTAATCGTGATAATTATACTTGTCAAATATGTAATATTCGCGGGGGTAATTTAGAGATGGATCATATTAAAGAATGGTGTAATTACCCAGAATTAAGGTATGAAATTTCTAACATGAGAACTTTATGTAAAGATTGTCATAAAACTACCGATAATTATTCGTTTAAAGCAGTTAAAGGTAGGGTATCCTAATGGCATTTCGCTTTAATGCTCTTACGGGTCAGTTAGACTTAGTTAATTCAGTAACTATCCCTCCAGGAACTGTCACATCTGGTTCCGGATCTTCAGTTAATAATGAAGTTGCTACCTTTTCCGGTACTTCTGGTTCAGTAATTCAAACAACTCCAGCAACTATTGATAGTTCTGGTAATCTTGTAACTCCCGGAACCGTTACTGCTGCTGAAATAATTGACGAAGGTTTAACTCCTAATACAGCAGTTTATGCTGATAGCGGGAGTCAATTAGCCTCATCTCCTACTACATCTACTGAACTTGGGTATGTTCATGGTGTAACTTCTGCAATTCAAACTCAATTAAATGCCTTACAACCGGCTCTAACGCCCGGTTCTATCAGTACATCTACTACAGGCGTTACTGTTGGAAATGGTTCTAGTTCTACTGTTGGTCCTAATGTTACTGTTAATGTACAAACTGCTTCTGCGACTCAATCCGGATTGCTCGATGCTGCCGACTGGAATACTTTTAATAATAAACAAACATCCGGTAATTATATTACTGCACTTACCGGCGATGTAACTGCTTCTGGTCCTGGTTCTGCTGTTGCTTCTCTTACTGCAACTTCCAACTCAACTCTTACAACTCTTTCTTCTTTAAATCTTCCATATTCACAACTTTCTGGAACTGTTCCAACTTGGAATCAGAATACTACTGGAACTGCAGCTAATATTACTGCAACTAGTAATAGCACTCTCACTTCTTTACCTTCTCTTTCTCTTCCAGGATCTCAAGTAACTGGTAATATTTCTGGTAATGCCGCTAATATTACTGCAACTTCTAATAATACATTAACAAGTCTTCCTTCTCTTGTTCTTCCTGGTTCACAAGTTAGCGGCAATATTGCAGGTTCTGCTGGAAGTGTTTCGGGAACTAATGTAATTACTAATAGTAATTTAGCACAAATGCCTGCTAATACTATTCTCGGTAATAATACTGGCTCTACTGCAAATGCAGCAGATTTAACTGCTACACAAGTTACAGCAATGCTAAATCCCTTTGTTGGGGATACAGGTTCTGGAGGAACTCAAGGTCTTGTTCCCGCTCCCGCTGCTGGTACACGTGCGGCTGGAGATTTTCTTTCTGCAAATGGCACTTGGGCTTATGTAGATCAATCTACTCCTCTTTATAATCCATTTTCTTTTATTGGAATTACTCCTTGGACTGGAAGTACTTCGGCTAAATTTGAAAATATTGCAACATATACTGGAATTGATGGGCACAAACAGTATGCTGCCATTGTCGCGGGCGGAGGAGCTGGTACTTTATTTATTTGGGATATAACAGATCCAGGAATTCCAGTTCTTTGTTCTTTTATTGTACTATCTGGGGCATATAATCTTTCAATTGCAAAGATTTCTGGGGCTATTTATGCTTTTATTCCTTCTTCTGGTGCAACTACCCTTTATACAATAAATATTACAAATCCCTATTCATTAACCACTACATCCAGTTTAACAATTAGTGGTAGTCCTGGGTCGTTATATAGTTGTGTATATGCAAATGGTTATGTATATATTGCTACTCAAAATAAAGGATTAACAGTTGTAGATGTTGGTGGTGGTCTAGCGGGTGGAACAATTACTGTTCCTGTTCAATCATATCAAGAAGGCGGAACTACTAATAGAACTGGTGGCGTTGCGGTTTTTGGTAATTATGTTTACACAACTAATTATCAAACTACATTTCCTGCAACCGTTCGTTATTTAAAGACTTGGGAAGTAGCGGCTGGAGGGGGTACTTTAGCAGTTCCTTTTCTAGCTAATACTTATACAATTTCTGGCGGACCTACTGGAACTTCTACAAAACCTCTTGGTGTTTCGATTAGTCCTTCTGGAACTACTGCATATGTTACCGATGGTAATCAAGGCACCATCGATATTATTGATATAACTACTCCAACATCCCCTAATTATTTAACATATATTACCCCTTCTTATACCCTAGTAGATAATTCATTAGAAACAGTAGTTACAGTTGCTGCATCTAATGGTAATTATATCTATGTTCCATCGGGAAATAATGCAACAAATGGCGGGGCAGTTGACTTATTCGATGTTACTAATCCCGCTGCTCCTTTTAAAGTAAAAAGCATTTATACTGGTGTTCCAAATGATGTATTTGGTGGAATTGCACTCAATAGTGGTTATATTTTTGGTGCAGACTATGGCGTTTCTGGCGGATATAGTGGTATTGCCGTTTTTGCTCAACCAGATTTAAATCCTGTTCTCGGTGATACTACTGCGGCAAATCTAACGGTTGCTTCTCTTAATACATCAGGTGTTGTTCTTAATAGTGCAGCCGGGGTAATTTCTACTGGACAAGTATCATTAACTTCTAATGTATCTGGTATTCTACCAGTAGTAAACGGTGGTACTGGTCAAAGCACTTATACAGATGGTCAACTTTTAATTGGAAACAGTTCAACTTCCGGATTAACTCCTTCAACTATTACTGCAGGATCTGGTGTTTCAATTACTAATGGTCATGGAACTATTACTATTGCAGCAACCGGTTCAGGCGGAACTGTTACTTCTGTTGGATTAGCTGATACAAGCACCACTCCAATCTATACAGTTACTAATAGTCCTGTAACTGGTGCTGGAACTCTTGATTTAACCCTTAATACCCAATCTGCTAATAAAGTGTTTGCTGGTCCTTCAACTGGATCTGCTGCTCAACCCACGTTTAGATCGTTAGTTGCTGCTGATATTCCAAGTTTATCTACAACTTATGTAACTCAGTCTGAGGTTGGCGCTAATAATGGAGTTGCTCCTCTAGGCGCTTCTGGTAAAATTGATATAGGGTATCTTCCTGCTGATGTATTTATTTATCAGGGAACTTGGAATCCTAATACAAACACCCCAGTATTAATAGATGGAACTGGTACTGCTGGTTATGTATATTGGGTAAGTGCGGCTTATTCTGGTACAGTAGTTGGATTATCTAATCCATCAATGACTAATTTTGAAATTGGTGATTTAGTATTATATAATGGCACTCAGTGGGAATTAACTACTCCAGCTGCGGGTGTTACTTCCGTAAATGGTGCTCAAGGTGTAGTTACAGTTAATGCAATTAATCAATTAACTGGTGACGTTACTACTTCTGCTGCCTCTGGATCACAATCGGAAGCTGCAACTCTAGCTACTGTAAATAGCAATACAGGATCATTTGGTTCTTCGACTTCTATTCCTTCTTTTACTGTAAATGGTAAAGGATTGATCACGGCTGCTTCGTCTAATGCGGTAATCGCTCCTGCTGGAACTCTTTCTGGAACTACTTTAAATAGCACAGTTACAGCATCAAGTCTAACAAGTGTTGGAACTATTAGTTCTGGTACTTGGAATGGAACAACGATTGCTATTGCCAATGGCGGCACTGGTCAAACTACAGCAACTAATGCAATTAATGCTCTATTACCTTCACAAACGGGTAATAGCGGGCAATTCCTTACAACTAATGGTACAGCAGCTAGTTGGTCCCCGGTAACTAGCGGATCAGTTACGACTGTTTCAGTGGTATCTGCTAACGGCCTAGCTGGAACTGTAGCCAATGCTACTTCTACCCCAGCTATTACTCTTTCTACTACTGTAACTGGTCTATTAAAAGGCAATGGCACAGCAATCTCTGCTGCAACTGCAGGTGTGGATTACCAAGCCGCCGGTAATTATCCGATTGCATCTAGTGGAGATATTAATGAAACCCAGTTCACGGCGGCGGATAACCAATCTTCTCCTGCTAATGTTACAGGATTAGCTTTTGCCAATGCTACGGTCAGATCTGCTAATATTCTTCTTAGTATTGTTCGCGGATCTACCTATGCACAATATAAGATTTCACTAGTTCAAGGAGCTTCTTCTTGGTATATTGATCAAGAATATGCTGGAGATGCGACTGGCTTGACTTTTACGGTCACTTCTGCCGGTCAGGTACAATATACTAGTTCTAGCACAGGTTCTACCGCTAATATACATTTCCGTGCATTAACACTGTCAGTTTAACAACTAATATATGAATAATGTGAAACCTTTAGGAAATTTTGATCAATATCAAATGGATAATATGGCATTTGATGTTGAAAAACAGGCATTTAGAATGACTGTTGTTGATGGTATTACGCTTAATGCAGAAGCTATCAATCTTCCTGAGTTAAAACTTCCAGAACAAAAGACTCTAGAAGTTCCTGTAATTATTAAAGAAACTGAAATTCATCAAATTAATGTTCCAGTTATTGTAAAAGAAATACAAAAAGTAGAAGTTCCTGTAATTATTAAAGAAGTTGAATATAAAACGATTGAAGTTCCTGTTGTAATTAGAGAAATTCAGGTAATTGAAGTTGAAAAACCAGTAATTGTAAAAGAAATTGAAATAAAAGTAATCGAAAAAACAGTTCCGGTAATGCCAGGATATTTTAAGGTCTGTATGATTATACAAACCGCTCTTTATTTTGCGTTACTATTAACAAACATTCTAAAAAAAGGATAAAATAAACATGGCATATCTAGTAATTGAACTTAATTTCCCCGGTCTTCAAATCGCGGATGTAAACGATAAATTTGGTCTAAATAGTGGTGATAAAGCTGATGCTCTTAACCAAGCAATTAACGCTTTAGCTGCTCTTGAAGCCGGTGCTCAGTCTGGTACTGTACAGCTAACTAGCCGTAACGCTACTGCCTCTGTTGCTACTAGCGGTTCTGGCTCAGAACAAGTTTCATATTCATAAGAAGGAAGGATACTTAAAATGTTAAAAGATAAGTTAATGAAGCATCTTGCTAAAAAAGGTGCTAAAGATCTAAGTCCTATGGAAAAGGATGCTAAAATGGGCATCGTAGGCGAGCTTCATAAGCAAGCGTCTGCTATGCTTCATGGTAAAGTACATCCCGCTGGAAAAGTTACCGTTGCTTCCAATTCTAAAGAAGGTCTTCATCATGGTCTATTAAAAGCCGATGAACTTCTTAAACATTCTGGGGGTGAAGATAGCGTTCGTGATCATACTGGTACTGATCTTCCTCATGCCGAACAAGAAGAAGTTGAAGCAGATCAAGGACATGATGAACATGAAGGGTCTCCTGAAGAAGAAGCTAATGAACCCGTTTCAGAAGCTCTTGATGAAGGTGATGTATCTCCTGCTGATTCAGAAGAAGATGGCGATCTAGAAGCCGAACATGCCGATAAATCCCCTGAGGAATTAGACGCGCATATCCAGAAACTAACTGCTCTAAAGCATAAGAAAAAAGCCGGTTTAGCATAATAAGAAAGGGGTAAACAATGGCCACCCCATGGTATACTAGCCAGACATTAGTTGAAGCAGTTCAACGTAAAATTGCTTTGCCTCTTAGTCAGAAAACATTTAGTTCTGATGATATTTTAAGTTTCGCGAATGAAGAGATGGCAATATCACAGGTGCCTGATTTACTTACATATCATCAAGAATATTATGTTTGGTCTGAAGATATTGTAATGGTTGCTAATCAACTTCGTTACCAAGTTCCTGACAGAGCTATGGGCATGAAGTTGCGTGATATTTATTACAAAGACCTTAATGGAAACCTATTTGAGATGTCCAGGATTAATGCTGATGATAAAGCATACTGGCAGCGCGAAAGTGGAACCATTAATATTATGCAAAAATATTATATGGAAGGGAACGATATTGTTCTTGCTCCACAAACCATTACAAATGTAACTGGTTGGTTAAGAATGAGTTACTTCATTCGACCTAATCAGCTTGTAGATAATAGTAGAGCAGCAATTATTAGTTCATTTTTTACAAATGTAACCGTAACTGTTGCCAATATGAATGTTGGAGATACTCTTCAAGTCGGTATTTATAAAACATTTACTGCAGTTTCTGGATCTCCCACTGCTGATCAGTTTTTACTTGGTGCAACAGATGCTTTAACCGCCACTAATTTAGCAAATGCAATTAATACTGACGGAGCTTTTACCGCAACAGTTGCAAATAATATTGTTTCAGTTGGTTATACCGATTTAACTCAATTATATTATCTTACTGAACAACAATTAGTATATAATGAAGAAGAATTTGATGATTATTCTCCAATTATTGAAAAGAAAACTACTCTAATTTCGTCAAATCCAGCAGGAATGAATGTATCAAATAATATTGGTCTAGTTATTTCTGGTGGTGTTCCGGCAAATATTACTTCGGGTAGTCTTGTAGACTTAATGCAAACTGCTGCTGGACATAAAATTTATGCTAAAGATATTACTTTAGCAACTAATTCAGTTTCGACTAATTCTATTATGATTCATTATCATCAAGTTCCAATTACAATGGTAGTAGGTGATTATGTTGCTTCTCAGTACGAGTGTATTATTCCATATCTTCCTACTGATCTACATAACGGTCTAGCTGAACGAGTTTGTGCTCGTATTCTTGAAGCTCAAGGTGATCAAACTGGTGCTCAGTCTGTAACTGCTAAACTTGCAGATATTAAACGAGCAGAAGGTATTTTAGCTGCAAACCGTGTGGATGGTTCTAGCGTAAAAGTTAATCAACGCAAATCTCCGCTCTCCTGGATGCGCATGGGGATAAGACGACGTATTTAATAATAAAATCATATACTTACAGATAGTGGAGGATAATTTAGAAAAATTTAACAACTATAGTATGAATATAAATAAAAGAAAAAATGAATCGCTAATTCATACTTTACCTAAATCTGAAACTCCATATTTTATATATGGACTTATAGATCCAGACAATAAAGAAATTAAATACGTTGGATTATCTACAACTGGAAATGGAAGATTCTTTACTCATTGGAAATCAGTGAGTAGAAATAATAAAACTGCGGTTAAATGGTGGTTAAAAGAATTAAAACAGGATCGTAAAAAGATATTTGATGTTGTTTTTTTAGAATATTTTGATAAAGATTCTGAATTAATCGACGAAGCTGAAATTTTTTGGATTGCTTATTTTAAGGGGTTAGGCGCTAATTTATTAAACCATGAATTGGGCGGAAGAGCGACTAGAGGAAGGTTTGATATTATTGAAACTAAGCGAATTCATCGTGAACGAGTTAAAGAAGGTTTAAATCGTCCAGAAGTTAAAGCACATCTTTCAGAATTAACTAAAAAGCAATGGGCAGATCCCGAAATGCGGGAAAGAATGAGTAAGAAAGTGAATATTAATAAAGAAGCTCAGAAAAAATCTAAGGAAACTTGTCGCAAAGTTCGCGGTTCTAAGTTCTTTGATGATTTGGGTAATTTCTATGAATCAGTGGGTGATTTTGCTGATAAATGGAATACTACTATTAATAAAGTTCAGTATGCTTTATATAATAATCGTCCTATTTTAGGAAGAACTTTAAAGAGGGCTTCTTAAATGGCTAGTATTTTTAATTTAAAAGCATTAGGGTTAATGACCCAACCTAATCAACTGGAAACTCCCCCAGGATCGCTTTCTGTTGCCAATAATGTTAATATTACACGGTCAGATGTTGTTGAACCTCGTCGGGGATTCCAATTATATGGCGATTCTTTTGGTTCGATTTCAGATGTAGCCAAACAATTATTCAGTTATAAGCTTCGTATTCTTCGTCATTTCAATGATATCCTTCAGTTTGATAATGGTTCTGGAACCTTTACAAACTTTGATGCTTCTTTTACAGAAGCGCAGGTAGGTTTAAGAACTAAATC
>Ga0302280_1000737_pt1 | contig 28688 bp, 43 predicted proteins | sample III_Fen_E1_1_FD_198771 | JGI IMG/M metagenome (GOLD analysis project Ga0302280, IMG submission 198771) | Peat permafrost microbial communities from Stordalen Mire near Abisko, Sweden - III_Fen_E1_1 | ecosystem: Environmental > Terrestrial > Soil > Wetlands > Permafrost | place: Sweden: Abisko... | reverse complement strand
AAAATGTGCACAACTTGAATCAACCTCCTCACCCAATGACACTTTTTTAATAATCTCTCTATCCATATCTAATGAATCAACTAAAGTCACTCCCATCCCCTCTCTACCGCTATAACTATAATAATACGGACTAACTAAAAAATTGCTAGTAAAAAGAAAAATAGTTAATACAGTTGAATCAAAAAAAACACTAAACATTTCAAGATTATTACTATTCAACAAATCGCAATCTAATATAACCCACATTAAAGTAAAAATAGAATATAATAATTTATAAAATAAAAACTTACCCATACTACAAAAAGTAAACATTAAAACTAAAAAATGCTTTAACCCACTAAATATTCCACAACAAAAAATATTTGTATTAATACAACCCTTATTCAAATTACATACAACAATAAAACTATAAAAACTAATTAAAAACCACAATAAATTTAAAAAATACAACTTAATTTCCTCAAACCTTAAACCGAATTCAAACCCCTCTTCTAATAAAAAAATTCAACTATTTCGATAACAAACTAAATAAGTACAAATTTGAAAATCTACACTTCAAATTACAAACTCTTTTAAAAATAACCACTGCAAAAAAAATCTCCAATTTTTAAAAAAAAACTCTCTATAAAAATATGAAAAACCACACGATAACAAAAAATTCCTATCAAATTTATGCCTATCAAAAATAAAACTAACAAACTTGAACAAATATTTTCACCGAAAAAAAAACAATTTTTTTTTCAAATATAAAAAAAATTGAAACATCTTCAAATAACTATTATAAAAACTATAAAATTTAAAATCAATCTGAATCTCCCTATTATGTTTGGGGAATAAACATAACTGCAAAACACCCCAAACTCACCTCTTCTTTAAATAAACAAAATTTATATATCTTAACCCTCAATACAAAAAAACTTTTTTAAAATTTATTACCCCCCTATAGCTAATAATTTTACATAAATTTAATAATAAACATCTCTCCAAAGATTTACGAGCTTTTTGTAACAAAAGAGTAGAAGAACACACCTGAGATAAAAATTGACTATTAAAAAAATTTCTAAAAACAAAAAAAAAATTAAAAAAAATAACTATTAAAATCCTATTACTTTTATCCCATACCCCCTCACTTAAACACCCTACATACAATTTGTTAAAAACTACTATTTGAAAAAAAATTTTATAAAAAAATGCATCATTTTTAAATGTAATTCTCTTTTTTATTCAATAAATACCCTCGTATAAAACCTTAACATCAAACAACATCTTTAATTTAAACAATCTCCAATTTTTTTTTTAAACTATCCCGCCATTCTAATAATTCATTACCAGCTTGCATCGATTTAACCAAAAATATAACTTTTTTATGAAACACTAAAGAACGACATGTTCGAGCATTTGAAGACGTTCTTTGACCGTTTACAGGAAGACCATATAAATATCTATGACTTTTATAATTAGAAAATACTAAATAACGCCTCAATCTATCATTATCCATCTGCAACCGCTGCCCATGACTAATAAAATATAAATCTAAAAATTCAATAATAATATTAAAAAAAACTTGTTTAATTTCTTTTACTTTTATTTCATCACCACGATAACCAAATCTATAAAATAGTATCCGTACAATACTAACAGAAATACCATATAAATCACCCAAAAAATAAATCATCGGCCAATCCTCCCTAAAAAATAAAAACACACCCAAAATCTTAAATAAATTATTCAACTTACTTTTAACTATTAAACCCCCCCTTAAATTATTATCCCTTAAACTAACTAACATACCTTTAAAAATTTCTACTTAAACCGGATAACAACAAATTAAAATAAGTCCGCGATAATGTTGATGTAAATGCAAATGAATCATTCATAATATTCTCCATTAACATCACACAACGCACTCTAAAATTCACTTCCTGATACTGCACAAAATACTCTGGTAAAAACAAAGTATTTACAAACTTATAAAATCTAAAAAAAAATAAATTCTCTACTTGCCGTGAAAATTGATATAACACTAGATTACGGATAAAAACTCTCAATCTTGAGCTAAAAAACACTAAATATTTCAAAATAAAATTCTCAATAATTTTAAATAATATCACATAATTTCACTTTAATCCACTATATGACTTGAACAACATTTGAACTCTATCTTCACAATATTCTTCTCGACCCCACACATCTTGTAAATTCAGTAATTTATCAATATTACTATCAACAAAATATTTTGACACAGTCGTAAATAAAAAAAATCTTTTTTTTAAACACACCTCTTTAATAACCCTTGCATACTTATATTTACGATAACCTCCACACTTAAAGTAAAAAGATTTTTTTATGCATTTTATCTTATTCTGCAAACCAATTGATAACCCCCCATTATAAACAACAGAATTACCAAATAAAGCAAACTGAAAACGTTCAAAACCTCGATTTTTAATTTCATAAATTACTGCATCTCTTACTGACTGCAATTGATGATTATAAGTATAAAACTTTCCCAAATAATTACAATAACAAAATCACCAAGTAAACTTATAAATTACACTTCTTTTTTTTCAAAAACACATAATTCCCCAATATCACAAAGAACGTAAACCACTTATTACCTCTACTTGCCGTTTAAACAAATAAAAATAATTACAAAATGATAATAATCTCAAATGATCATCACAAACCTCATCACACTGCTCAACTATTAAATCTCATTTTTTCACCTTCTCTAAATCTAAAGTTCTTAAACTACTATATTGCCTACCAAAAACATAATCTAACTCCTTCCCATACTGAATTACTACTTTAAAAAAAAACCCTAATAGATATAAAAAAAAAAAAAAAAACCTTTGACGAACCCCAAACAATACTCAAAACGCTTGTAAATTACTTTTAAACAATTTATCAATAACTATATTTTCATAATGTTTTAACCCACACTTTATTTTTTCAGTATTAAAACAATAAACACGAAATTTAAATTTCTTACTTTTTAATAAAATTAAATTTATTAAACAATCACTATATAAAATAACACCCCTTTTTCCACAATAACCTCCTAAACCGAGAATATTCCTTACAACACCCGTAGCTCACCCCTTAAACCGCATAAACAACTGCTGATAAACTTCCCTAATAAAACTCATCATTACCAATCACTTCTTCATTGAAATTTTTAAATTTCAAAAAAAAAAAAAAAAATTTAAGTAAACACAAGACAAAATTAAGCCTCTTTTATATTTACCCCATAAACCTAAATATAATATCAAAGATCGAATAAAATGCCTAAACAATCACCCCCCAAAACGAGCTCCACTAAAACGAGAAAGAAAAACATATTTTCCTCTCCTTCTTTTATCAAAAAATAACTTTTTATTTTCATGATAAAAACGTTTAATTAAATTAGAAAACCTTTTAGAAAAAAAATACGATCGGTGTAATAAAGGTACATATTTCAAAGAACCATAAGACATAACCTTAAATTGAAATAACTGACTTTTAAACTTTCTTTTTATTTTTTTTTTTTTTTGAACCAAACATCATAATCTATAATTCAATTTTTGATAAGTAAATCACCTTTTAGAAAAAAATGTCGAACAAAAATATGATGGAATCGACTTTGTAAACCCTTCAAAATCTAATTGAAATCTACGAATTGTAACCAAAACCTTACAATTTACAAGATACAACTTTTTTTTTTTAAAACCACAATACCCCCTACTATAATACTGTTTAAAAATAAAACGACTACAAAATTGCAATAACACCTTACTAAGCAACCTCTTCTTTCTTTTTCACCAAAATTTTTTATCGGAAGACCTTTTATAATTTTTAATCCTTACTTTTTTTTTATATGCATCTATCATAAAATCTAACCATTTTTCATTAGACTGAAAACAAATATAAGAATAATCTCTTCAAGATGCACAATTTTTTACATTACTTGCATTTTGCTTTATATCATAATTACCCACTAATTTAAAAAATTCTAGCATATAAATATAAACATATACAATAACTTACAATTTTCTAAACTCAACAAACAAATCTTTGCGCAACAATACACAATGTTTATATAATTTAAATTGACTGAGCGATCAAAAAAACGAAAATATTCTTTTAAACTTCAATACCTCAGGAACTACTGTAAAATAATTATAATAACAAAGACTTATAAAAAAATAATCACACCCAACCAAAATTTCTTTAAATAATACATTAGATATCACTACTGACTCCAAAAATATTGATTTATATAAAATTACTGCCAAATTATTTAAGCCACAATCTATATTAAATTGACAATTTAAAAAATGAAATAAAAAAAATAACCTTTTTTTATTTCAATTTAATCAATTAACTAAATTACTTCCTACACAATTAACATATGGTTTAAAAACCGCAACTTTATTACCAGCTTCCAACAATACACCCTTACATTTAAAATTAAAAAAATTTAAAAATTTTGTTAACCGCGTAAATACATTCGTAACTAGACTAGCAATATTTAATAATACTTGAATATTAAAAAACTCATAATAAAATAAAAAATTCAAACTTTCATAAGAAAAATAATCAAAAAAAAAACAAAAATCCTTATTAAACAAATCCTGTTTATAATATATAGAATGATTACACACCCCAAAAAATTTAACATTTAATAAACTTAATCTCTTAACACTAAAAACAAGACAATCAAACCCCATAAAAATTTTACTATAAAAACACATACACACATAACACAAACTACTCAAATTTATACCAACTTCTCTCCGTAAATAAATCTTATAAAAAAATCACCCCATAAAATTATTTAAAACTGATAGATAAATATAAAAATTATAAACATTTACCTGCAACAAAAAAATACATAATTTTATTTTTTTTTCTTGCAGCCTTTTTTGTTGTTTACTAATTTCAACTTTTTTTTTCTGAAATTTTTGAAAACTAAAACCTTTTCATTCTTTTTGAATCTCACTTCAACCCTTACAATTTAATATATTAAAATATAATAATTCTACAAAAAAACAATAATTTAAACTAAATAACCACAACTCAAAATATCTACCTCAACCAATATAACACCTTTTACTCCCATATAAATCAAACAATACCATAAATATACAATACTAACTACTTTTTAATAAAATATTTAAAAAAAAAAAATGAAACTCTTTAAATTGCAAAACCGAAACAACTAAAAAATGAAAACAAAATTTAACTATCAATAACCCATAACCTGAAGTAAAATAAAATAAAAACCAACTTAGTAAGTATTTTTTATAAAAATACTTACTAAAATAAAACATAATATATTTCCAAAACTCTCAATCCACAAAATCACCAACCTGAACATAAAAAAAAAAAAATTTTAAAACAAATACACCCCTTAACAATTTTCATAACTTACGAAAAAAAACATTCTCTTGAACTAAATAAGTATAAACTGCGCCAAAAACCCTACAATTACCCATGTACAAACTACAACGACTACGAATAATAAATAAACATATATAACCGAAAACACGAGAATATTTAACTATAAACACAAATAAATTATTCTCAATAAAAAATTTAGAAGACTTATCTAATATTACTCCAAAATATGAATGTAAATAAAAATATTTATCATTTATATCAAAAAAATGAATTACATCTAAAGGTTTAAATTTCTTTGAATAACCCTTAATAAACTTACCATTTACAAATACCTTATTATTTACTAATAATTGTTTCACATGCTTTAACTTTGACACTAATCGACTCCTATATAACATATTTCCAGACATTCGCTCCATCGTATGCAAATAACCCTGTCCATATAACCTTCGCTTTCTTTTTTTAAACAAAATTTTATGAATTTTTCTAAACTTTCTCTCCCTGTAATAGCCATAATACCGCTTTAAATAAGTCCTATTTAATAAAAAAAACAAATACATTCTTTGCATTATTATCAACCTAGAAATCACATTACGCTTAAGACCCACACTATCATGTGATCAATTTAATTTATACTTTAACAATTTTATCTTTTTTTTAGTATAATTAAATTTTTTCATTTTATCTAGAATTTAAAAATTGATAAGAATAATATATTTTTCTTACGTATATTATGCTGCAAATTAACATTTAAATTGTAAAAAATTAAAGACATACCATTAAAAAAATATTTTCTAAAAAACCAATTATTAAAATACAACACATCTGATACGTAAAAAGGAAGTTTTAAACCCACATGACCAGAAAAAAAATTTTTATTATGCCACTTTAAGGATTGCTTCATAACTCTTCTTACCTTAAAAAAATAATAATCATAATTCACAAAATAATTACAATTTAACTTCCCCAAAAAAAAAAAAAAATCAACTAAATGTTTCCGCAATTTAAACCTAAATCCCACCAAAAAATTTCTTTCTATATTATTTTTAAAATCACGCTCAGTTCATTTACATGGTTCATATACTTTCCGTAAAATACAAATATAACCTCATAATAAATTTTCAAAAATATATTCAAAAAAAGCATTTCGATTTTCTTTATGCAAAGAAAGAACTAGTTTAACACTATTACTAACACTTTTTTTTTTATTTCAACCTCTTACACCTGCATCAGTTTTTTCATTAATATACTCACGTAATGTATGATCATAACTTAATTCAAATATTAAACTACTTAACCCTGGTAAACAATATTGATTTTTCTTTAAAAAATACTTTTCAACTGATACATCAATAAAAAAAGATCGACTTAATTTTTTAAATAAAAACATAACTCTCACACAACACTAAAAAACATTAGAAGTTGACTTAAATACAACCTTAAATTTTCGCAAAAATCGCAATTCATAAAAAATCACTGATTCTACATAACTAGCAATAGGAACAATAAATCTAGTAATCTTTAAAACAATACATTGATTTGCAGAAAATCTAATAAACAAACCATTTTTCTTAGAATATTTTTTTTTAATAGCTACAATTATACAATTAACAAAATCTTTACTTTTAACTTTAGATTTTTTATTCACATCTAAACTTCTTACAACCCCCAACACAATATTTGATAAAGTTATATAAGTTGTAACAAATAATTTTTTATATTTTAAATTCACAATTCGAATTACATAATCTCCAGAATTATCATTTATTGTAACAACACTCCCAACCCGCAACATACCAAACAACACATTTCAACTACCCTGCACTATCACCGATAATGAGACATAACAAACTTCCCTTGTATCTGTTCACGCAAGTCCTCCTCTAATAACTTTTCATACAAAACAAAATTTTTACCGAAAACAATATTACAAAAATCCTCTAAAAATTGACCCCCCATACTCCTTAACACATTACCAAAAAAACAAAAACTCCTTCTTTCAATCAAAAAATTAGCATAACTATTCTCACTCTCACCCCAATCCTGCAATTCAACAGAAAACAAAAATTTTTTTCGTTTTTGCACCTTATTATATGCAGGCTTAACTAATTCTAAAACATCACTCAACAAATCTATAAAATGTACATTAAAATAATACTTAACTATAAATATAACCGGCCTATCACCCTCATTTCCAACTAAATTAACATCATACAATCATGATAATTTAAAAAAATATAATATATTATCTTTTTTTTCCACAATCAATCTCCGTACTCGATATTCATTAAAAAAAACTACCTCACTTATCAAACTAAAATAACTTAATAAAACCCTTTTTAAATAAAAAAAATTAAAAAACTTTTTAAACCTAACCTTCAAATTTAATACACTTCAGTTAACTGCAAACTTATAACTAATACTCCCACTCTTAGAATTTTTATCATATAAAAGAAAACCCCAACTTTTATATCGATCTAAAAAATATAACAAATATTTATTTTTACTAACTAGTAAAATTTTAATTTTTTTAACAAAACTAATAAAAACTACATTTTTAAAAATTACACTATCAGCTAAAACCATCATATTTAAAAAAAAATTATAATACAATACTAAAATATGATAAAACAAGAATTTTAACGCTAACAAAATACCCTCAAACTTAAAAAATAAAACTCCTAAAAACTTAAAAAATAAAACTACTAAAAACTTAAAAATACTAAAATAAAAAAAATATTGCAAATTAACTCAAACACTAAAAAATTCTAAAATTAAAACTAAACTACTAAAAAAATTCAATAACCTTAATTTAAAATTACCACCACGCAACCATAAAAAAAAAATAAAATTTTTACTATGCGTAAACAAAACACTCTTAACAAACCGACCACTCTTTTTTAAAAAAAATTTATTAAATTTATAATACACAATACGAAAAAAAAAATATCTCCTTACAAATACCTTACTAAAAGGAAAATATCAAATTAAAAGTGGATTATAAATAATAAATTCCTTTAATTTCCAAAATGAGAAAAAAACTTTTTTAAATAATTTTCTTTTCAAACCCCTCCTCATCATTAAATTACACAAATATTGAACAAAATAATAGTTATACACAAAACGATTAAAAAATAATAAACTTCCAACCCTCAACTGAAATTTATTATTAACAGCTAAAAATCTCCTCTTAACTAATGAAAAATCTGAAATTGACACAAATTACTCATTATATTTTTTTTACATAACGCTTTTTTAACTTTAACCGCTTCTCATATATACGTATACCTGCACCCTTATAAACATCTGCAGGATATAACAAATAAAGTGATTTAACAAATATATATAACAAACGAATATTAGGCGAAAAAAACCGCATTAATCTACGAGCAATTAAACGAATAATAAGACACTGAGGTATTAAGAATCTATCTAAATGACTCTTCCCCACCTTTAACTTTATAAAACACCGCTGCTGAGAAAACTTCACCCGGCGATGATATCCTGAAATTGCCAAAATCATACTCCAACCAAAACGCAAACATTCTAATTTTGCATTAAAACCCTTCTGAAAACCACAAAAAGCAAAATACACTTTATATAAATTCTTAATATTTTTCATCACAAAACAACATTTTAACAACATTTCTAAACTTATAATATAAAATTTTCTTTTTTTAATTACAAATAGAAAAAATAATTTCGAAAAAAAATTTCTACAGTTTTTTTTTTCGATATAAACTCTCAAATCTAACTTTTCTTTTATACAAGTTAAATAATATATATAAAACCCTAAATGTGTCCTCATTCACAAAAATTTACTAACACTTTCATTAAAAAAATTTTTATGCAAAGATATATACACACTATGTAAATATAAATTTCGTCGATTTAAACGCACTATGCACTTCAAAATTTCGTTTTTCTTATCTTTCATCTACAACTTAACTTTACTTTTCAACGTTAATGTACGAATAACGAACACTATATTTTGAACGTGATGTACGCCTTCTATAAAACGGACGAGCATCAAAATGACCCAAGATTACTTTATACTTTACACCAACTACATCTCGTATACGACCACCCCGCACTAATATTTTAAAAAACCTTTTTAAACCATTTTTAAAATCATACTCACCAGGATATGAAGCCCTAACCTTACGCCCAGACGATAACCTAACTTTTATTATTTTTCTCTTAGCTGAATTTGGTTTTTTAGGTGTAACAACACTAACACCTATAACAATTCCCTTTCTTTGAGGACATTTACGTAATGCGGGAGTTCTACATCTATGATACTTTTTTAACCGTATTTGACGACCCCTACACAATTGATTTAATGTAACCATTCCAACTCTTTTTTAAAGCAAATAAAAACAATATTTTATTAAAATTAACTTTATCACAACCTTGTATGACAAAACTAACTTAATTGCAACTATTACATCGTAAAATATTAATAAAAATAACAACCTATAACAAAAATCACTAATTACAATAATTAATACTATCCTTTGAACATAGCATATAAACCTTTCCTTAGCCTTTTTATGTACAAAAGGAGCTCGTAATACCGTTATTATTTTTTTTTTTTTAGGAAATCTCAACATTTTAATCTGCACATTTTCTAAAACTTCAACTTTATCATAATAATTTAAATTTTGTAATTTCAACATTTTACAATAAGATAAAACAACATACTTTTTAAGAAAACTCACATACCTTTCAAAATAACATAAATTATATGAATAAATTGACACCCTAAATAACATCAAAACTAAATTTACTTAATAATAAACAATTAATATAACCTCCCCACCGACATTCAATCTAATACAATCCCTACTATCCAAATAACCCCACTGCGTTAATAATATTCACTCAACCCCCATTTTTTGCTCTTTTTGTAATTGCAATGAAGTCACCACATATTTATTATTACGTTTAAAATTATCATTTATTTTAAAATATCTATAAGGTTTTTGAGCAACCTTTCTATTATCAATACTTTGCAATACTGCAGTTTCAAAATCAACATTAAAATATAAAACCTGAGGTATTAATTTATTAATTCTTTTTTCTAATAACAAAATATAATTTAATATAACCCGTATGAATTTTTTTTTCTTAACCCCCTCTTTACCCACAACATGTGTAATATCACAACACTTATAAGATTTAATAAATCCCTTCTTTTTTAAAAATATACAACAATCCAAAACAGATAATGAATAAGGCATATCAAGATATGCCTTATTTAACCGATAATTATACTCAATAGCTTTTAATAAAGCATAAACTTTTGTATTCATCTTTTTTTATAAATCCTTTTTTATACTATAAATTTTACCAGCATTAACTAACTTTTTAAACATATGACGCGAAATCCTAAAATCTGATAAAACACCTGAACCCTTACCAGTAATTACACACCTATTTCTAATAAAAGTTAATGAAGCTTTTTTTGGAATTTTATATAACACCAAACCAAAAGAATATTTTTTAAGAATATTAAACTTACTACACTCAATAGCAAACCTATATAAATTTTTTTTTTTTTCAAACCTAGTATACAAACACCGATATCTACGCTCACTTGTATTTTTTTTACGCACACTCATTACTAAAATCATACTCAAATTTACGATTTACCAAATAACATTTAAATGGTAATTTTGAACTAACACCTTGAAATCAATAATTCATTTTCCTAAAATTTGATGGATAATATGTAAACTCGAAAATAACAGATCCGGGCTTTACATAACCATAAAATTTATAAAATTTACCCTTACCCTTTCCCATCCGCGCATTTGTAGACTTTTTAAACATTTTATGCGTTAAAAAAAACCTTTTTAATTTCCTTTTATTTAATTTCCGAGTTCTTCTTGATATATACCTTCGCAATGATTCAATTTGTGATACTGTCATCAAACCAAAATCAGTTGAAACAATACCATAATTACCCCATACCAACTTTCCCTGCTTAAAGGGTTTTTTATAAGACTTATACATTTTTTTCACATTATATAAAACAACTTTTTTTTTAACTGACATTAAAAATACTTATTTTTTTGCAACTTGAATTTTAAATCATAATATCCGCTTCTTTTTAAATTACGATCAACCTTTTCAAATAATACAAACTCACTTGATACATCACTAATAAAACCAATATCACATAAATTATTCAAAACCAAATTAGAAAAATAATAAATACTTTCACGCTGCACCGATGTAACAAATACAAGTACTGCACTTCCCCGTACCCCATCTAAACCCCACACACAATTTTTACAACGCAATCAAATTAACCAAAAAACATACCCCAAAATTACAAACGAAATACACCAATTTTTTACAACCTTCTTTTTTAAAAACTTAGCTAATAAACTATTTATTCAAATTAAACTACTCAAAATATTACGCACATTCACAACATAACGATACAGAAATAAATTTACTCGAAAATTTACTAGTTTAAAACGTCAATTTCAATAACCAGCAGCACAAAACAACAACCCCTTCCTGGCCATTGACTCCAATCCTACACTAACTTGCCCAGCAAATCAAACACGGATAAAAGCTGATATTTGAAAAAAATTTCTTTTGGTAAAAGAAATAAAACTACTATTTATTAAATCCCCTGCAAAAGAAAATAATATAACTCTTAAATAAGATAAAACATTAACACTGTCAAAAAAAATAAACAAACTCAAACTACCACGCGTAACCCGATACTGAACTCAACAAGCAAAAAACTTAAACATTATATAATAACACCAATTATATCACAATAAATAATTTTCTACATTTATTTTCAAAACACCAATACTATAACCACGCACCCTACTCAATAAAAATTCAAACTGCACTAATAGCATATAAAAGCAATTATACAAATTTAAATAATTAACAACCCACAAAATTACCAATAAAAAAAATGAAAACTTACCATTAAATTTTTTATACTTACCCATAAATAAATATAATGGAACCAACGCAGAAGACAAAAAAAAAAAATTTAAAAAAAAAAATATAATACAAGATAAAAATTGAAAAGTCATTAACCCAAACAAATACAAAAAAAAAAAAAAATTACTACAATAAAAAATATCTAACCCACCTACATTTGCAAAACTCAACGCCTTTCAATTTTTAATATGAATATTTTCCAAAACTCTCCCATCTTCAACATTATGAAAAAGCATAACAGTCTGCGGATACTTCAACACCAATGGTTTTTGAAAACTAAAAACCAAACTAATATGAATTGAACCAAATCTACCACTTGTTTCTTTTGTATAATACAAAACAAAATTAACTAAACGAGCTTTGTGTATTCGTCCTAATCGAACACTCCGTTTTGATGTACGGCGGGTTTCTCGATTATACAGAGTTAAACGCCCCTTGAAAATTGCAGCTAAACCAATTATACCCAAATCATCACTAAAATAATCAAACAACAAATTTAATACATATGAAACAAATTTTATAAAAAGCGCATTCTGTTTTCGTAAATTTTTAATTTCATAAGAAATTGCATTACCAATTAAATCAATATCAAGCCTCTTAATTGAAAATGCTGTATACATAACATTAAAAACTCGAGTACAATAATTATGAAAACGATATAAAGACAATTTTCTAAACAATAAACTGTATTGATTTTTTTTTTGCAAAATATAAAAATTATTAATTTTTTTTTGATCACCACTACAAATAAAATTTTTGAAAAATTTACCTCATTCAACCATTTTAAAAATTTCTCTTTTTTTCACAAGGTGCAAATCAAAAATTTGACCTAATAATAACTCATAATAATTTTCATTAACAATCACTATATTAATATGATAAACTTTTTTAAGAAAATTTACACTTGACACTAACCGCTTTAAAATATCTAAATAAAACGAATATGTCAAATCATGATAATCTAAATAATAACACAAAAAAACCTTAAAACAATTACTTTCAAACCTAATCTGTGAATTACCTAGAATAACACTAGAATTTAAATTTTTTTTTTTTTCAATAATTTCTACACGCTTATACTTTTTTCTAATATCCACATTTTTAGCAATACCTACAAGCAAAATACCAGTTAAATATGTTAATATTTTTACTTCAAAAAAATCTAATTTATATTTATTTAATAAAAATAATGAACAATTATATTTTCATGAAACTGACTTACCTAATTTAATACTAATTGGATTTGTATTATAACTCATTAATTTAAGATTTTTTCCTTTTTACCTGCTCTCTTTTTAATTTATATGAACTAACCTGAGACATATCTAAAACTAATTTACCCTTATCAACCAACTTAATAGGGCTAATAGCCCGTGTCTTATATCACACAAACCCAACCCTACAACCAACATAATTTGATTTTATACGAATATAATTATAAGAGTAACCATCTGACACCAAAATCTTTCACTGTATCATTTTTTTCAAAATAAAAACATTACGAGGACACTTCTTAAACCGCTTATAAACAGGTCGCGAAGGCCTAATTAACTTGGCAAATTTTTTTCATCGAAATTTTTTTTTTTTTGATTTTAAAGCAACATATTTTTTACCTATGCGCTTCCTATCCAATGAATTAAAAACACGCAACTTTGCATACCGCGATAAAAAAAATCAACATCCTAATACCCGCATTCGTAAATAAGTGTTTTTAATAATTAACCCTCTTTCACAACTCTCTTGAACCATTTTTTTTTGCCCCCCCAATATTTTCTCAACTTCCAAACCTGCCATTACAGAATTATTAGCTCGAAATACGTTAAATAAATCAGCATAACTATTCAAACAATAAAACTCTCGCCCCTTACTCCTTTCACTACGATAATTCAACAAAACAACATTTTTAGAATAATTAAAAATTCCCAATGACTTACGATATTTTAAAAAAAATAAATTCAACCTTACTTTATAACTTGACTTCATTTTTATCTTTACCAACTTAAAACCAATAAAGCACAAAACAATCAAACACAAAACAAAATAAATTATGAATTAGAATATAAAAGTAAAAATGCCATCATTAAACCTAATAAAGCAATTGATTCTGTCAAGGCAAAACCCAATATAGCATACCCAAACAACTGCTTCCCTGCATCTGGATTTTGAGCTACTCCAAGAATTAAACAACCAAAAACCAAGCCAATTCCAATTCCAGATCCAATTATAGAAACAGTTGAAACCCCTGCTGACAAAGATTTCATCCCTTGAATAAACATACCAATCCTTTTTTCATACTACAATAACATTATTAATAAAAACACTTATTTTTTACTTATACCAATCTATTCAAAACAATTTAAACAAAAATAAAAAAAAACTAATTATTCATCCCTCTCTAAATCCCTTTTTCAATTACGCCAAATTATTTTACCTTTCCTTTTTTTAAAGCGCTTAACTAAAGCTTGAAGTTCTGGAGTTGGATACTTTACTCACTTCCTAACAGGCACCTCTCAAGTTGGATATGGCACTATATACACTTCATAAATATTTCGAAATAATTTATAAAATCACCGCATAACTTTTCGCACAGTAATACTAAAAATCCGATATAAAATTATAAAAAAAATAACAACTGAACCAACGCTAATTAAAGATCCAATTGATGATATTTTATTCAAATAAAGATAAATTTCTGGATAAGCAGGTATTCTACGAGGCATACCAGCTAACCCACTATGGATGGAACTCAACTCACGCTGTAATCCCCCAAAAGAACCGTGCATGCTACTTTCATAACACACGGCTCAATCACCTTTATACAATGTTTTTAGTCTCTCAGATCTATTAGCCCTTAAAACTTAACAAAGTATCGCATTTCTATTTAACCAACATTTAGTAAAAATTCAAGTTAACTTTTACTTATGGAACTCTCTATGACAGATCTTATGTGCAAGAATCATGTTCTTTATATCTTCTTTAGAACCACCCTCACCAATAGTTTCTACATGATGTACCTCAAATTGATCAGAGTTCAATTGAATAGGATTTGCACACAATGAACAAATCCCCTTATCTCTCCTAAATAATTTGTCCTTTAATGTTGCGAACTTCTGCCTTTCTCTTAACCTTTGCTGCAGCAAATAATCAATGACTTTGTTTTGATCAGGATGAAAAGCATGAATATGCTTAAGCTTCTTTAATAATTTAACCTCCCCTATGCTACCAGTCGAAACTACATTAGAAGGATTTACTAAATAAATAATTTTTCCTACAAATCCTTGTTTATAGCGAGAAGGTTTGGGAGTAGAACCTCTGAAAGCTCACTTCCGATTCTTAAACTTAACACCATTTTTATAAAAATATGTTCTTGCTATAGCTTTTCGCCCCCACCTAGTGTGCTTACGTCGAGCTCACTTCCAAGTTAAAGTATACAAATAATGCTCAAACTTACAACGGACTGTTGAGCTCTGCCCTCATCGAAAATACTCACACCATCCCTGTATAACAGGATTAACTTGTGCAATTACATTGTAAGCCGCTTTATGAGTTGAGCCACAAATAATACGACGAACTTTCTTACATATAGAAACAAATTTTTCTTTTTGCGGAACCATAGCCACCCCAGATTGGAAACCTTTACCCTTAAAAATGCTCTTACCACTTCTCCACTTCTTTTTATAAATGAATTCATATCCAAGAAATTTTAAGGGTTTATTTTTAAGACAAAATAAGCTACTTTTCTCGTTATTAATAATCAAACCGCGTTTAAATAGAAATTTAGTAATAACAGGTCTAATATATTTGCGAGCTAAGTGTTTTGAACAGCACATTACAATAAAATCATCTGCATACCTTACAAAGTGCACATTCAAACGCTTAATTTTAGGTTTCCCAGAAGATGCAACATATTCTCTGACTAGATTCTTACTTTTTGTAATACTTGTGAAACTAGAGAGAATTTCTACTTCTAAACCATCAAGAACAAAATTACTAATTAACGGAGAAATAACTCCACCTTGTGGCACACCTATACTAGTCTCACAAAAATGATTATCACTAATAATCCCACTTTTTAACCAAGACTCCAATACATATTTATATTTTGAAGTTATTGGTAAGTTATCAAGTATTCAAGTATGATTTATATTATCAAAAAATCCTCTGATATCTAAATTAAGGATAGCCACATTCTCCGAATTTTTCCGACTGTTTAGTACACTCCTAACCAAAGCCAAAGCTTGCTGAGCATTTCGATTAATACGAAACCCATAACTATTTGGATCGGCAAACGTCTCAACTATCGGTTCTAATACCAACTTAAACAGACTTTGCACACATCTATCATAAATAGTTGGTATTCCTAAATACCGTAATTTTCCACCACTCTTTGGCATACTAACTCTTTTTACAGGAGAGGCTTTATAATTTTCCAATTTAGAGAGCCTTTCTACTATTTCCAATTTGTCGGTTACTGACTTCATAATTTTATCATCGATACCAGAAGTTTTACTACCTGAACTCTGTGTTACATTGTATACTGCTATTAATCGGAAGTCAAGAGATATCACACATTGATTACAATAATTTTGTACAGTAATACTGCACTTACCATGCAATAATGCAAGCTCACTAATTTTCTGTTGCCTACTAAAAACTCGTTTTTTTATATCTTTCCATTGTTTGGGTCAGCTAAATTTACACACATTCTCTGAGACTCCTTCCGAACTCATCGACCCAACTTCATTTAACAGATATACATTCTTAGAATCAACATACTTATTTGTGGCCAAAGGTAACAATATCAAATTCAGCAACGATCTGCCGTAAAAGATACAGCAAATAGCTATCCAACAGATCGCAATCTCCTTTACTCTTGCTACCATAGTACCATTCATACAACCAGTTATATGCATTTTCTGAATAGCTTTATATAATTCTTGCAGTTCAAGTCATATTCCAATAAAATTCACCTTATAAAACCTAGAATACCCAAGTTCCCTTACCAGTGACCTGTTACCAGTGTCATTACTAAAATATGAGAGATTTTCCTTATGTTTAGCATTACCTAAACCATTTGCTTGTTTGACTATCTTGCCCCCGCTCAGTATATGATAGACTCTATTTAATTGTATATCACATGTATTATTAATTAAATACTGACCCATAATAGATTTAGACATTATGGGAACTGAATCACCGTTTGTAATCTTAACGATTTCTACGAGGTTCCCACTTTGATTATTTAGTCTAACGCTCAATTTTGATTTGACCTTTAGGTTCTCTCTGTGACCCGAGAAACGATGTCTTGGCCTTCCCGAGCATTTCGAGGCTCAGGCTTCATCTTGTGTTTCTAAAGCTACTATTACAAATACAATATAGTAAACTAATCTGCGTAACGAGCCTTTATAATGAGAGTTTACTTTCATTAACCATAGGTTTTTGGATAACACCGAAAACACTAATTCAAGATTAATGCCTTTCAAAGGTCCTATGTCCCAGGCTCGTTGACCTACAACACACCTCATATCGGAGGGGACTTTTGCCAAGCTCCCCAGGGGAATACTCCCAACTAAATAACTGCTGTGTCGAAACAAAAAATGCAGTGGGAAAAATGTCACATTTACACCAATAAAAAAAAAAAAAAAATGTAAATAAGCTAACTTACGTGAAGTATTATCAAAAGGTTTTTTAGCCACAAATTCCACCCAATAATAAAAAGCTGAAAAAATTGAAAAAACTGCACCCATAGACAAAAGTGAAGTAGCTAACCTATACTAAGTATCATCCAACAAATTAAATATATACTTTAGCACTAATAAGCCCTTCCCGAACTCTACGTGCAACTTTCATTGCATAAAGCTCTCCAGATCAAAAATTCCTGAATTAAAGTTTTTTACCATTATAAATTCCTTTATGAAGTTTATGGTGACAATTACTACATAATGTCACTTGTCTTCTTATATGCACAATTTTTTGAAAATTTAGATAGTCTGAAGTTTTTATATTGCGTCTTTTATTAACATGATGCCTTTCTAACTTCTCAGTACTTCCACAATTGTAACATTTTTCAAATAAACTTATAGTAGAACCAAATGTAGTATATTTACGAATTGTATCATCAACAGAAAATTGCATATAATTTCTATTTACAGTAACAATTTTTCAATAGTCCGCACTCACAAATTGAATAAAATCTCGCTTATTTGACGATTTTAATATTTTCAAATTAGGACCATATTTAGTAAAGACTTGTTTTAAAGTTTTTAATTTCATCTTCCTAGCTATAGTTAAAGCACAAGAATAAAGAAGAAAATAATGTATATTACTAAGCAAAGCTTTATTATTACAAATAAAATAATAACCACAAAAACCTCTATATATGGAATTGTAGTATTCAATAATTCGAGATAGATCATGATATATAAAACGACCCAAACTGGTTGGCCGAAGTTGATTAGCTACTCGTTTTATAAAACCTAATTCAATCAGCTTACTTTTTATTTCCCCAATAGGTAGCAAAATTTGTGGGCGTAAAGAACTTCTTACTTTTTGTCCATCCTTTCTTTTTATAAAAGGAACATAAAATAAATTTGTACCTTTTAGATAAACTCCCAGATATTTTACTTTTTCACTCCGAAAGTGATAGAGTCATTTCATATTTTCTTTAAGATCGAATAACAAATCTTTTTTTAGAAAATTTTTTACCTCCTTATAAATTTTACAAGCGTCTTCTTTAGCCCCGTCTATTCCTATAATAAAATCATCTACATAACGCACATAGCGTAAACGACGAAAAGAATAATCATCTGTTTTTAAGGGTTGTATTTTATTTTTCCAACACTTTAATGCCGCATTTTTTTTTCCACTCCTAAGAATTTTAGTATACACAGGATTCGCTTTTTTTCGTTTACCTTTATTAAAGGAAGTTATATGTGTTTCCATAAATTTGTCTAACGAATGAAGATATATGTTACAGAATATGGGACCCACAATAGATCCCCGAGGAGTACCCAATTCAGATGGAAATTTCTTAAAATTATATATATACCCAGCCCTCAATATCTTTCATATTAGGTCAAAAAATGGTTTATCCTTGATTTCCTCAGAAAGCATGCTTACCAAACGACTATGTTCAATATTGTCAAAGCACCCCTTTATATCCATAGAAATAACTCAAGATACACTAGCAAACCTTAAGTTATAATAATTTAAAGCCGTATGACAACTTTTTCCTAGCCTAAAACCATGTGAGCTTTCTAAAAATAAAGGCTCATAAATATATTCCAATAACATTTTAATCGCTTGCTGAAGTAATTTATCGATCACAGAAGGAATACCTAAAGAACGTTTTTTACCATTTGGCCTATCTATGAAAATCCTTTTAACAGGTAATGGTTTATAGATTCCTGTATGGAGTAGTTTGCCTAAATGAATAAAAGTCTTAAGTTTTATTCCATCAAATGTCCTGCCATCAACACCTTGTGTTTCAATACCCTGATTTCTCCTAATTTGATTATAAGCTAATAAAAGAAATATTGGATTAGCTACTGTTTTATGCAAATTCGTAAATTTTCCATTATGATCTTGTAATAAATTTTTTTTCAGTCAAGAATTTAAGGTCAAGTCCGCAGAAATGTCAAAAATTCCTTGCTCTTCAATCCTGGACCCCTTCCCATTTAAAATACAGTTAAATACTTCTTGAAGTTTATCTTCGTTATAATATACTACTGACTTCAAAGATAAACAACGCATTATAGGTACTATGGATCCTCCGTATCCATAAGTCTTTTGACCCTTAGGATATCCCCAGTTCTTTAACATACCCCGCATTTTAGAATTAGGTATCTCCGATCTTGCATGTATATTACATGAAGCATGTTCAACACATCTAGTGTGGGATCCACTACGTAAAAATCCTACACTGACACATGACTTTTCTCTATATAGAGAAAAGTGGCCACTTCAGATGCCCTCCGATCGTTTTTGAGATTCGTTTTCCTTACCATAACTAAATTTAGCTTGAAACCACTCTTTCAGGCTCCTTTTACGACATGCTACACTCCTTTGTTGGTTTTCCAAACAAAATAAGTCGTATGCTTTAATACAAATAGTTAACACAAATAATCAAATAAGAATAAAAACTATTAGACGTGTTTTGTACATCCCTACCACAAGACATGGATATGTTAAATTAAAGGGCGCACCATAATGAAAATGGGCAACGACAAAATAGGGATAGTTACTCCGCTGTAATCGCTTTCACTCCCTCCGAACACAGCAAACTAGTCGCCCAGTACTGTGCTCTCCCCGTGCAATTCAAAATTTGTTTTTACTTAATACTAGACCCATTAGAGAAAAAATAAGAACCTAAAGACCTAATTGCCTGGAAACTTACTACTTTCAAAATTCCTTAATGAGTTTTATCTTCTTTACTGCATCACCCTTATTAGAATGTAGAGTTCGATGACATTCTGTATGTAATATACAAAGGTTTCTTAATTTATTTGACATTTTAATTTCTGAACTTGTGCTACAATCACGAAGAGAGTAAAAATGATGCATATCTGTTTTATCCTTCAATATATTTTCAATAGGAAAATCGCAGTACAAACAAATACCTTTCTGTACTGTTCAAAGATATTCTCTTTTACGTTTACGACTTAATTTTGATCATATAATTGAATTACAGTAAGAAAATAATTCTTTATGAAGATATCAGCTTTTATTCTTCACTTTACTACCCAGAATACCTTTTATTAATGGCTGTACTTCCACATCAGTATATTTGCAAAGAGTTTTCACATTTCTTCCCCTCTTACTATCGTTACTTTTAGGCCTTTTATAAGAACCTATTAAATTTCACTTAGCATCAAAATGTACCTTCACTATTTCTTTCATAGAGGTTTTTTTATATTTTTTTTTCAGATACAAAAGTATTCTTTTGAGAAGAAATCCATTTAATCATGATAGAATACGATAAGATCGACCTCATGAAAAATAATTTGTAAAACCAATTATTATAGGATTTAATTTAACAATAAGTTGTGGTACGCTAAGATTATAATTTAATCGAATTGTTCTTTTTATAAGTAACTTATGTTTAGTAAGATTAGATTTACATATAGTAATAAGAAAGCTGCCTGGTTCTTTAGACTTTTTACGTCGGGAAACATCCTTTCTACGACTTAATAAATTACTATATTTCAACTTCTTATTTGAAATATAGTAAAAAACAAAACCAAGATAGTCAAACTTAAAAGCACTTCTAGTATTCATTCTAAACTTTTTTGTTTTTTGCTTTGATAGAGAAAGACCTCTTTCTGACAAAAAATTAACAACGTTAGAAAAAATAGTTTCATAGTGATTCAAATTAAATATCAAAACAATATCATCGGCATAAATTATAGTTTTAGCCGTAATGTTATAGCCTTTAGTGGATGAAACACGTAGAAATGCTTTAGGAAGTCCTTTATAAGCTGCTTCATGGAAACCTAGTAAAACAATATTACTAAAAAGAGGACTAAAAACAGCTCCTTGTGAAATACCTTTTTGCGTTGGGTTTATATATTTACGACTTTCTGAACAAAAGACCTTGCAATTTATCCATACAGAAACGAGTCTACTAAATTTTTTAGGAACTCTGATATTTTTAAGGAAGTCGTGACTAATCTCATCAAAAAATGATTTTATGTCTAAGAACAGTAATGTCTTTCTACCCATACCACTTAAAATATATTTATGTAATTGAGCAGCAGCATGTATTTGAGACCGACCTTTTCTAAAACCGTAAGAATCCTCATGAAATTTGACATCATAAAATGGGTCCAAAAGATTTACCATCATTGTTTGTAAAACACGATCTAATATATTGTTAATACCAATGGATCTTTTGGATCCGTTACTCTTTTCAATATAAATTCTACGAATTACAGAGCTATTAATTTTATTAACTTTAAAATAATTAGTCTGCATTAATAACAACATACAATCCTTTTTGTCTTTTAAGACAAAACCGTCAAATCCGGGAGTAAGTTTAGACTTGTTGTTAGCTATTAAGTAAATGGAATATGCTCTATTAACTAAATGGAAAGAATAAAAGTCCATAAGATCAAAAGCTTCGTCCGACAAATTATGCTTGCTTAACCAAGCAATACAATATTGTAAATCAAACATGAACTTTTTAGAATCAACCAAAAGAGCTGCGTCACTAAAGGGCCATACATTTAATACAATGTAATTAACCAAACGGGTTTTCAAAATTTTACCCCTAACAAGAAGAGATTGAATTTTGAAATCACTATCAATTAATCTTTTTGAAGAATAATGTCTTCTAATGTCACCCCGTTTGTTGCTTGGCTTGCCCGGTAAATTTACTAAGGTTATGTAATTTAATTTCATATTGAATGAGTTGTTAACCCTTCTCAAACCCTCGCAAATTCTCTCGAGATTACCAGAATAATAATAAGATAATCAAGCTGCCCTACGGTCACCTCTACCCAAAAATAACTGGATTCTATCATCGTAATTCACCACCATAAACTTGGCAAGACGCATCAAGCCTAGTTCGAGTACAAGTCACGACCTACTTCAGTTGACTACACAACCTATTACAAGTACCCCTTGAAAAATAGTCACGCTAAGATGGGTCAAATCTAAAAGGTCCGTAAGCATAAAACTAGACCTACCGTTCATGTAACTTATGATAGAATTCATGGATTTATTGATAAATACTTGCACTTCAACATCTTCCTTAAGAAAACAAAGAAATGTTATCAACAAACAAACTCCTGATAGGTCAGTATAGAGTAAATAAAAGGACCAGGAATCAGCGAAACCGTACGTATCATGAAGTGCCAAATCAATAGAAGAATTTGACAACACCAACCCCGTTAATCCACCAATTGTAAATAATAAAATAAATGCTAGTGCAAATAACATAGCAGGAGCAAATTCAAGCGTTCCGCCTCATAAAGTTGCCAGTCAAGATCAAATTTTTATACCCGTTGGAATTGCAATAATCATTGTTGCAGATGTAAAAAATGCTCGTGAATCCGAATCTAAACCAACTGTATAGTAGAGTAAGTAAATCAACCCTGCAAGCAGACCCAATAAACTTCTCTCCGAACTCAACGTGATTGTCACCAATCATTGAGCTCTCCGTATGTAAAATGTAATGAATGTGTGTTTTTTAAACACCTATTTTAAAATGCCCTACTTGGTGACACATTAAACTTTTATTCAAATTTAAATTTATATAACATTACTATAACTACTCTTTGGGAGTGTTAGATTTAATTAGTTTGTTAAATTTATTGTTAAGTTCTTTACACTTTTCTGCAGAAATACCTACACCCATATTTTTATAAAATTCAAAAACTTTATTTAAAGAATATCCATTGTACACCCCTTATGCACATCTAAATGATGTTTTTTACAAAGTGGTAAGGTTTTCCTATTAGCCAACCTCATAGCTTCAAAATACAAATTCAAAGAATTTGATTTTTTTCTTTTTAAAGAGTATTGAACATGTCTGATATGGTGCATTTCTGTTTTAGGATTACCACATATAGCACAAGATAACTCCAACATATTAAGACGACCTGTTTTGATAGATCGATTAATTAAGTTTGCTATATTTTTTTCAAGAGGTATTTTCAATATCTCAATTTTTTTTTTAAAAGAAAGGTAAGTATAATCTTTTCATTGAGCTAGAATTTCATTATTACCAGTTCTAATTTTTAGATTATCACCATACTTACTAAAAACTTTCTGTACAGTTGACTTAGTTTTATGTGCTATAGTCATTGCTGCCACAAACTTACCAAAATAATTCACAAGTGATTTTGCATTGTATCAATTATCACAAAACACATAATAGTTTGCCACACCTCGAAAGATCGAGTTTATAAAGGGTACTATTCTTTCAATTTCGTAGGAGAGAGCAGGTTTAAAACTTGAAGGAAAAAACTCCCCATTACCTTTTCTGATAATCAAACCCTTCTCAACCAGTTCCCCCAATACTTTGGTCATTGAAAACGTAATTCTAATACGTGGTTTAGTAACAACAGGTAAATTATATTTTACTTTGGACTCTTTAAAATTAGCTATTTTCTTTCCTAATGAATTTAAATCTTTTCGTGTAGTAATCAAATCTTTAGATTGTCATATCTCAAATCCAAGAAAGTGGGCCTTATCTGTTTTAAGATGTGTTATTTTACTTTTGATTTGCGACAAAGTTAGGTTCAATTGACCTTTAAGGAAAACAGTTAACTTGTCTTTGATCTCAATAGCATCTTGTTTAGACCCCCAAACAAAAATTAAAAAATCATCAGCATATCTCACTAGAAGAAGTCTTCGGTTTTCACCCTTTAAAATCCGAGGAAATATACCCTTACTCTTCAATTCAATAATTTTTTTAATTCTAGCTTTATACAATTTTTTTCAAATTTTAATTTTACGTACACGACCCTTATTTTTTAAACTTATCCCCACAGCAGATTCTCGGAGAGCTTTCGTATAAACTCAATTACTAGTAGCCCTAACAGTACCCCTAAATTCAGACAATTCCTTACCATACATAATAAAATTATCCATTTCATTAAGATAAATATTAGCGAGTATGGGACTAACTACTGATCCTTGAGGAGTACCTACCTTATTTGTATATGAACTTGTGACTGATATTATTTTGGTATGTAAACCCATAAACAGCAAATCAATAAATATTTGGTTACTAACATATTTTTTTTTAACTAAAAATACCAAACGTTTTATATCAAAAGAGTCGAAACATTTGCTAATATCACCTTCAATTACTCAGCAGCCAGAGGGTACTTTAGTTTTTATAAAAGCTATTGCAGAATGAACCGATTTACCTTTACGAAATCCAAAACTACCTTCATAAAATTTATGTTCAGAAGTATATTCTAAAATTACAGCAAGCGCTTTTTGTACAATTTTATCACGACTTGCGGCAATACCTAATTTACGAATACCTCCATCCTTTTTAGAAATATTAACCTGCTTGAGCGCTCCAAATTGAAACTGACCCGATCCAATTGTCTTCGCTAATTTATTAAAAAAAGAGAGATCGATTCCATCCAAGGTATCGGCTAAAGAACCATCCTTATTATACCCCACAGCCAACATACCTGGATTTCCTTTAATTTCTGCATAACAAAATATGTAAAAGTTAGGATCATTCATAAGTTTTTTAACACAGTAATTTACTTTCTCTAAGTCATTACTCTTAGAATGTGCTTCAATTAAATTTAGCACATCAACAATTTTTTTTGTCTCAAAATTTGCATACCCTGAAGCAATACTCATAAATCGACGATTTTTACATACTAATCCCCTTGAATATTTATAATCCTTAAGACTATAGCCACCCTTTACAGATCTCCTTGTCCCCTTACCTGTTACAGTAAAGGGCATAACGTAACTTATACCCATTCCATCCAAAAATGACATTTTGTCCATCTCCAACCTTTCCCATCCTTTAAGATTTGGTGTATCCAAAGTTAAGGTTTCCTGCACACATGTATTACAAAAATTTTTGGATACAATGATCACATAATATATACTTTCATGGTCGCACACGGACCCTCGGTTTATGGAGTTTATTATCTTATAGACAAAATATTCGGATCAACTCGGGGTCTTTAAAAGTAAACCTAAATAATCCTCCTGTATGATAGCAGGTAATTTTTTAGGAACCCCTTTATTCCGTTGCTTTCTTACCACAAAGTTAACCCCGCAGCAAATAGAATTGTTGTCAAGAGCCCTTAACCCTCCCGTAGAAAAAATAGCACTGTTTACGCGCGCCATATGATGAGCTCATACAATAAAACCTAAAATTCCAATTGAAATCATTGCTGAAATCATACCACTTTTACCAAAAATTCGCTTATGACTAAAATGACTTATCACATGACTAACAATGCCAAAAGCAGGCAAAATTAAATACTAGTTCGAAAAGCCAACATGATCAAACATGCCAACTTAGCGCTAGTCCACACATAGCAGGCAAGAATTTCTTCAAGCACTACGCGTTCCATCAGAACAATATTATAATAGATTGCAATTATGATTCATTAAAATCACTATGGTAATAACCCTTTAAAGACTTTAATGATGGTCCATCATACTTGCCAGAGTGAATTAATTTATGATGTGTCAAACACATAGGCAATTGTTTCGCAGTATAAGCTAATATTTTCCGTCTGTTCGCTGCACCCTTCAACTTCCGTTGATGAGTAATATGATGCCACTCTTGAGCGTTTTTGTTACAATCCACAACTGCGCATTTTAATTCTGACGCTGATACAACTGCAGACAAAGTTCGTGGTATTGAAACACCTCCGATATTCACTAGCATGTTTCCTATATTACCCCTACTACCACTAAATCACGTCGGTTGACTACTTTTCATGGTACCAAAGGCAACTATAGTGTTGCCCTTATCGTCTTTAATACACAAGTTTCTTCCATATTTATTAAAAGCCCATCAACTGCTTGTTTTCTTATTTCTATGTGCCAAAGTTAATGCACAACTTTTTAACATTAGATGTCGAAAACGACTTAACACACTTTTCTGAGTGCTACCAGAATAATAATTCCTTACACCATACAAAACACTATTAAACCTACGAACTACTTCGACATCTGAGTTGAGAAATAATCACTTGTCTTGCCGACGACCAACATAACGAATTTCCTTACCTCACTTAGCTTTATGAAAAAAACCCCTATCTGCAAACCTTAAAACTAGCATCTCTAAAGGTACACTAAAATTTAATCTCGATTGAGCTCTCCTTTTGCTAGACATTCATTTAAGGTTGAGTCCATACTTAGATCATATTCAATATCCCAAAAAAATAACACCTTTTTCATGATGTTTAACTCCACACTTCATGGGAGTTAAATTCATACCTAAATTTATCCCTAATCAATGAGCACATCGCATTAAGATTTCTCAACCGACCCGTTTGGGACCAATAAGCCCAAATAAAAAATCATCAGCATATCTTACATACCTCAATACCCTTCAAGCGGGATCTTCCTCTAACCTTCGAATCTTATTTAATGCTGTGTCTTTAGCCCTAATGCTTGACAAAGCTTTTCTAATTTCATCACCCGAAACTCTCTTTTCTACTAATTGTTTTATTCCAGAGTATATAGGTTCTCAAGGAGTTTTTAGGTAGCGTCTTCCTTTATTTCTGTCTTTTGAGTTTACCTTCGTCCGCTTATTATTAAATTCTTGAAGGAGCGTAACTTCTACATAACGATCAAAAGAAGTGAGATAAACATTACAAAATAGTGGACTTAAAATTGAGCCTTGTAGGGAACCCTCACGATTTTCTAATCTAAATTCCTGCATATTAGCAAAGTTAATATAACCTACTCTTAGCAATTTATTTATTAACATATTCAGTTTGTAGTTATGAGTAACTTCGAAAATTTTATCCAAAAGAATAGGATGTTGAAATTTATCAAAACAAGCTAATATATCAAATTCAATGAATCACTTAGTACCGGGTCAATAATAATAAATATCTTGCAAAGCAGTGTGACAAGACCTATTTTTTATAAAACCGTGAGAATGTATACTAAATTTATCAAAAAATAACGGATACAATATTAAATAAATTGCTTGTTGTAAAATTTTATCAATAGCTGAGGAAATACCTAATGGGCGTTTTCCCCCATCGGCTTTCAATACAAACAACCGCTTAACTGGTTTAGGCTTATATTTTCCAATTCTAATATTTTCTGCTAAGTTATGAATAGCAGCAATTGATACATTCGCCAACGGTACACTATCAACACCCCCAGATTGATTATTTTTTAAGGTCCCATAAGCAAGAAGTAAAAAACAGGGAAGTTCTAGTAAACTAAACAAATAAGTACTAGGCATGCCCTTTTTATGTCACTCTATAAGATTTTCAAAATACATTATTACGATCGCCATATTATAAAGCGAAAATGTTTCCTGTAATTTTTTACTAGCCTTATTTAATCTATTAAAATATGATTTAAAGACATCTAATGCCTTCAAAAAATGTTCCAACTTTGGCACTTCGCAAGGCTTCCAAATAGTAATTGTATTTCGAGAATAAACAATTTTACTATTTTTATTCCCCACTACTGTTGCCAAGCTTCTACAACCAATTTTGGTTGCATATCGTTTTTTCCCTCAAGTAAAATATCAATCAGCTTTTAGAAAAACACTATTATATTTACTCCTACTTTGCATTACCGTCATAACAGAATACACTCCATGTTTTGAATCTTTGCCAGTTATTATTCGTCTGAACATTGAAGCA